>SKED01001405.1_pt1 | contig 20998 bp, 18 predicted proteins | sample 4826651 | NCBI WGS metagenome assembly SKED01 (sample SAMN11008818, study PRJNA524170) | human gut metagenome | biome: Human fecal sample; material: Feces; isolation source: fecal sample from pouch patient p19 | host: Homo sapiens | place: Israel: Tel-Aviv | collected 2016-06-28 | reverse complement strand
GTTTGCTAACAAAGCAGACAAGCTTGAGATCAAAGCTGGTGTTGTTGAAGGTACTTACTATGATCAGAAGGGTATGCAGGTTATTGCAACTATCCCGTCCAGAGAAGTACTTCTCGGAAAGTTACTGGGAAGCATCCAGTCTCCGATCACCAACTTCGCTCGTGTGCTTAATCAGATCGCTGAGAAGCAGGGCGCAGAGGCTTAATTATCTGAGCATAGTTCTGCGGCCAGCCGTATGAGCAGTCAGAAGTAAGCATTTCGATGTCATATCGAACAACAATTGATTTAGAATTATAATTATTTTAATGGAGGAAATTAAAATGGCAAAGTTAACCACTGCAGAGTTTATCGAAGCTATCAAAGAGTTATCCGTATTAGAGCTGAACGACCTGGTAAAGGCTTGTGAGGAAGAGTTCGGCGTATCCGCAGCAGCAGGCGTTGTAGTTGCAGCAGCAGCAGGCGCAGGCGAGGCAGCTGAGGAGAAGACTGAGTTCGACGTAGAGCTGACCGAGGTTGGCCCGAACAAGGTTAAAGTTATCAAGGTTGTACGTGAAGCTACCGGTCTTGGTCTGAAAGAGGCTAAGGACGTAGTTGACGGTGCTCCGAAGGTCCTGAAAGAGGGCGCTTCTAAGGAAGAGGCTGAGGACATCAAGGCTAAACTTGAGGCTGAGGGCGCAAAAGTTACCCTGAAGTAATTAAAACTCAACTAGAGCTTAAAACCCCGGGATCCGCAAGGATTTCCGGGGTTTTTCTGTTATACAAAAAATATGCAAAAAAATACCCGGAAGCCCTTGCGGATTTCCGGGTATCCTATTTTCAGGTGGTAAATTAAGCTACAACGTGAACGTTAACAGCCTGCAGACCACGGTTGCCCTCAGCGGTATCGAAGGTAACTTTCTGGCCATCCTCTAAGGTCTTGTAGCCGTCAGCTACGATACCGGAGAAGTGTACGAATACTTCCTCGCCAGTCTCATCGTTGGTGATGAAGCCATAACCCTTAGTTGCGTTGAACCATTTAACTGTACCGTTATTCATTGTGGTACCTCCTATAAAAAAATAAAATTTGTATTTTCGTATGAAACAAAAATCACATATTTTTGTAAATCTGGAATGTACTTCTTGACTTACAAAAATATGTGAATCAAAAGCTCATATCAAAATACACTGTGAGTTTACCACCCAACCCCTTTTCTGTCAAGCAATTTCGGCATTTCTTTAGATACTGAAGCGGTGGGTGATTGCAGTTCACAGGCAGGAGTTTTAAAGCTTGTGTGATGGGTGCGTGACCGGGGAAAGTGGCCGGCCACGCACGCTATGCCAAAACAAAAAATGGAAAAGTTGTCAAAGGGAAAAGGAAAGCTTCTGGCTATCAGAAAGCCAGGCCTTCATGGCTCCGGTGAGCCATTTGTTCCGGTGGTAAAGCGTCTGCAGCCAGAGTGATGGAATGTCGCATTCGCAGTTCAGCCGGGCCAGATTTTGAAAGAGCGGATGATTCTGCGCAATCAGATCCGGAACCGGAACAATAACAGAGGAACCACTTTGTGGATTCGCGCTGGCTGCAATGGAAAGCGCTAATCCCGGATCCGCAATATACAGCTGCCTGGAAGCAGAAACGTTCGCCCTGGAATTGTAACAGCTGGTGCGGATGATCGGATAATGGGAAACATCTTCTGCGCCCGGTCCTGCATGGCTGGTTAGAGGATGTGCTTTGTTTGTGTAATAGTGAACCGGAACCGGCTGATCTTCCAAAGCATGGAGCAGATCGGCATCGGTGTAAAGCGTGTCCAGCGTCAGGGCGAGGTCAATCTCGTTATGCCGCAGACGGGAAAGCAGATCGTCCGGATTCTGTACGGTCTGCACCTCCAGGTCAACCTGGGGATAGCTTTGCAGGTAGCGCGCAATGGCGCTGCCAACAGCCGGGGACAGCGGGCTTAATATGCCAAGACGCAGAGAACCGCTTACAGCGGCGTCCTTCTGTCTGCCAACCATCAGGGCTTCTTCCGACATACGGACGATGGCGCCTGCGTAGGATAAGAATTCCTGCCCGGTCTGGGTGATACGGATCTGTTTGCCCACACGCTCATAGAGCTGCGTTCCGAGTTCCTGCTCCAGCTGCTGCATCTGCATGGTAACGGTAGACTGGGCGTAACCCAGCGCTTTTGCAGCCTTGGAGAGACTCTGGGTCTCAGCTACTTTGGTAAATGTAATCAGGTTTCTAATTTCCATGAAATACTTTCTAATATCGGAATTAATGAAGCATATTTCAAATACTTCAAAATATTTGACATGACTATTGTAGCGCACATGGAGGAAAAACGCAAGCATATCCGCAGGGAAATTCTGATATAAATAATAGGGAAAAGAGGGCGTGGAGGGTACTGCTGTGAGTAAAAGAAAATGGAAGCTGCCGGCAATGAGTCTGCTGCTGTTTTTGGTGCTTCTGGCAGATGGAGCCCTGGCCGGCACGGTTTTTGCGATTGCGCGGCACCAGTGCGGTACCTTCCAGTCATCTACCGCTCAGCCGTCCACCATTCAGGCATCCACTATTTGGTCGTCCACCACTCCGCTGTCCTCCGTCCGGCCGTCTATCCCACAGGCATCCACCGCCCAGCCTCGCCAGGTTGCCCTCACCTTCGATGACGGCCCCCATCAGACCTGCACGCCTGCCCTGCTAGACGGACTGAAGCAGCGCGACGTGAAAGCCACATTTTTCCTCATGGGAGAAAATATTGCCGGAAAAGAATCACTGGTACAGCGGATGCAGGAGGAGGGACACCTTATCGGCAATCACAGCTACCGCCACATCCAGATGACAAAGGAAGGGGCAGAGCAGGCCTGCGCGGAAATCGAACAGACGGAGACGCTTATTCAGGACATCACCGGCAGACGGCCGGAGTATCTGCGTCCGCCCTACGGTGCCTGGAATGAACAGCTGGAGTGCCGGGTGAATCTGACTACAGTGCTGTGGAATGTGGATTCCCTGGACTGGAAGCTGCAGAACACAGAGCAGATTGTACGGAGGGTAGAGAAAGATGTGAAGAATGGTGATATCATCCTGATGCATGATATCTTCCCAACCTCCGTGGAGGCGGCTCTGCGGATCGTGGATGACCTGCAGAAGCAGGGTTATGAATTTGTGACCGTGGAAGAACTGCTGGTGGACTGAAGCAGGGCAGAGTGTCTGGCACTGTCCGGATAATGCAGGCGGGCAGCCGATCCGGCTGAGCAGACGAAACAGGCACTGGGAAGCTGGATAGATTACCGCCGCGAATCCTGGTTGACGCAGGAATCCGCGCGGATTATACTGGAAAAAAGCATACGCTGCAGTTTGCGGCCAGACGTCCGGAAAGCTGCGGCAAGAGGAGGAAACAAGATACATGGATCTGTTTGACTATATGAGAGCGAGCACCCAGGAGCAGGAATCGCCCCTGGCGTCCCGTATGCGCCCCACCACGCTGGACGAGGTGGTAGGGCAGAAGCACATCATCGGAAAGGACAAGCTGCTTTACCGCGCCATCAAGGCGGACCAGCTTGGTTCCATCATCTTTTATGGCCCGCCGGGAACCGGAAAAACCACGCTGGCCAAGGTGATTGCCAACACCACCAGTGCCAGCTTCCGCCAGATCAACGCAACCGTGGCGGGGAAGAAGGACATGGAGGATGTGGTGAAGGAGGCAAAGGATGCCCTGGGCATGTACGGAAAAAAGACCATCCTGTTTGTAGATGAGATCCACCGCTTCAATAAAAGCCAGCAGGATTATCTGCTTCCTTATGTGGAGGATGGAACCCTGATTCTCATTGGCGCGACCACGGAGAATCCCTACTTTGAGGTAAATGGCGCGCTTCTTTCACGCTCCCGGATCTTTGAACTGAAGGCACTGGAGAAGGAAGATGTAAAAGAATTGATCCTGCGGGCGGTGAGGGATGAGAAAAAGGGCATGGGAAGTTATCATGCGGTGATCGATGACGAAGCGGCAGATTTCCTCGCGGATGTATCTGGCGGAGATGCCCGCGCGGCCTTAAATGCCGTGGAACTGGGCGTTCTTACCACGGAGCGTGACCAGGCAGACGGCCTGATCCACATTACGCTGGAGGTGGCCCAGGAGTGCATTCAGAAACGCGCGGTCCGCTACGATAAAGACGGAGATAACCATTACGATACTATCTCAGCGTTCATCAAGAGCATGCGCGGATCGGACCCGGATGCGGCGGTTTACTACCTGGCACGCATGCTTTACGCCGGAGAGGACATCAAGTTCATTGCCCGCCGGATCATGATCTGCGCGGCAGAGGATGTGGGAAACGCGGATCCGCAGGCACTTACCGTGGCCGTCAGCGCGGCACAGGCGGTGGAGCGCATTGGTATGCCGGAGGCCCAGATCATTCTTTCCCAGGCGGTCCTCTATGTGGCAACAGCACCGAAATCCAATTCCGCGTGCAATGCCGTGTTCGAGGCAATGGATGCCGTGAAAAATCAGCGTTCCATGCCGGTTCCGGCGCATCTGCAGGACTCCCATTATGGTGGCTCCGCAAAACTGGGACATGGAATCGGATACAAATACGCTCACAACTATCCGAATCATTACGTAAAACAGCAGTATCTGCCGGATGGAATGGAAGAACAGGTATTTTACCATCCGTCCGAAAACGGCTATGAGTCGAAAATTGGCGAACATATGCGCTTTTTGCGGGAATCGGTAAGGGATGACAGCGAATCCAGGTAAAATAAATCTTTTCTTTTTTCGGGAATTCCATTATAATAAAATCATGCGTGGGGGCTGCGGACTGCAGCTCCCGCATCATTCGGAAATTGATTAATCACATGGTGAAAACCATATCTATCATTATTATCCCACCCACTTGAACAAGCTTAGAATGGAGAACATATATGAGAGAAAAATTGCAGACATTACCTGTAGCTGTATTAAAGGAAATGGCGAAGAAGCAGGGAATTAAGGGGGCAACCGCCCTGAGAAAAGCAGAACTGATCGAAGCGCTTTGCAATGCAGCAGAGGAAAATATCGGTCATGAGACGGCAGTGCCGGAGAATTCCCAGCCGACCCGCACTTCCTACCAGAACCGTGGACAGAATGGCCGGCCTGCCGCGGCAAGACGGAATAATAACGCGCAGGGGGAGCAGCAGTCTTACCAGAACCGCCAGAATCAGAATGGTGAACAGACTTATCAGAACCGCCAGAACCAGAATGGCGAACAGACTTATCAGAACCGCCAGAACCAGAATGGCGAACAGACTTATCAGAACCGCCAGGCCCAAAATGGGGAACAGCCTTACCAGAACCGCCAGAACCAGAATAATGAGCAGCCGGCATATCAGAACAATCGGGACGAGGTTGCTGAGAAATCACAGGAAGAGATGGACAGTGGTGTACCGGCAAGCGGCATCCTGGAAGTGATGCCGGACGGCTTTGGTTTCATTCGCTGTGAGAACTTTCTTCCGGGAGAGAATGACGTGTATGTGTCCCCGACCCAGATCCGCCGTTTCAACTTAAAGACTGGTGATATCATCAATGGAAACCGCCGTGTGAAGACCTCCAATGAAAAGTTCGCGGCTCTTTTATATATCAAAAACGTGAATGGTTATCCGGTCAGCGCGCTGGAACGCCGTCCGAATTTTGAGGATCTGACCCCGATCTTCCCGAACAGCCGCCTCCATATGGAGACCCAGGGCAAGAGCAGCACCGCCATGCGGGTTCTGGATCTTCTGGCACCAATCGGTAAGGGCCAGCGAGGCATGATCGTATCTCCGCCGAAGGCCGGTAAGACTACCCTGTTAAAGCAGGTGGCCCAGGCAGTCACCAACAATCATCCGGATATGCACATGATCATCCTTCTGATCGATGAGCGCCCGGAGGAGGTTACCGATATCAAAGAGTCCGTAGTAGGGAACAATGTCGAGGTGATCTATTCTACCTTCGATGAGCTGCCGGAGCGCCATAAACGCGTGTCCGAGATGGTCATCGAGCGCGCGAAGCGTCTGGTAGAGCATGGCAGAGATGTCATCATTCTCTTAGACAGCATCACCCGTCTGGCCCGGGCCTACAACCTGGTGGTTCCGCCGAGCGGCCGTACCCTTTCCGGCGGCCTGGATCCGGCGGCCCTGCACATGCCAAAGCGGTTTTTCGGCGCGGCCCGCAACATGCGGGAGGGCGGCAGCCTGACCATTCTGGCAACAGCTCTGGTGGATACCGGAAGCCGCATGGACGATGTGATCTATGAGGAGTTCAAGGGCACCGGTAACATGGAGCTGGTGTTAGACCGCAAGCTTTCCGAGAAACGGATCTTCCCGGCTATCGACATCTTAAAGTCCGGCACCCGCCGCGATGACCTGCTTCTCAGCCGTGATGAGGCCGAGGCAGTGGATATTGTCCGCAAGGCAACCAACAGCCTGAAGCCGGAGGATTCCGTGGAGCGCATCCTGGATCTGTTCGCCCAGACCCGCACCAACCGGGAGTTTGTGGAAGTGGCGAAAAAACGGCGTATGTTCTGATGAAAAATCTTTGAAAACCTTAGAAAATATGCTTGCCAAGGCTATCGTTCTATGATACAATTATGGAGCTGTTTATAGATGTGGCGTGATTTTAACGGTACGAATGAGACCGTTAGACGATCACAGTACTATATAATTGAGAAAGTGAAGAGGTGAAAATCATGAGAGAAGGAATCCATCCAGCTTATTATCAGGCTAAGGTTACCTGCAACTGCGGCAACGAGTTCGTTACCGGTTCCACCAAGGAAGAGATCCACGTAGAGGTTTGCTCTAAGTGTCATTCTTTCTACACCGGTCAGCAGAAAGCTGCTTCTGCACGCGGTCGTATCGATAAGTTCAACAAGAAATACGGCGTTAAGGCGTAAGCATAACGAGAGCGAAGTAAGGTTGAGACTCAAGTGGAGACACTTTGGCTCAACCTTATTTTTCTTTATAAGGAGATATCACTCATATGAAATATTCCGGTATCGGCGGCCAGGCCGTCATTGAAGGAATTATGATGAAAAATAAAGACCAGTATGCCACGGCTGTGCGCAGGCCGGACGGCGGCATTGAGGTCAAAAAGGACACCTACGTCAGCATGACGGAAAAGGTGCCATTCTGCGGACTCCCCTTTGTACGGGGCGTCTTCAGCTTTGCGGATTCCATGATCCTCGGCATGCGGACCTTAAGCTTTTCTGCCAGCTTCTTCGAGGATGATGAAGACTCCGAGCCGGGAAAGCTGGAGCTGTGGCTGGACAAGGTCTTCGGGGAGAAAGTGGAGCAGGTGCTTATGGCGGTTGTCATGGTGTTTTCCGTGGTCATGGCCATTGGCATTTTTATGGTGCTGCCGCTGCTTATTGCGAATGCCTGTAAGCAGGTCATCCACTCCGACACCATCATGGCTATTTTAGAGGGTGTCATCCGCATCGCGATCTTTATCGCGTACATTAAACTGATTTCCCGGATGGAAGACATCCGCCGCACATTCATGTATCACGGCGCGGAACACAAATGCATCAACTGTATCGAGCACGGCATGACCCTCACGGTGGACCATGTGCGGGAAAGCTCCAAGCAGCACAAGCGCTGCGGCACCAGCTTCCTCATCATTGTCATGCTCATCAGCATTCTGTTCTTTATGGTGGTGCGGGTAGACAACGTGCTGCTTCGTATGGCAAGCCGCATCATTCTGGTGCCGGTCATTGCCGGTGTGTCTTACGAGTTTCTGCGCCTGGCAGGCCGCAGTGACAACCCGATTGTCAATTTACTCAGTAAGCCGGGGCTGTGGATGCAGAACCTGACTACCAGTGAGCCGGATAATTCCATGATCGAGGTAGCCATTGCGGCGGTGGAAGCGGTGTTTGACTGGAAAGCATACTTAAGGGAAAATTTTCCGGATACGGAAATTCCGGAGGACCGTTCGGATGCCGCAGTTTCCGGTCCGGCACAGGACCAGGCCATCAGCCGGGAGGAAGCCAGATGACACTCTATGACCTTCTGACTGAAGGAAGCGCAGCCCTCTTACAGGCGGGGGATACCGACGGGGAGAATGACGCAAAGCTGCTTCTCTTCGAGGTATTTCATCTGGATCTGGTTCATTTCCTGATGGACCGCCTGCGTCCCCTTTCAGAAAGTGACGCGGAAACACAGGAAAAGATGCAGACGTACCGCGGCATGATCGCAAAGCGCGCCTCCCGCATTCCGCTGCAGCAGATTTTGGGCAGTCAGGAATTCATGGGACTGGAATTTTATGTAAATGAACACGTGCTGATCCCGCGCCAGGACACCGAGACACTGGTGGAGCTGGTGCTGCAGGAGCAGCAGGGCAGAGAAAAGAAGCTTCTGGATCTCTGCACCGGATCCGGCTGTATTGCCATCAGCCTGGCGGTGAAGGGCGGCTACGAATCGGTAACGGCCACAGATTTGTCAGAGGAGGCATTGAAGGTGGCAGAGCGGAACGCGAAAACACACCAGAAAAAAATCATCTTCCGCCAGGGCGACCTGTTCTCTGCCCTGCCCCGGACCGAAGCCGGAACCTTCGACATCATCACATCCAATCCGCCCTACATTCCCACGGCAGTCATTGCCACCCTGGAACCGGAGGTGCGGGAGCACGAGCCTATGATGGCCCTGGACGGCACCGAAGACGGCCTGAGATTCTACCGGCAGATTGCCCAAGAAGCCGGAACCTGGTTAAAGCCGGGCGGAGCCATCTATCTGGAAATCGGGTATGACCAGGGCGAGGCCGTGAGCGGGCTTTTGCGGGAAGCGGGTTTTGATAAGGTAAGAGTCGTAAAAGACCTTCCGGGCAAGGACCGAGTGGTCTGCGGCGTCTGGCCGGGCTGATATAAATTAAGAAACCAACAGATACGAACACATATATAATAGGAGGAACCGCATGTTTGACAGATTAGATGACATCCTCATCCATTACGAGGAGATCATGCAGGAATTAGGCGAGCCGAACGTAACCGAAAACCAGGACCGTTTCCGCAAGCTCATGAAGGAGCAGGCTGACCTGGCGCCGCTGGTAGAGGCATACAAGGCCTACAAGCAGGCAAAGCAGGACATCGAAGACAGCCTGGCACTTCTGGAAGAGGAGAGCGACGAGGAGATGCGCGAGCTTGCCAAAGAGGAACTTTCCGATGCCAAGAAGCGCGTGGAGGAGCTGGAGCAGGAACTGAAGATCCTGTTGCTGCCGAAAGACCCGAACGATGATAAGAATATCATCCTGGAGATCCGCGCAGGTGCAGGCGGCGATGAGGCAGCCCTGTTCGCGGCAGAGCTTTACCGTATGTACGTAAACTACGCAGAGAGCCAGCACTGGAAGGTAGAGATCATCTCTTTAAGTGAGAACGGCATCGGAGGTTTCAAAGAGGTACAGGCCATGATCACCGGTAAGGGCGCATACTCCAAGATGAAGTACGAGTCCGGCGTACACCGCGTACAGCGTGTACCGGAGACCGAGTCCGGCGGCCGTATCCACACCTCCACCGCAACCGTAGCAGTGATGCCGGAGGCAGAAGAGGTCGATGTTCAGATCGACATGAACGACTGCCGTATCGATGTTATGCGTGCGTCCGGTAACGGCGGACAGTGTGTCAACACCACTGACTCCGCGGTACGTCTGACCCATATTCCGACCGGCATCGTCATCTACAGCCAGACCGAGAAATCCCAGCTGCAGAACAAGGAGAAGGCGTTCCGCCTCCTGCGTTCCAAGCTGTATGATCTGGAGCTGGAGAAGAAGCAGAACGCGGAAGCAGCAGAGCGCCGCAGCCAGATCGGTACCGGCGACCGCTCCGAGAAGATCCGTACCTACAACTTCCCGCAGGGCCGTGTCACCGACCACCGCATCAACCTGACTCTGTACAAATTAGATAAGATCATGAATGGTGATATCCAGGAGATCCTGGATGCCTGCATCGCGGCTGACCAGGCAGCGAAGCTGGCAAAAATGAACGAAGTGTAGGAATTATCAGGACGATTGAAAAAAGCTGGATTTAATCAAAGGTATTAAATCTGGCTTTTTGCAAAATGGAGGATTTTATGATGAAACACGAGAATAAAAACAGAAATTCAAACGGCATTCTCAGACGCATTATCATTGCTGTTCTTCTGGTTATCATCATCGCCAGCGCTCTCAGCCTGGTAAAGGAATGGATGGATGCCGCAGCCCAGCGCCGCCTGGAGGAGAGTCTGGCGGAGGCGGCAAAGCAGACGGAGACCGAACCGTCGGAAACAGAGGAAGAGACGGAAGCCGAGACCGAGGCACCGTATGTCTCCCCTATTGACTTTGCCCCACTTTGGGAGACCAACCCGGACACCATCGGCTGGATCCGCGTACCGGATACCAAAATCGATTATCCCATCGTCCAGTCCCCGGACAACCAGTATTACCTGCACAAGGATTTTGAGGGCAAAGACAGTGTGTACGGCACCATCTATCTGGATGCCGACAGCAAGTCTGACTTCAGCGGCTGGAACAACCCGATTTACGGCCACCACATGAAGGACGGCTCCATGTTCAAGGATGTGGTAAAGTTCAAAGACCAGGAGTTTTTTGAAAACCACCGGTACTTTGAAATCTACACCCCGGAGCGCACCATCCATTTAAAGACATTAGGCTGCTACTACAGTGACTCCAACGGCATTGTCCGCAAGACCTCCTTCAAGTCCCAGGCCTCCTTTGACAAATGGGTCAGTGAGCGCCTGGCACCCTGCAGCTTTGCGGAAGTCCCGGAGCAGCCCTTCGATTCCATGTTCGTTCTGGTTACCTGCAGCTACGAGCAGAACGATGCCCGCACCCTGCTGTTCGCGGCAGAGGTAGATGAAGACGGCAGCTTCCTCTCGGCCACCGGAAGAAACGTGCCGGAGGCAGGTGCGGCTGAGATGGAGACATCGGCGGCAGATTCTGCTGCAGTACAGACAAATTAATAAAAAATTTCGAATTCCCGCCCGGTCTCTTTCCGGCCCCAGATTGCAATATCGGCGCATCTGTGGTATAGTACAAACTAGCTTAAACTGTCCGTTTGTACAAAAGAGACCCGGGCGGTATTTTATGTTTTTAAAAGGAGAAAACTATGAAAGGTATCATTCTGGCAGGCGGCTCAGGCACCCGTCTGTATCCGCTGACCAAGGTAACATCCAAGCAGTTGCTTCCTATTTACGACAAGCCTATGATCTACTATCCGCTGTCCGTTCTCATGAACGCCGGTATCCGGGAGATTCTGATCATCTCTACCCCGGTAGACACGCCGCGATTTGAGGCGCTTCTGGGAGACGGCCATCAGTTTGGCGTGGAGCTGTCCTATGCGGTACAGCCGAGCCCGGACGGACTGGCACAGGCCTTCATCATCGGCGAGGAGTTCATCGGCGGAGAGCCGGTTGCCATGGTACTGGGAGACAACATCTTCCACGGCCAGGGCTTAAAGAAGCGCCTGCGCGCGGCAGCAGCCAAGGAGAAGGGCGCTACCGTATTCGGTTATTATGTAGACGATCCGGAGCGTTTCGGTATCGTGGAATTCGACGATCAGGGCAAGGCCATTTCTATCGAGGAGAAGCCGGAGCACCCGAAGTCCAACTACTGTGTGACCGGCCTGTACTTCTACGACAACCGTGTGGTCGAGTATGCCAAGAGCTTAAAACCGTCTGCCCGCGGCGAGCTGGAGATCACGGATTTAAACCGTATTTACCTGGAGAACGGCGAGCTGGACGTAACGCTCCTGGGCCAGGGCTTTACCTGGCTTGACACCGGAACCCATGAGTCCCTGGTGGAGGCCACCAACTTTGTAAAGACCGTAGAGACCCATCAGCACCGCAAGATCGCATGTCTGGAGGAAATTGCCTACTTAAACGGCTGGATCACGAAGGAGCAGGTTCTGGAGACCTATGAGGAGTTAAAGAAGAACCAGTACGGCCGCTACTTAAAAGATGTTCTGGACGGCAAATACATCGACAAGCTGCACGGCAACGACATGAAGTAAAAAGAAAAGAGGAACAGACCATGACTATCATCGTAACAGGCGGCGCCGGTTTCATCGGCTCCAACTTCGTTTACCATATGTTAAACAAGTATCCGGATTACCGGATCGTGTGCGTGGACTGCCTGACCTACGCAGGCAACTTATCCACCCTGGAAGAGGCATTAAAGAACCCGAACTTCCGCTTCTGCAAGATCAACATCTGCGACCGCGAGGCCATCTACAAGCTCTTTGAGGAGGAGCACCCGGACATCGTGGTGAACTTCGCGGCAGAGAGCCACGTAGACCGCTCCATCGAGAACCCGGAGATCTTCTTGGACACCAACATCAAGGGTACCGCAGTGATGATGGATGCCTGCCGCAAGTACGGCATCAAACGTTACCATCAGGTATCCACCGATGAAGTATACGGCGATCTTCCGTTAGACCGCCCGGACCTTTTCTTCACCGAGGAGACCCCGATCCACACAAGCAGCCCGTACAGCTCCTCCAAGGCAGGCGCTGACCTTCTGGTACAGGCATACCACAGAACCTACGGCCTGCCAACCACCATCAGCCGCTGCTCCAACAACTACGGCCCGTATCACTTCCCGGAAAAGCTGATCCCGCTTATGATCGCAAATGCGCTGGCAGACAAGCCGCTCCCGGTGTACGGCGAGGGCTTAAATGTCCGCGACTGGCTGTATGTAGAGGACCACTGCAAGGCCATCGACCTGATCATCCACAAGGGCCGTGTCGGTGAGGTTTACAACATCGGCGGCCACAACGAGATGAAGAACATCGATATCGTCAAGCTCATCTGTAAGGAGCTGGGCAAGCCGGAAAGCCTGATCACCCATGTTACCGACCGCAAGGGCCACGACATGCGTTACGCCATCGACCCGACCAAAATCCACAACGAGCTGGGCTGGCTGCCGGAGACCAAATTCGCGGACGGCATCAAGAAGACCATCAAATGGTATCTGGAGAACCGTGAGTGGTGGGAGACCATCATCTCTGGCGAGTATCAGAATTATTACGAGAAAATGTACGGAAACCGCGAGAAAGTGTAAGCCTGCGAAACCGTCATTGAAAAACTGTGAAACAGAAAGAGGAAACAGCATGAAGGTTCTGGTAACAGGAGCAAAAGGCCAGCTTGGAACTGACCTGATGAACGAACTGGCAAAACGCGGCATCGAGGGCATCGGCGTGGATGTGCAGGAAATGGACATCACCGACGCGGAAGCCTGCCGCCGTGTCATTAAAAATTCCGGCGCAGACGCAGTCATCCACTGTGCCGCATATACTGCAGTAGACGCAGCTGAGGATAACGCAGACCTCTGCCGCCGCATCAATGGCGAGGGTACAAGAAATGTGGCTCAGGCCTGCAAAGAGGCAGATGTAAAGCTGATGTACATCAGCACGGATTACGTATTCGACGGCCAGGGCACCCGCCCGTGGGAGCCGGACGACGAGCGCCATCCGTTAAATGTATACGGTCAGACCAAGTACGAGGGCGAGCTGGCTGTAGAAGAACTGTCCGACAAATACTTTATCGTGCGCATTGCCTGGGTATTCGGCGTGGCAGGAAAGAACTTCATCAAGACTATGCTGCGTCTCGGCAAAGAGCGCGGGGCAGTCAGCGTGGTAGATGACCAGATTGGATCCCCGACCTACACCTATGATCTGGCAAGACTTCTGGTTGACATGATCCAGACCGACAAGTACGGCCGCTATCACGCCACCAACGAGGGTCTCTGCAGCTGGTACGAGTTCGCAAAAGAGATCTTTCGCCAGGCAGGCATGGATGTGCCGGTTACTCCGGTCAGCAGCGACCAGTTCCCGGCAAAGGCAGCACGTCCTTCCAACAGCCGTCTGAGCAAAGAGAAACTCAGCGAGAATGGATTCGAGCGTCTTCCGGCATGGCAGGACGCGCTGGGCCGCTTTTTAAAAGAAATCGAATATTAAAATACAAAAGGTTCCCGGCGGCGCAGGTGTGCCTGCCGGGAATTTCCGGTTTAAGCCAGAAAGAGGAGATTAAAATTATGGGAAAATATTTTGGAACCGACGGCTTCCGCGGCGAAGCAAACGTCAATTTAACGGTAGAGCATGCCTATAAGGTAGGCCGCTTCCTGGGCTGGTATTACGGACAGCGGGCAAAGAAGACCGCAGACAATCCGGAGGGACGCTGCCGCGTAGCCATCGGCAAAGATACCCGGCGGAGCAGCTACATGTTTGAGTATTCCCTGGTAGCTGGCCTCACCGCTTCTGGCGCGGATGTTTATCTGCTTCATGTCACCACCACCCCGAGTGTATCTTATGTGGTGCGCACGGAGGAGTTCGACTGCGGCATCATGATCTCTGCCAGCCACAACCCATACTATGACAACGGCATCAAGGTCATCAACGGCAAGGGCGAGAAGCTGGAAGAGGACGTTATCGTAGAAATCGAGCGCTACTTAGACGGGGAGATGGAAGAGATTCCGTTTGCCTTAAAGGATGCCATCGGCCGCACCACCGACTACGCTGCAGGCAGAAACCGCTACATCGGTTACCTGATTTCCATTGCCACCCGTTCCTTCAAGGGCAAAAAAGTGGCTCTGGACTGCGCCAACGGCAGCGCTTCCGCTATTGCCAAGAACGTATTCGATGCTCTGGGCGCGGAGACCCATGTCATCAACAACCATCCGAACGGCTTAAACATCAACACCGACTGCGGCTCCACCCATATCCATGTACTCCAGGACTATGTGAAAGAGACTGGCTGTGACGTAGGCTTTGCTTATGACGGCGACGCAGACCGCTGTATCGCGGTAGATGAGAACGGCAGCGTGGTAGACGGTGATCTGATTCTCTACATCTGCGGCAAGTACATGAAGGAGATTGGTACCCTGCGCAACAACACGGTAGTTACCACCATCATGTCCAACTTCGGCCTTTACAAGGCATTTGACCGGGAAGGCATCTCCTACGAGAAGACCGCAGTCGGTGACAAATATGTGTACGAGAATATGTCCCAGTACGGCAACTGTCTGGGCGGCGAGCAGTCCGGCCATATCATCTTCAGCAAGCACGCCACCACCGGTGACGGCATCCTGACCTCCTTAAAGGTGATGGAGGTTATGCTGGAGAAGAAGGAAACTCTGGGCAAGCTGGCCTCTGAGGTGGAGATTTTGCCGCAGGTGCTGAAAAATGTCCGCGTCAAAGACAAAAAGGCAGCGCAGGATGATCCGGCAGTCCAGGCAGAGGTGGCAAAGGTCACCGAGACTCTGGGCGCAGACGGCCGTATTCTGCTCCGTCAGTCCGGCACGGAGCCGGTGGTGCGTGTCATGGTAGAAGCGCCGACCACCGAACAGTGCGAGATGCTGGTAGACCAGGTGATCGAGGTCATGAAGGCACAGGGGCACGTGCTGTAAAAAGCGAGAGTTGCGAGAGAAGAACGCGTGGAATTCATAAACAATGTTTGATGAATTTCATGCGTTTTTGTTTAAATTGATTTGAATCAAATTGATTTGAATAAAGTTTCGGCTGTACATGGGTTCTTGTCACATCTGGAAAAATATGCTATTATATGGATTAACGTATCAAATTTTTCAGAAAAAGGAATGATGAAAGATGGGGCTGAATCAGTAGGATCAGTATTGTTCATTGTCCGCTTCTACGGCGTGATCGAGCGACTGCCCGTTATGGGCTGAGCACGAAATCTGCCGGAACTGCCATTTGCGTATGCGGAAAATGCATGCAGGGCAGCAGCCGGATAAACAAAAACCGCAAGGAAGCAACCTGTAAAACAAAGGCAGCAGCTGTCACACGGGCCTCTGCCATGGACAACGAACAAATTGGAGGAAATGAATTATGTTAAACATCGCTAAGTACAAAAGAAACCCGGTTGTACACTATCCGGACCGCGAGTGGCCAGACAAGGAAATCGAGAAAGCGCCGATCTGGTGCAGCGTAGACTTACGTGACGGCAACCAGGCTCTGGTAGAGCCGATGGTAGTAGAAGAGAAGATCGAGTTCTTCAATATGTTAGTCAAGCTGGGCTTTAAGGAGATCGAGATTGGTTTCCCGGCAGCATCCCAGATCGAATATGACTTCTTAAGACAGTTAGTAGAGCGTCGTCTCATTCCGGATGATGTTCGCGTGCAGGTTCTGGTACAGTGCCGTGAGCACCTCATCAAGAGAACCTTCGAGGCAATCCAGGGTATCAAGAAAGTAGTCGTACATATCTACAATTCCACCTCTACCCTGCAGCGTGACGTAGTTTTCCATAAGAACATGGAAGAGATCAAGCAGATCGCTATCGAGGGCACTGAGCTGGTCAAAAAATATGCCAAAGATTATGACGGCGACTTAATGTTAGAGTACTCTCCGGAGAGCTTTACCGGCACCGAGCTTGAGTACGCACTGGAGGTCTGCACTGCAGTCCAGGACACCTGGGGCGAGGCAACTCCGGAGAAGCCGATCATCTTCAACCTGCCATCTACCGTGGAGATGAACACTCCGAACGTATACGCAGACCAGATCGAGTGGATGCACAAGCACTTTAAGAACCGTGAGAGCGTGATCTTAAGCGTACATCCGCACAATGACCGCGGTACCGGCGTGGCTGCCACCGAGCTGGCACTCCTTGCAGGTGCAGACCGTGTCGAGGGAACCCTGTTCGGCAACGGTGAGCGTACCGGTAACGTGGATATCTTAAACATCGCCTACAACATGTTCTCCCAGGGCATCGATCCGAAGCTGGACATTGAGAATGTCCGCGAGATCGCAGAAGTGTACGAGCGCTGCACCAAGATGGCCATCGATCCGCGTCATCCGTACGCAGGAAAGCTGGTATTCACCGCATTCTCCGGCTCCCATCAGGATGCCATCAACAAGGGCTTACAGGCTCTCCATGAGAGAAACAGCCAGTACTGGGAGGTTCCGTACCTTCCGATCGATCCGTCCGATATCGGCAGACAGTATGAGCCGATCGTCCGCATCAACAGCCAGTCCGGCAAGGGCGGCGTAGCCTTCGTTATGGATACCTTCTACGGCTTCAAGCTGCCGAAGGGCATGCACAAAGAGTTCGCGGATGTCATCCAGAAAATCTCCGAGCAGCAGGGTGAGGTTGCTCCGGAGCAGATCATGGAAGAGTTCCGCAAGAATTACTTAGACAAGAAAGAGCCGATCCACTTCCGCAAGTGCCAGATCACCGATACCGAGTCTTCCGACGGCGAGTTTGCAACGCTTGCCAAGGTTATCTATACCGACCACGGCATGGAGAAGACCTTCGAGGGCGTCGGCAACGGCCCGATCGATGCGGTACAGCGCGGCCTGGAAGAAGCACTCGGCGTCCAGATCAAGGTACTGGACTACAACGAGCACGCTCTGAACTCCGGCTCCAACGCACAGGCAGCATCCTACATCCACTTAATGGACAAGGACAGCGGCAAGGTGACCTACGGTGTCGGCGTAAGCTCCAACATCACCCGGTCTTCCATCCGCGGTATCTTCAGTGCCGTGAACAGACTGTTCTTCTCATAAAACTGAATTTTTGCAAATAAATATCCCGCATCCGATGAATCATCTCAGTCGGATGCGGGATATTTTGTGCTTAAAATCTGTTTTGTTACATTGCCTACGGTCTTGGACCAGAGGTCAGTCCGGCCTTCAGCAGCCCATTGACGTAATTGGAACTGCTGCGGGAATTACTCTGGCTGTTGCCACCGGAAGGTGTGCTTCCATTGAAGCTTGCATCGCTTTTTCCAGTAGCCGGGCCGGTGGATACATATTCATTGTTACTGTTGTTATTACTGTTTGAGTTGAAACTTCCGGGCGCAGTGCTGTTGCTGGTACTGGTACTGCCCGGAGTCGTGCCCGAGGAAGTGTTGTTTCCCGGAACAGTGCTGGAATTTGTATTGTTATTGTTGCTTACGTTTAGGGCATTCCCATTGCTGGTGGTGCAGGCACCATTCGCCGCAAAGGTATAGGAAACTCCGTCAATCTTCAACGTGGTGTTTGCTGCCATGCGTCCCTTGTCAGACGGGTTCAGGTAATAATAGGTTCCGTCAATCTGAATCCATCCGGTAAGCTTGTGGCCGGAATTGTTGAAATAGTAATAGGAATTCTCAATCTGCTTCCATCCGGTAGACATACGGCCATTCGCCGGATCCATGTAGTAACTATTGGTACCGTCGCTGAGCCATCCGGTGAGCATTTTGCCGTCGGTGTGGAAATAATAGTAACCGCCATCGACCTGCTGCCACCCGGTTACCATCTTGCCGTCGCTGCCGAACATGTACCAGCTGTCCTTGATCTCCCGTGCGCTGTTTACCGTGCACTTGCCATCGTTTGGATCAAAATAGTACCAGCCGTTATCCATGTTCACCCAGCCAGTTGCCATGGCACCGCTGTCGCCCAGATAGTAGTAGACACCGTCAATGCTCACCCAGCCAGTGTGCATGGTGCCATCGGTCAGCATATAGTAATACTTGCCATTATCTTTCACCCAGCCGGTCGCCATCACGCCGTTGCCCTGGAAGTAGTACCACTTGTTGTTGATCTTCTCCCAGCCAACGGTCATCTTACCGGTGGATAAATTCAGATAGTAATAGCCGTTCTCTGTGTTGAGCCAGCCCTTGTGCAATTCCCCATTTGCGTCATAATAGTAATAAGTGCTGCCGTTCTGTTGCCAGCCGGTAGCGGCGTAGGCGGTCACGCCGGAAACCAGGGTCATGGCACCAATCAGCCCCGCCATGGCGGCTGCCGTAAATCGCTTTGTATATTTCATACCGTCCTCCTAATCTCATATATTCTGATTATAGCATGGAGCCAATGGAAAATGGTAACATTTTTCTTACAACAAACATACTTTCTTATAATATTTCTTCGCGTACCGATACATGATGAGTGTATACTCCCCAAACTCCTCTCCGAGAGATGCTTTGTACACCGCCCACAGCGCCCACAAGAATCCGCCCAGGGCAATGTAAGAGTAAATGACCTTGCGTTCCAGCAATTCCGGCTCTCTTCCAAAGTAGATCTGCATCAGTTTTTCCACGGCGTCCTCGTCATAATAGGAATAGATGGCACACATGCTGATGTCAATGAGGGGATCGCACATGCCGGAATACTCCCAGTCAATGAGTCGCACAGAGCCATCCGGCAGGAACAGGAAATTATCTGCCACGCTGTCAATGTGGGAGAGGACCTTCGGTCGCTGCAGGGCATCTAACTGGTCCAACAGCTCATTCATGTGGCTGCGCACCTCAGTGTAATCCTCAAACAACGTGCCGCCATGGGCCGCGCAGAGTCCCTCGTAAAAAGCAATCCGCTCCCGCATATTAAATTCATGGTCCGCGGTCAGTTCTGATTCATGGAGCTTATGCAGAACCTCCATGCACCGGCTCACATCCTCCCAGCTGTCCGCCCGGGAATTACGTGCTCCCTCATAATATTCCGCAATCTTGTAGCCAGTCTCCCCGTTCATATAGATGATATGCTCGGAAATGTTTAACGGCTGGATGACGCGGTACACATCTGCCTCTTCCTTCCGGTTGATCAGCAGCTCCGTACCCGGTCCCGGAATGCGGCAGATATAATGCCGTCCCTGAAGCTGAAACAGGAAAGACTTGTTGGTCATGCCGGATTTTAAGCAGCGGATGTCATGAATCTCAGACTCTGGAAGCTCGAAAACCCGGGAAACCAGCTCCAGTGCCGTGTTGTCCGAATGATTCTGGTATCGCGGATCGAACCGCCGCAGCTCCTCCAGATTCTCAAATTCGTAGATCTGATTTTCCGGCTGCCGGTTGATATCCATCTCCAGTTCATCTAAATGCTCCACCAGCACATTCTCCCAGTAAAACTGCTCCGTGCCCGGGGTGTGGTAATACCGCTCTAGAAGCGGCAGGAATTTCTCGGAAAAAGTTCTGGAAAAGAACACTGGGCCATACATCACCCAGGAATCATGCCCGCCCACTTCCACATGGGTGATACGTCCTTTCTTATTATAGGAAAGACACCATTCAGAAGTATCTCCTTCCATATAAGAAGAAGCATACCAGGCACCGCACTCGTAGGCGTGGAACATATTGTTCCGCAGCCAGTTGTCGGAAGAAAGAATGTACATATTCTTACCCGCCAGTACCTGTCGGGCCCGATAGATGGTAGTCAGGGTATTCTTGGTGGCATACTCCGGGTTATAAAGCAGCTTCACCTGATACTTGTCGATCAGGTACTCAAACTTTTCCTTTAAATACCCCACGGCAATGGTAATGTCGGTAATTCCGATTTCATGCAGCTGTTTAATCTGCCGCTCAATCATCCGCTCGCCAAATACCTTCAAAAGCCCCTTTGGAGTTTCAAAGGTCAGCGGCACAAACCGGGACCCAAATCCCGCAGCAATGATCAGCGCGCCGTCCACCCGAAACTGCTCCAGAAACGCGTCCCCGGCACCGGTCAGCTCATAGGTACCAGCCACACTTTTGCCCTGTGCAATGAGCCGCTGCTGCATAGCCTCCTTAATTAAGGTATTCACCGTTCCCACGGAAAACCCTGTTTTCTGCGCCAGATCCCGCTGGGTACTGCGGGGATCTTCCTTAATATAACGACAAATCAAACCAATCCGATCCATAAAAACCTCCATGACTGTTTACAGAACATCCTCTGTAAAGATAAAACTGTTCAAAAACAACTAAAATCTAAAAGATATGAACAATATAGCACAAACCGGCACACAGGTACAGCCTTCAAATAAGATTGTATTAATATTAATACATATTTCACAAAAACTATAACTTCCGTAAGATTTTCGTAAGAAAACGCTTAGGGTTTTGTTATAGCATTTCCCAAAAAACTATACTATACTGTCATTGTGATGGAGAGATGGAAACTTCCAGAAGCAATTACATAGAATTGCATTTATTCTTAAACATGGAAAAAATGTAAAAAACTATTGATAATTTGCCTTATAGGAAGTATAATCGTCTCGTAATGCAATTTAGGAATTTCGTAGCAAATTCAAAAAAGTAAAAAGGAGAGTGCATTCATTATGAGAAAGCAG
>SKED01001393.1_pt1 | contig 21106 bp, 16 predicted proteins | sample 4826651 | NCBI WGS metagenome assembly SKED01 (sample SAMN11008818, study PRJNA524170) | human gut metagenome | biome: Human fecal sample; material: Feces; isolation source: fecal sample from pouch patient p19 | host: Homo sapiens | place: Israel: Tel-Aviv | collected 2016-06-28 | reverse complement strand
AAGACAATATCACACAAATAATTATCCCAAGAAAGGATTTAATATTTTTATTCAAACACATTGTATCTTACTATTTTAAGTGACAGATTTTCCATTACTATTGACGAATGCAACGAATGGCAGAATCAACAGTCGAGCTCCATATATTAATATTAATATTAGCTTCTCTAAGAGTCATCAGTCCCAAGAGTCCATCCGCCTCGGGATGTGCCCCCCGATTAACGGTCGGATACGTAATAGCCCCATCAGCATATCTTGTATTATACGGAAAAAAAGTATTATTTAAGATAGGATAAACCCTTCCTTGCAAACTCTCTTGATATGGATGCATTAAAGCAAATAGTTCATAGTGTGTAGGCAGGCGCCATGTTCTGTTGTCCGGCAGGTCTCCGGCAGCTAACTTTGCATGTATTTCACTCAAAGAAATACCCACTAAACGACAGATATCACCAACTCCCCGTTTTAGCCCCTCCACACTGTGTATCACCCTATAGCCTTTATCATAATCAGTCACCGAGTTTATTAATGGAAAACTTACACCATTTACGGCAAACCCCGGAAAAGTAACACTATGTAAAGCCAAGAATCTCCAGCTGACTATAGTGCCCGTCTCGCCTTCAGATGCAAAAGTGAACGTTGCATCAGCAGAACCCGAATTAGAAAGTTTTAAATTAGTTGATGCAAACGGGGTCTCCGGTGTATTTACCCAATAAGGTTCTATCTTGACATCAGTGCTAGCAACTATTTCATCTCCAAAGCTATAACGAATACCATTAACCAGCAGTCCGGTACATATCTTGACAGGTGAAGATCTTACTGTTGCCATAACATAAAGCAAGGAATGTTTCTCTCCCATCTTGACGAAGTTAGTAGTGCTGGGAAAATGCCAATAAAAAATAGCTCCGGGATATGGAGGGGTAGCAACATACTCTATTTTACAAAGTTTAGTCCATTCAGGCCTAATCTCCACTTCAGTGTTTCCTATCCCATCAGCACCGACCACATATGAATCACCAAAATCAAAATGCCGTCCATTTACAAGCCATCCGGAATGAAAATACTTTGTTACCACTTTACTCCCTTCACGTACTTCGTAATCATTGAATTTTGTAGACAGCGCTGGCAATGTTATCGTTTCTCCTTCGTTCAACAATGCCGATGGCGGAACGCTATACAAATTATTTTCTTGATTCAGAGGATCGGTATTCGAATAAACAACACGATAAACTTTTGAATAATTATTCTCAGAATCAACAACGCAACGAATGACTCCAACCCCCGATGAAGTATTCCAATCTTGCACAGAAGTGCTTAGATATTCAAAGTAAAGTCCCCGGGCTGAAGCACTGATTGCAGCGGAAGCAGACCAATATCTCCCTCTATTCCCCCCATCATTAGCTGGAAGATAATAGCGGTTATTTGTACGAATTCCATTGCCAATAACAGTGCTACCCTCACTCGAACTGCCAGAAATATAACCCCAACCCGGAGTAGAAGCAGTAGTTTCCCGAACCCCATCGCCCAAAAGCTTCAGTTCATCTAAAGTAGGCATCCGCCACTTCTTATTTCCGGGTCCCCATTCTCTTTGCGTTATAAAGCGACAGATATCACCTTTCAGATTTTTAGGATCATGTAATCCCTTCTGAAGAATCAGATTCTCATCATCTCCCCCAACAACAGAAAATGCAGAGATCCAGACTGGAGTAAAAATATAACCCCATTTTCTATCACTCTTACGTGTGGCCAGAAAATTATATCCGGTGTTATACCCTTGTAAAGAACCCCAATAAAAAAACGCCCCCTGAAATTTCTCATGTTCCGCTCTGCATCCCGGTGCAGGAGTATCATCAAAGGTAAACCTCTCGAGAACCCTATCAAAATAGATATTAGAACCAGCAAACTCCACTCCTTCCACAGCGATTGTATGTGCAAATCCTCCTGCCATCAATAGCAAAGTGTCCGCAAGAGAAACTTTGTTCCGTTTTATGGTAAGAGTTCCCATGCCTGTTCCTGTATCCTGGTCATAGCTGTAATTGATCTTAGTCCGTGTCATATCAAATTTAGAACTCACAGGATCACCTGTAGAATTATAAGTATATAGTACAGGAGATAGGCTGACAGATACAGGAGGCAAGTTTTTGGTTGTAAACGTAACAACACTCTCAGAAGCATACGAATAACCGACATTGACCCGTGAGAAAACGATCTTTGCTCCGGGAATCGTATCATAAGCAGCCGTATTCTGCCATGGTTCTACACTTACATTTACATCGACATTCAGCGGATTCACGGTCAGCATATATCGATAGTAAGTGTTACGCCCAAGTGAGTAGTCAGCCGGAATATCCGTACTCTTTCCCAATAATATTTGCCATGTTTCTGACGCTCCATTACGTTCAGCCTCTATTTCCATAAAAGAAGCACGCCCCTTCCCTGCCGTATTATCACAAATGTACTCCGGCAAGATAAAGCTATTCTTTCCCTGTACAACAGATGTATACGGATATCCTGAGGGAACATCTTTCTCTCCGGCGATAGAAACAGGTGTAGAAAACGAACGCGTATCAGTAACCGTAAGCCCGCCGGAAAGCGGATAAGCAGAGGGGGAAAGAAAAGAGAACGAAGGTAACTGTTTAACAGTGACCTGCCTGATCTTTATATCTTCATCCGTATTTTTTCGTATCTCCAGACTCGCCTTTGAAGCAATGCGCTCCAACTCAACCGAGAACGCTGAATTCCAGGTTAATCCTTCATCCACACTGACTTCCCCTGTGACCGGAGTTGAAGAGCCTGCATTTCTTATCCGGATATTCAGATGCTTGCATACCACAAACTCTGCCGTATCTATAGGTAGAGTAACCGGTACACTTTTAATTTCTGATAAAGATGGCTCTCCGGTTAATGCGGAATTCATGCCCGTCGTTTCATTACCGATCACAAACAAATCGTAATCACCCGGACGAAGATAGAGTTTAAACACTCCCCCTGTATGCTCTAAACCGGATGATGAAGGATCACTTAAATCGGCACGGCGATTCATTTCCACCTTTCCACTGTTTTTCGCCACAGCAATTACACGCAAGCGCTTCAGAGTCACTCCGGATTCACTTCCTCCTAAAGTGACATTACGAGTCATAAGTTCTACTTCTACCGGATTGTCTCCCGAAGTATATCTTCCTATTTTATCTTCCAGTTCACAAGAGATAAAAGACAGCAGCAAAAAGAATATATATATTCCTTTTACACATCTCATATACTTTTTCTTTAATAAGCTCATTTTATGCAATCAATTTAGATTCAGTTCATTAATAGTATACTCCGCCCTCTACTTTTAAAACTTTATACACTCTCAAAAGAAGGTGTTTTGTGCCGGCCTACGCCTACCTTGTCCTGACAAAGTAGCTTCATCCCGACGACAAAACAACCTTCCAACACGAGAGAGGCACGAATTCACTCTAAAAAACAAATTCTATTTACCCATAAAAACATCCGTAGCCACTCCGTTTGAATTCTCACTTTCCTTGTCAGACCTCCGGAGTAGTACTGACAGTTTCCCAGCCATTTACCCGCAAAGAGATAATGACTCCGTCTTTAGAAAGCACCAATTCAATCAGATAGGTATCCTCTCTATCCAAATCCTCCTGAGTATGGTATGCGGGAGAGGACATAATAGCATTGATTAAATCTTTTGTAAATCCCGGAATAACATCTGTTCCATCGGGATTCAGCAATTTAAGGAACAGATGCCCGTCAGTATACAGGCGCAATACATCAAACTGGAAAACACGGGTATCATCCGCTTGAGATGCGCTATAATAAGGAACATATATAATCGTACCGGCATCGGCCGGCGTAACATTTTCTGAGTTAAAGCGTCCGTTATCAGAGGTGATACGGGCTGATGAACCATCAGCGATTCCCTTCACACGGACTTCTATCTTATTCGTGTTTTTCATTAAGTCTACTACACCTGTCCCACCGTTATCAGCTGTGATCTCCATGGAGTCCAGGCGCCCAAAGAACAACTCACCAAGTGAGTATTCCAAATTTTCTTTCTGCTCAAAATACGCTTTTACACGAAAATCCGAAAGAGTGGTAATCCCCGGAGAGACAGCCGGGCTAAACTGTTGAGGAATACCTGTCTTAAAAATGCCAATCTCGTAATCACCAACCTTACCTCCCAAGCATAAAAAGGTCCATTTTCCCTCAGGAAGGTCAATAGGCATCCGGTAGCCATTCTTCAAATGTGCTCCTTTGTCCCGAAACATTTTGCGATAAATGCCGAGGGAGTCGAACGCATACACATCTATATGGTGGACAGCTTCTCCAAAACGATCGCCTTCACCCGTATGCAAAAGATAACGTGGCTGTAACATAAACATCCGTGAACATTTACTCAAGTCCTCGTAAACACAACTGCTAAATAAGGCTGTATAGAGAGCCAGTCCTAAAATGAGTGAAATAAGCAGAAAAAACGAAGTACTGTTTTTCTTCCCGACAAATATCATATATCAACTAATATAAAATAAGAAACATTCAAATTGTATCCGGTGCGGGGTATTTCCCGCACCGGAAAAAGACAGAGTAAAGTTAAACTTCAGGCTTAACCTGAACTACAGTCCACTGACCTATGCTTACAGTAAGATCTACAGAAACAGTTTCCGGATCGGGGTCCGGAGTTACAGGAGGAACCGGAACATCCATAATATCCTTGATATCGGCAAGGTTAATAAAGTATACCTTACCGGCTTCAAAGTCTGTAATATAGTTAGTAGCTGTATTATCCTTTAAAGCAACCACATTAAGCCAGCCGGTTTCCGGACCTGAGCCACCAACTTTCTTATCAAACTCAACTTCCATGATAACATGGATCGATTTCTTCATAACATCTTCCTTTGTGGTAGGAGAAGAAAGATCTTGCTGAGGGAAGAAGTTATATCCATCGGCTTGTCCACCCGCAATCTGAGCCACTCCAGTTCCTACACCTGCTCCTAAATCAGTATTAAACATTTTCTCAAACTGACCGGATGGAGCATAATCCGTACCCCAGGCAGCCGACACAATTCTGGTCAATGAAGAAGCACCTCTGGTAAGCTTAACATTATTAATGTAAATCCCCTTTATCTTTAAATCATTCAGATGTGTCCAGGGGCCGGCCAGACTACCCTTTACTTCCACACGCGCCATATCAGGGTTTATTGTCGGAGTGCAAGTTGCATTTCCACCACTTCCTGGATTTATCGCTGCTCCTCCAAACAAACGCACTTTACTTGATGTAGCTGATCCTTGACGAGTGTTTACATTATCAGTTTCAGTACTATTATCACCATTAGCCTCTACCTCAATCCACTGTGCCGCACCAGAAACTGTAATAGTGGACATTGAACCAGCTGTAATGTTTTCACTAATTGTATTGGTAATTGCACCACCTTGTGAAACACGTGCGATAATTTTTACAGGTCCATTAATAGTCACTTTATTCCCCGTAGTAGTCTCAGGATCAATAGCTCTACTCGAAGCTCCGCCGAACTCTGGCAGCTTCACAGTTAAAGCTACCGTCTTAGGAGCACCCTCCGTAATTTTCTCATCGTTGCTACATGCAGCGAACGTCATGGTTGCAGCCATTAAGGCCAGAATCGATTTTGTAATTCTCATTTTAATAAAAATTTAAATTCAACAATAAATAAAGAATCATTAAACTTCTTATAGTATTAAGGTATAAGTATAGTGTACTTTACTCTTCAGAAGCTATTCGCTCCAGCTCCTCCTTCAAGCCCATAAATCTGGGAAGAAGTGCTGCAATATCAGAGTCCATTTCTGTACGGTATACATATTTAGTATCTTTACGGCATGCCTCCAACAGAAGTTCTGCTGCCGCTTGGTAGTCTTCCAAGCGCACATTCACAATCGCTCGGAGATATTCAACCCCAGCTGTTTGAGGCAGTTGCTTTAACAAATCTTCCGACTTTGCATGATAGCCCAAACAAGTCAAGGCAACAGCTGTATTGTAGTCCGGATATTTCTCCAGGATACCCAAAGCTCTCTGATATTCACGATTGGACAGGGCCTCAAGTCCTTGGGCATACTCCTCACGCTCAGGAGTAAGATGGTTCACACTGTCACCCGCTATATCAAAACGACGCGCCAGAGTAGCATCAGCCAAGTCGGCAACAGACGCAATTACGAATGTCAATGTATCCGCCGGAGGAAGACTCCATACGCTATGGTCCGTAGCGAGCACGTTTCCCCGAAGAGTTATATGTAATTTCTTCATTCCCTCACGTACCGGGATGCGATACATATACAGATAGGAGAAGTCTTCCGAAGGATCAGCTGTTTGATTGACCATTGCACTGTCAGCATAAGGGAAGCGGATAATACGGTCACGAATCAAATCCTGATGATCCCGGTTATATTCATTCTCTGCAATCGCTTTTCGGAAGTAGCGATGGGAAGCGATCTCAATAGAATCCCGGCGAGTGAAACTGTAGTTACGAATATCCTCAAGACGCCCACCGGACAGATAAAGTTCCTGAAAGCGGGAAGGAACATCTTTAACTGTCATTGCACGAGGCAAACGGTAAGCCGGCCAAAAATCCGTACGGCGATCGTATTTTTTCTGGTACGAAGCACGTATACCAACCGTATCATAACCGGCGATGAATTTTTCCACGCTGCGTTCCAAGACATTACGCTGCATACGTTGCTTCAAAGTATTACGGTTTCCCTCTGCTTTCGTACTGATCCATCCATGACGCTTATCCATAAGTGCCTTCCACCTCAGATAAGCCAGACGTCTACGTCGCTCTGCTTCATAGACCTTCCAGAAAAGCCTCTGCCGTGCAAAAATATCTTTGCGGATACCTTCACGATCCACAAAAGCACTGTCATATTTACTCTCCGGTATAATACCCCTTAAGAAATCATCGTATGCTTTATACTGGCTTTCCTGTGTACGGATAAATTCTTTTCCCCGCAGAATAACAGGAGACAGCAAAACAGAAGAGTCTTTTTCTATCAGTTCCGGGTACATTGTCAACTTCCAGCAACTGTCCAATAGGACTTTAGGAGCTTTTACATAAAACATCAGGGTGACCTCGCCATTACGTTCCAAGATTCGCTCTATACTTTTACGCTGAGCAACAATATCAATGCGATCCATATCAATTGATTTCCAGATATCTTCTTCAAGAGAATCAACCGAAGAAACGGGATTGTCAACAACCACACTATCCCGGAAACCGACAGTTTCGGAGACTGTAAAAACGCTATCCGCAGAAGAAGTATTCGGCAGCTCGACAGTAGCTCCGCCAGCCTGCATAAACAAACGCATAGTCAAAGGAGATTTTGAACCGCATGAATATACCAGCACACAGAGACAGAGCACCCCTAACATTTTATAGATACGATACCCTATCGATATAGTGACGAACTTTTTTTGATGTATCATCTTACAACAGAATAAGAAATGAGATTAATAGAATTAGAATAAATAGACTATATTCACTGCCAACTTGGTCGGAATCAGACGTGCTCCCTTAAAAGTAGCCACTTTCTGCCCGCATGCCTTACAAACATATTTATCATAATGGGTCCACAAGACCCCAAGACCTGCCTCAAACTCTAAATTCCAATGAGGAGAAAGAGGACGATTGTACCCCAAAGAAAGTCCACCTCCAAAACCGTAACCTTCGTAACGATATTTATCGCCAAAAACTCCACCGACATTATACATGGTGCTCACTCCGTGAATTCCAAGGAAATAAGAACGCCCATAAGATTCACGGATCCAATAACGCACTCCGGGAGAAGCAGACAAATTGCGAAGCCTCGCATCTCCAAAAGAGAAGGGATTATATTGAAGAGGAAAGTGGAAGGTCCAACGATGGGAAAACTTCAGCCCGAACTCAAGATTCATATTGGTAGTACCCCAACCCAAAACATTAGTTTGCAAAGAATAAACCTGCCCACGAGCTGTTTCGACCCCTAAAAACGTAGAAGAAACAACCAACAGAAAGAGAAACACAGATCGCTTAAACGCCATAACTATTATTCAACTTGTTTTGCTTAAAAAAAACATTAGACTTATCGGATACATAAAATCCGCAATATCTTATACTCCTCCACCGAACCACATCAAGATTCAATTGTTACGGTTACAAAAACCATAGAACATCTATTTTAATCTTCTTACACAGATCAAGTTCATCTATCTCAATAGGATAGATAGTGATAGAAAGTACTCCTGATTATCAGCGTTATATACATAATATTGTTTCAGCAAATGTTTTTCTATGCGATAGGCACATGTCGATTTTAAATAGATCGCTGTATAATAATATATTATATCAAAATCCGGCGAAACATATTATGAAACATTTTAATAAAAACATAAATATATCAAGCTATAATTTACAAAACTAAAAATGAAACTACATTACAAAAAAGAGCACATCTCATGCACCAATTATAAAAGTGAATCGTATGAGGGATTCGGGATTGGAACGCTTACAAGCGGCAGTAACTTCAATAGTCAGACCTTATCTGTTAAAACTAATTTCCTGATCTTCATTCTTGAAGGTGAAGTGGAGATTATTCCCAAAGAAGGCAAAATAAAAAGGGTAATAGCCCAGGAATTCTTTTTCATCTCGGCATTATCCACTTACGAGATACAGGTACGAGTCCCCGGACGCTACATTTATATGAGCTTCCTATACAATGACATTAAACTATGTGAGAAACACATGTTAGAGAGCTATCTAAAAGAAGTGAGAGAAGCATCTGAAGAGGTCGGAATACTATCGGTACGCCACCCGCTGAACTTATTTCTGGAATTAATGGATGCCTACCTGAGAGCCGGAGTCAACTGTAAGCATTTGCACTCCATTAAGGAGAAAGAACTCTTTATTATTTTGAGAACAAGCTATAGCAAACAGGAAATAGTAAATTTATTTCATGAAATCATAGGAACGAATATGAGCTTCAAAGCTGCTGTTTTACTGCATGTTGATCGCGTGAACAATCGTGAGGAATTAGCACAGGCAATGGGAATGAGTATTACCGATCTTGCCAGAAAGTTCAAGGTAGAATTTGGCGAATCAGTATATTCATGGTTGCTGAAACAAAAAAACAAGAAAATTATTTATCGGTTGGCGCAACCCGGAGCCAGTGTAAAAGAGATTGTGTATGAATTCGGCTTCTCTTCAGCGGCCAGTTTCAATAAATACTGCAAAAAGAATTTCGGTAATTCCCCAAGAGAGTTGGTCAGGCAGCTCAAAGACAAGCATATTGATAATCAGAATCTTAAAATATAATCTCGGAAAAGGTGAAGTAAATGGTTGCTTTGGATAAGTGATTCTTTTTGCAGGTGCATTATCTTTGCCCTGTCAAACAAGAATCACTAAAGTAGAGTTTTGTAGTTGTAAAGAGCAGAAAGCATGTTTTGTCAGGGTTTTACCCTCGTTATCTATCCTATTGAGATAGATGGAGCAGCAGAGGTCCCAAACGGGACAAATCATTTAAAATACCTGCTTACACACGATATACCTTTTCAAAAAGCAATCAGATATGCCTTCCTATGGAGGCTACGACTTGCTCGTTAATCTTATCAATGACCTCACTATTAAAAGACTGAAGATAAATCTGGGTCGTTGCCTCAGAAGTATGCCCAAGCCCTTCGCTGATAGATGCGATAGAAAATCCCTCCTCTTTGGCAATAGTCGCCCAGCTATGGCGAGCAACATAGGTAGTCAGTACAAGAGGCAGGTGCAATCGCCTGCCCAACCGTTTGAGTAGGCGGTTAACATTACCCAATGCATAGCGATATTGCATATAAGACGTACGGTCCGAAAAAGACGTTATATACGGCAATACATACGGATAAGAACTCCGATACTTCTCAATCAGAGCTGCGAGAGGAGGAATCACACGAACTTGCATGCGTTGCCCCGTTTTATTACGCTCATAATAAATGATTCCATTGATTATCGAGTCATGTTTAAGAAAGACAATATCGACAAAAGGCATCCCACGGGCATAGAAACTAAACATAAAAAGATCCCGGGCACGATCCAATAAAGGTTCGGAGGAAAGATCAACAGATACTATACGGGCAATATCATGCTTACACAACGCACGCTTCGCAGTCTCCTGAGTTTGAAGCTTAAGCTCCCGGAAGGGAGACTCACAACCCATATTTATCCCCTGCTTTTGGGCTTTGTTATAGACAGCCCGGAGATTGCGAATATACATATTCACAGTATTTTCAGAGATACCGCGCATACGTAGAAAATGAATATAATCCGTAAGAAAACAATAAGTCAACTCGCGAAACGTAATCTTCTGACCACGCAAAAAACGTCGTAAAGAGTACAATCCGCTAAGGTACAGGCCGGCAGTACCAGAACGCCCCTCCTGCCGAAGCCTCTCTATCTCACGCACAATAAAAGCATCGACATAACGCAAATTGCGCTCCATACGATACTTATCCATCAACTGAGATAAGCTGAAACCCGGCATATTCTGTTGAAGAAAAGCAAAAATCTTCAGCAATCGTTCACGCTCCTGAGAAATGGCATCATTGATAAGTCCCAGATCCTTGCGCTTAAGATTACCGGTTGATGAATAGACAACACGCTCACGATCTGCAGAGAAATTAGAAGTATGAATCTTCCACCCAAGAGAATACTCACTTTTACGCCTGTGATAAACCACACGGATAATCAGAGGATAAATCTCACAATCATTTCTACGATGGGTATTCAACAACACCCTGATACTTAACTTTCCAATTTTCTTCTCCAAAATAAATTATTATTTATAGATTCATTATATTAAATATAAAATGCAAAAATAGAAATTCTCAACGTCCCTATAACAAATAAAAAAGAAAATAGATGAATTAGAATTATAGATAAGAACTGAATTAACATAAAATGAATAAATAGCATATCATAATCGGGTATCGAATCTAAGGAATGATATGTATCATCCTTATTATCATTTGAAAAGTTGAGAAATCTCCAAACTGAGAATACCCTTGTATTGTAGAACACGACACACATCAATATAAATCGGCTATACATATATAATAAGGTATAAATCACATCCAGTCCGTCATCACAAAAAGGAAAGTGGATCCAAACAAAAAACGCAGTTAATCGCTATTGATTAACTGCGTTTCTATCATTGTAGCCCCGAGGAGAATCGAACCCCTATCTAATGTTTAGGAAACATCTATTCTATCCGTTGAACTACAGGGCCATGATAGATATCGGCTGCAAAGATAGCGTATTCTCCTGATTTGGCAAACCCGAAAGAACAGATTTATAAAAGAAGAAGAAGCAAACACATTCATTTAATCCATAAGATAGAAGAGAGATAGTAGAATAGGGTAAGAGACGCCAAAAGTGAAAGAAAATTCAAATAAAATACAGACAGATATCTATCTATTAAACGAATTAGAAAGCAATAAGTCAAAAAACGATCTAAACAGAGATATCAAACTGTTGTAGTCAGAGCCCATATCTGAACAAAATGTAGACAATTTGCTTACTCCAGAGAACAAAATTGCAATAAAACAGTTCTCTTTTAACAAAGCCCCACAGATAAATCAGAAAAGATTTTGTTAAGTCACTTAACTTTGCGAACTTTGCCTGCCACATATACAGGAAAGTGACAAACAAAAAAGACACGCTGGTGGTTAATATTCAAAGAACACACTAACACCGGTTCATGTTAATCCTAAATTTAAATATATAAATAGAATTATGGCAGACGAAATGATGGTTAAAGAATTGGAAGAAGTGGTTGTCCGCTTCTCCGGCGATTCCGGCGACGGTATGCAGTTGGCCGGCAACATCTTCTCGAACGTGTCGGCTACGGTTGGAAATGACATCTGTACATTTCCCGATTATCCGGCAGATATCCGTGCTCCGCAAGGGTCACTGACGGGCGTATCAGGTTTTCAGGTACACGTCGGTGCAAGTAAGATATTCACTCCGGGTGATCATTGCCACGTATTGGTAGCTATGAATCCCGCCGCACTGAAAACACAAATTAAATTCTGCAAACCGCAGGGGCTGGTCATCACAGATTCTGACTCTTTCGGAGAAAAAGACTTGGAAAAAGCACAGTTCAAGACAGGCAATCCTTTCGAAGAAATGGGAATCACACAGCAAGTGCTTGAAGTCCCCATCTCGTCGATGTGTAAAGAAAGCCTCAAAGATTCAGGGCTGGACAACAAAGCCATGTTGCGTTGCAAAAACATGTTCGCTCTCGGTTTAGTATGCTGGTTATTCAACCGCAACCTGTCTGCTGCCGAAAAAATGCTGAACGAGAAATTCGCAAAAAAACCGGAAATTGCCGCTGCCAACATCAAAGTGCTAAATGACGGCTACAACTATGGAGCCAACACACATGCCTCTACTTCCACTTACAAGATTGAAAGTAAAACGCCGAAAGCCGCAGGACTCTATACCGATATTAATGGTAACAAAGCCACTTCATACGGTTTGATCGCCGCTGCCGAAAAAGCGGGATTGGAACTTTATCTGGGATCTTACCCCATCACTCCGGCTACCGATATCCTGCACGAGCTCGCCAAACATAAATCGCTGGGCGTGAAAACCGTTCAATGTGAAGATGAAATCGCCGGATGCGCTTCAGCTGTAGGTGCAGCATTTGCAGGCGATCTGGCTGTAACGACTACTTCAGGACCGGGTGTCTGCCTGAAAAGTGAAGCCATGAACCTGGCTGTCATTGCCGAATTACCACTGGTTGTGGTCAACGTACAGCGTGGAGGCCCTTCTACCGGTATGCCGACCAAGTCGGAACAAACAGACCTGTTGCAAGCCCTTTATGGACGTAACGGTGAAAGTCCGATGCCTGTCATTGCAGCTACTTCACCCACCAACTGTTTTGATGCTGCTTATATGGCTGCTAAAATAGCTCTTGAACACATGACTCCGGTAGTACTGCTGACCGATGCCTTTATCGCAAACGGTTCTGCCGCATGGAAATTACCCAACATGGATGAGTATCCGGCTATAAATCCGCCGTATGTAACACCGGATATGATTGGCACATGGACCCCGTTCCAACGTAACGAAAAGACCGGCGTACGCTATTGGGCCGTTCCCGGGACCGAAGGATTCATGCATCGCATCGGTGGGCTCGAGAAGAGCAGTGAAACAGGCGTTATTTCCACAGAACCGGAAAATCACCAGAAAATGACACTTCTGCGTCAGGCCAAAGTCGACAAGATAGCTGACAGTATTCCTGAACAGGAAGTACAAGGCGATGCTGATGCCGACCTGCTGGTAGTAGGCTGGGGTGGTACTTACGGCCATCTTTATTCGGCTGTAGAGCATATGCGCAAAAATGGAAAGAAAGTGGCACTCGCTCACTTCCAGTACATCAACCCGCTGCCTAAGAACACAGCCGAAATACTGAAAAAGTATAAAAAGATTGTAGTAGCCGAACAGAACTTGGGACAATTCGCAGGATATCTGCGCATGAAAGTACCCGGACTGAATATCAGCCAGTTCAACCAGGTAAAAGGCCAACCGTTCGTTACGAGAGAACTTGTAGAAGCATTCACTAAATTATTGGAGGAATAAGAGATGAGCGAAACAGTATATACAGCAAAAGATTATAAATCAGGTCAGCCTCGCTGGTGTCCGGGATGCGGTGACCATGCTTTCCTGAACTCCTTGCACAAGGCTATGGCCGAACTGGGAGTAGCTCCGCACAACATTGCCGTGATCTCCGGTATCGGCTGTTCTTCCCGCCTACCTTATTATGTCAACACATACGGCTTCCACACCATCCACGGGCGTGCCGCCGCTGTTGCGACAGGTGCCAAGGTAGCTAATCCGGATTTAACCATCTGGCAAATCTCCGGTGACGGTGATGGTCTGGCCATTGGCGGTAATCATTTCATCCATGCGGTACGCCGTAACATCGACTTGAATATGATCTTATTGAACAACCGCATCTACGGGTTGACCAAAGGTCAGTATTCCCCGACTTCCGACCGTGGATTCGTCAGCAAATCATCTCCTTACGGTACCGTAGAAGATCCATTCCACCCGGCAGAACTCTGTTTCGGCGCGCGTGGCCGTTTCTTCGCACGTTGTGTTGCGGTAGACGGACCGGCTTCTGTCGAAGTATTGAAAGCCGCAGCCAACCATAAAGGAGCATCGGTTGTGGAAGTTCTGCAAAACTGCGTCATCTTTAATGACGGCACACACGAATCGGTCGCAACGAAAGAAGGACGTTCTAAAAACGCAATCTATCTGGAACACGGCAAACCGATGTTATTCGGCGAAAACAAAGAGTTCGGCCTGATGCAGGAAGGTTTCGGCTTGAAAGTGGTAAAATTAGGTGAGAACGGCGTGACAGAAAAAGACATTCTTATCCACAATGCTCACAGCATGGATAATACGTTGCAACTGAAACTGGCATTAATGGAAGGACCGGATTTCCCAATCGCACTCGGTGTGATCCGTGATGTGGAAGCTCCTACCTATAACGATGCAGTCGCCGAGCAGATTGATGAAGTGAAAGCCAAAAAGAAGTATCATAACTTCCAGGAATTGCTGATGACCAATGAAACATGGGAAGTAAAATAAAATCCCCCTGTTAATCCCTATAAAGTAAGAAGGAGTGTCATATAACGTTTGTGGCACTCCTTTCTTTTTTAATTCAGCTCTAATCCGTATCGCGGAAAATGACCGGTAATTAACAATAACTTCGACAAAAATCTTTCTCAGATACCCCCTGTCTGAATGATCTTGCTACGTTGGGATTAGGAAAATGAACACATTACAACATTGGCAGAAAAAGCGATTACAATTGAAGAATAGAGAGTTAATTCTCTTTTTCTTTATATTCCATAAAGATCTTTTTCATTTCATTCCAAGCCGCCCCGGCTCTTTTCTGTATCTCCATGTCTTTATGAATAGAGGGATTAAAATAAAAGCAGAATCTCGAATCTGTCGTAACCGCATAGTCATCAAAGAAATACAATGCCAGAGCCTTGCCACCTTTGACAACTTCTTTCAGTACAAAGCTGCAACATTCATCGTCTTCACCCACAACCATTGATTGCTCGCCAATTCTCACCCACATCCCGGTATCCAAACAACTCAATTCCAAAGCATCTATAAAAGAATACATTTGCTCCACGCTCCCTAACTGAGTAAAATCAGACAAATATATCTTACGCCATTTATATTCGTCCGTATTTACATATACCGATATTGCATGCCCATTCACACCACCTAATTTATAGTATTCATCCAGCGGAAAATCCAGGCTACTATATTTTCTCAATGAATCGGGAGAAACAGTCTTACTTTCAACAGTAACAAAAGAGTCTATTATGAGTTGTTGGGGTAAAGCGTATTTTCTATTTCTTGCCGCCGGATCGTATGCCTGCCCATAACGAGATTCCATATCTATCACTGTATCTGTTTGATGGAAATCTTTTATATTCCATCTTACCCGGCCTGATTTATCGCAGAAACCTAGTTCGTCAAATTCTATTGTTTTCTCTCTTTCAATATGAAATCCGGTTTCCCGGTCATACGTATAAGTACGTGCTTGTTTCACAATCCCATTTCGATGATAATCAAACTCTTTTCTGTACAGCGCTCCTTTTTCAGTATATAGAAACACGCAATAATCTCCTTCTTTCATATAGAGTGCATCTTGGCAATCGGACATAAAGTTACTCAATAATGGCTCATAACTACTATGTATAAAGTCACATGTTGAAGCTTTTATCGTGTCATCCACTTTAAATCCCGAATTGACTATTTCATGACTCTCATACATGCTGGCACTATAACCGACATACTCTTTTTTATCATTGAAACGAAAAACACCTATTACTCTCGAATCGAAGGGATTTATATGCAGTTTCGAATGATGAAAAAAGACAGTACCATTTTTCCCCTTCTCCGGATACGCATCTTTCCAGAAGAGTTCTTCAGGTATAGGAGAATAAGCGCCACATACTGTCGACAAACAGACTGTAATATAAACAAACGCTACGATGGCAAATGCCAAAATCGAACTTAAACGAAGAAGTCCACCGGCTTTAATGCCATAGCGGCATAAAATCCCGACAGAAAGAATTACTCCCAAGAATATAATGGCACCCACTGCTTCCCGCCACAACGTCCCGGGTTCAACCCAACTAATAAATGATTGCCATAAAAAAAGCCCTAAAATCAGCAAAAGTACAAGAATAATAATACCACCTCCTGTTTGTGCCTTATATCCAAGCAAGAAACTATATGAAAAGAAAAGGCTATAACATAGCAACTTTAAGGATAACATCCCCCCGACAAAAACACTGAGCATATCACTAGTTAAGAAAATAAGCCCGTTAATTATCAATAATGGAATCAAAACCCATAACAGGACTGTTATATATATACTCATATTTTTTCTTTTATTATTCATGATATTTTTCTGTCTTTAAATATAACGCCCATACCATATTAACAAAAAAGAAAGTGTCTCACTGAGGTAACAAGTTAGTGAAGCAAAGATACACAAATAAACAGGGAAATATATTTCTGCTAATCTATATTTTAGAAAGTATCCGGATTCTCTTCAAACTTTAATATGATTCTTATCCGCCTTAGGATAAAGTTGTTGATATATAAGGTGGTGCCCGATCTGCTTTGTAGTAAACGCCTCACTTTATCGAGGCGGAAAAATCCGATTCCGCATGATAGCATCCTGTAAAAAAGGAGTACGGTCAAAATCCAAGATAACTCCACATTCGGTCTTTATGAATACGACAAGTCCCCCAATGATATGCGCAAAAGAGTAAGACGCCTTTTCAATTATCAGAGAAGGGAAGCGCATTGTTTCTATTCTGTATATGCCGGAATACCCGGATCATTTTGTCCATGTATGCTCTGGTCTGTATTTCTTTACAAACAGCTCCGGTCTGTCCGTGGCCAGCACATCCACCCCGAGCTCAATAGCTTTCCGGTCAGACTCTTCTACATCGTCAGTACCCAGTGCCAATGCAAGCACCTTCAATCCTTTCTTATGGCACCGTTCCACCAGGAGCTTATCCAGTGAATCGATCCGAATAACCGCAATATTGGGATTTATTTCAGCTATAACCTTATCAAGTTCGGCACCACCTCCTACATACGCCTGTAATGTCCGAATTTCAGGAGCCACTTGGCGAAAAGCTTTTGCCTCCTTGTCCGACCAGAAAGTAAATGTACAATTCTCTAACATTCCTTCCCTGCGAACCAGATCCAGCAACTGTCCAAAGTCTCCCGTACGATAATCGAGCGTCAGCTTCAGACCGTTCTGTTTAGCCTTCCGCAATAAAACGTCCAACCGGGGAACACACTGTCCGCTGAACTTTTCGCCAAACCATGAACCTGCATCCAATGTATCGATGTCTGCCGAAAGCCACTCTCTAATCAGCCCGGTTCCATTCGTCGTACGATCCAAGGTAGAATCATGCAATAAATAGAATACGCTGTCCTTACTGATACAAATATCACATTCCATGAAGTCAATCTTATACTTTATACATGAATCCGCCGAAGCCAGCGTATTCTCCGGAGCAATACAGTCCGCTCCCCGGTGTCCGCTCAGTTCCGGCAAGCGGACAGGTTCACTCTTACATGCTCCCATCCATAAAGCTAAGAATGCGTAAACGACTATTGAAAATATCTTAGAAAATCTTTTTTCCACTCTGACTATACTCTATCAATGTTTTATAATAGTAGCGGCAAAGATACACAAATCTCTCCTTGCTTGTTTACCTTCAGAAAGCATTTTATAAAAAACAACCTGCCTTTTTTCTCCCCAATCCACATTCCGGGAGCAAAAAGACAGGTTGTCTTACAATCAGTTATCTGACCGGTTTATTCTTTCTCGCCAAAAGCAAGATCACCCGCATCACCCAATCCGGGAACAATATAAGAGTGTTCATTTATCTCAGGATCGATAGCTGCACACCAGATTGTAGTTTTATCCTCCGGCAGAATACTGGCTATATGATCGACAGCCCTTTGGCTGGCAATAATCGAAGCAACATGAATTTCAGACGGATGTCCCTTCGTCAACATGGCCTGATAACTCAGTTCCATACTTCCGCCGGTGGCAAGCATCGGATCTGTAATGATAAGAGTTTTCCCGTCGATACGCGGTGAAGCGATGTATTCAATATGTATGTCGAATTTCAACGTATCCTTGTACTTACGATAAGCAGAAACAAAAGCGTTCTCGGCATAATCGAAATAGCTCAGGAATCCTTGGTGGAAAGGTAACCCGGCACGAAGAATCGTACTAATAACCAATGGATTGTCCGGTGTTCTGACAGGTGCTATCCCCAATGGAGTTTGTATCTCCTTCACCGAATAAGCAAACGTCTTGCTCATTTCATAAGCCATTACCTCGCCGATACGTTCAATGTTGCGACGAAAACGCAAACGGTCGTTCTGAACCTCAACGTTCCTTATCTCTGATACATACTGATTCAATATTGAGTCTGTCTCACTTAAATTAATAATCTTCATCTTTTCAACTGCGTTTTAATATTCAGGTTTTATACGGTGCAAAGTAAGTGATAATCTTTCAATTTGCAACGTTCAGTTTGCAGATATTGTTACGTAAACATAAAACGGTTTCTATTAAAGAAAAATTTCTCTAATATATTCTTTGTTTCCAAAGAAAGCATTACTTTTGTAGTCGATTTACAAGGGGATGTTTAAAAACATTCCATTCCGAACGCCAGAAAGAGATAATAAACAATATACCAATTTTAATTAATTCAAAAGAAAATGGCAAATTTAGATTTAAGCAAGTACGGTATTACAGGTGTAACTGAAATCCTGCACAACCCGTCTTACGATGTTTTGTTCGCTGAAGAAACAAAACCAGGTCTGGAAGGCTTTGAAAAAGGTCAAGTAACAGAATTGGGTGCTGTAAACGTAATGACTGGCGTTTACACAGGCCGTTCTCCTAAAGATAAATTCTTCGTTAAGAATGAAGCTTCTGAAAATTCAGTATGGTGGACTTCTGAAGAATACAAGAACGACAACAAACCTTGTTCAGAAGAAGCTTGGGCTGACCTGAAAGCTAAAGCCGTTAAAGAACTTTCTAACAAACGCCTGTTCGTTGTTGATACTTTCTGTGGTGCTAACGAAGGTACTCGCATGAAAGTACGTTTCATCATGGAAGTAGCTTGGCAGGCACACTTCGTAACTAACATGTTCATCCGCCCGACAGCTGAAGAACTTGCTAACTACGGAGAACCTGATTTCGTATGCTTCAACGCTTCTAAAGCAAAAGTTGATAACTACAAAGAACTGGGTCTGAACTCAGAAACTGCTACAGTTTTCAACCTGAAGACTAAAGAACAAGTTATCCTGAATACTTGGTACGGTGGTGAAATGAAGAAAGGTATGTTCTCAATCATGAACTACATGAACCCGCTTCGTGGTATCGCTTCTATGCACTGCTCTGCTAACACAGATATGGAAGGAACTAGCTCTGCTATCTTCTTCGGTTTGTCTGGTACAGGTAAGACTACTTTGTCTACTGACCCGAAACGTAAATTGATCGGTGACGACGAACACGGATGGGACAACGAAGGTGTATTCAACTACGAAGGTGGTTGCTACGCTAAGGTTATCAACCTGGATAAAGAAAGCGAACCGGATATCTTCAACGCCATCAAACGTGACGCTCTGTTGGAGAACGTAACAGTAGCTGCTGATGGCAAAATCAATTTCGCTGACAAATCAGTAACAGAAAACACTCGTGTTTCTTATCCTATCTACCACATCGAAAACATCGTTAAACCGGTGTCTAAAGGTCCTCACGCTAAACAAGTTATCTTCTTGTCAGCTGATGCCTTCGGTGTATTGCCTCCGGTATCTATCTTGAACCCGGAACAAGCTCAGTACTACTTCCTGTCTGGATTTACAGCTAAATTGGCTGGTACAGAACGTGGTATCACTGAACCGACTCCGACATTCTCTGCTTGCTTCGGTGCTGCATTCTTATCATTGCACCCAACTAAATATGCAGAAGAATTGGTTAAGAAGATGGAAATGACCGGTGCTAAAGCATACTTGGTTAACACAGGATGGAACGGAAGCGGCAAACGTATTTCTATCAAAGATACTCGTGGTATCATCGACGCTATCCTTGACGGTTCTATCGACAAAGCTCCTACTAAGGTTATTCCTTTCTTCGACTTTGTTGTTCCTACAGAACTTCCGGGTGTTGATCCGAAGATCCTTGATCCTCGTGATACTTACGCTGATCCTGCACAGTGGAATGAAAAAGCAAAAGACCTTGCCGGTCGCTTCATCAAGAACTTCGCTAAGTTCACTGGAAACGAAGCTGGTAAGAAGTTGGTTGCTGCTGGTCCGAAACTCTAATCAAACAAAGTTAACAACTTTAAATAATCGAAAGGCGACTCTGCAAAGGGTCGCCTTTCTTTTTTTGTCCTGTACCGCACAAGAACCTACCGACTAAAAAATCTCTTCTCAATTAACATTGTTAATGCCGCTTGCATATCACTTTCTTCCTATATGCAAACAACAAGTCTTTTGCGCCTAAAAGATTTGTTATCTGTCATCAAAACACTTATTTTAAGACCATGTTAAAACAAGTATTTCAACAACCCAATGCACATTCTTCATCTTGCTGATTTTCAATATGTCAGATAGAAAAGAGCCCTATTCCTGAAAGATATCATCCATTTGTTCTTCAAAGACATAATTATCATTCTGATAAGTACCTCCCGCTTCGAGATCAAAAGAAAATATCAACCGAACGATATAATTCCCCGGTACGGAGACGAAATAAATCATACAAAGAATGAAATTTGCGTAAAGAATGGAATTATTTAATTTCCCAGAATACAATCAGCCCATTGGCAAAATTAACAACCTGATAAACGATATAATAAAAGTAGTGATAAACATTTCAACGGAAAAGTCGGCTAAGTTCTAACTGAACTTGGATAGAAGGAATGTATATGGTTGATTATCACACGAAATGTGATATGAAAAGATAGATATGCGTAAATATGCAATAGACAAAT
>SKED01001093.1_pt2 | contig 21244 bp, 20 predicted proteins | sample 4826651 | NCBI WGS metagenome assembly SKED01 (sample SAMN11008818, study PRJNA524170) | human gut metagenome | biome: Human fecal sample; material: Feces; isolation source: fecal sample from pouch patient p19 | host: Homo sapiens | place: Israel: Tel-Aviv | collected 2016-06-28 | reverse complement strand
CCTGAACCCATCAACCTGAACCCTGAACCCATTATCTTCCACAATATTTTCTGAAATCACAGAACCGGCACGCCGTCGGAAGCTCGTTCTTTTTCATTTCACGGCGACGCGAAAAATCACGCGCCAGGATCCGCCTTGCCGTCTCATCGAATTCTTCCATCCGTTTCTCCACGCGTTCTTTGCTCATAGGAAAAACAACGCATGGATCCTCGGCATCACTGGTGAAGTACAGGACGAGCCTTTCCACGGAGCGGCTGAGTTTCGTTTCGACAAGGTAGGCATATACCTCGAGCTGGCTCAGGTATTTCTCCATAAGGGGACTGTCCATCGGCGGTTTCTTCCCTGTTTTGAAGTCTATGACCCGCACCTGATCCCCATCCCCCGCCAGAAGGTCAATGGTGCCGTTCAGAATATAGTCATCTTTGACCAGCTCAAGAGGGCATTCGGCAGCAAGTGCATCATTCCAATTTCCTTTCCGGAAATCCACATATCCACGAATCTCTGAAAAGGCCTGCTTCAGTTTTGCCTCAGGGAGCCAGCTGTTTTCTTTCTCAGACAGGGAAATGTAATTCGCCATCATCCAGCCGTAGATCACAGAGGGCGTCACTCGATCGGCCTCTCCGCGAAGGATCGCGCGGTGGATATCCTCGATCGTCTCATGAACAAGCTCACCATACATGGCATGGCTTCCCTGCGTGCCTGCGAAGCCGTAGACGCGATGCCAGAGATACTTCATCGGACATTCTTCATAAAGGGCGATCTGCGACGTGAAGGCGAAACGCGGCTTGAACACATTCCGTCCCACAGGGCGGCAGGTGAGGTGGTGGTAGTCCGCTTCTTTCGCATTATATGCTGGAAGAGCGGGCATGATCCATTGAAATTCTTCCGAGGTGTCCCCCTTCTTTTGAGAAGATGCGAGGACAAGGAGCGTTTCCGCGCGGGAGAAGGCCGTATAGTACTTGCGCCATAGATCAAAATTTTTCATTTCCTTCGGTGGCTCAGCAGGCTTTCGTCCGCTCACCTTTTCCACCACCCGGGAAATCAGGTCACTTTCTGCATCCCAGCGCGCCCGCTCGTCGAGCGATGGCACGATGACAACGGGGTACTCGAGCCCCTTTGCTTGGTGGATATTCAGGAAGGATACGGAACCCGAGGGCGCATAGCGTTCCTCATCTTCGTACTCATTCACGCCGTTTTCAAACCACAGCCGCAGATAGCGGGAAAAGAAGAGATGCACATCCTCCACAGTCTCCTCGCCATGCCCGTGATTCTCCGGTAGGAAAAAGCCAAAGCGGGCAATCAGGCGCGTGATGGCGGACAGATTTCTGGCTGCATTCGATTCACCCCGGACCGCGCTGTCCAAAATATCGGAAAATGGTGCAAAGGAGAGCATCTGGTAGACGAGATGCAAAAAAGAGGCGGGGAGTTTCTTCTCATAGGAAATGACACTCCGCGTGCGGTCCAGCCAGTCTTTCAGCGCTCGGTGCCCGGGTTTTGCGAGCATCATCCGCGCGACGCCCATGCACTCGAAGTATGTATCGAGAATCCCCCTCGTTTCCTGCATGTCGTCCCGATTTTCCATGGAATCCGAAAAGCCGGGAAAGAGCAATAGGAGCGTCCCGATCAGCCACTCGACTTCCTGTCGCTTGAAGAACCAGCCCGCCCGCGGCGCGTAGGAAGCGATCCCCTTCCGTAGAAGCTGCAGCTGCAAAGCGCGCGATGCATTACTTTTCACGGACGAACAGAGTACCGCCACTTGGTTATAGTCCGTGATCTGCCCCCGTTCTTTCAGCCCTTCGATGAAATCAGCGATCCGTGCGTGACACTCGGAAAGATCCTTCCCCGTGATGCGAAGGACGGGCGTCCCCGTTTCTTCTGATGCGGCATGAATGTCCCCCTTCACATAGCGGAACATCCGCCCATCCGCTCCGCGCCAGCTTTTGAGTCCGCGCATCCAGTCCATGCAGAAGCGGACAATGCCCGGATGCGAACGATAATTCGTATCCAGCTTGAACGTATGGCATGTCTTATAGGTCTTCGAAAATCCCAGAATATTTCCGATGGACGCCCCGCGGAAGCGATAAATGCTCTGGTCATCATCCCCCACCACGAAGATCTGCTGAGAACAGCCCCCAAGAAGACGGATGAGCTGCTCTTGGATGAAATTCGTATCCTGATACTCATCGATCATGATGTACCGGATCCGTTTCTGCAAGCTGTCAAGGATCTCCGGATGGGAAGAAAGAAGCGCATATGTCTCCTTCTGCAGGCGGGAGAAATCAATGAAATGCCTTTCCTCTTCGAGGCGCGTGTACTTCATCATCATCCGCGCGAGCACTTCTATGCGCCCGCCCAGTAGATTCCCGCATGTCCGCCGCATTTCTTCGGGCAAGAGAAGCTCTTCGGAGAGGCCATTCACATAGCGGCAGATCGTCTGGCACTGGCGCCATGGAGAAATACCGATCAGCTCCCCCTGCTTCAGATAGGAGTCCTGTATCACACGGCGAAAATCCGGGATCGCCGCAAATTCCGAAAGATGCTCGTACACCAGGTACTGCTGCTCAAACTGGTCCACCGACAGATAATTCTTCGGAAGATGGGTATACTCCTGAAACTCTTTCAGGATCTTTCGGCAAATGTGATGGAAGGTACCGATGTACATCTCATGCAGATTCACCTCGATGCCCGCTTTCGACAGCACATCCGTGAGACGCGTCGTCAGCTCCTTCGATGCCTTCTGTGTGTACGTGACCAGCATGATTTCTTCCGGCTTCACCCTCTTCTCGCGGATGAGGTAAAGCACGCGCTGAATGATGGTATAGGTCTTTCCCGTCCCAGGTCCCGCGATCAAAAGCGTGGGACCTTCAGAGTGGATGGCAGCTTTTTGTGATTCATTCATAGAGAGGGCTCCTTTGGGAAATAATGGCTGGGGACTAGGGACTAGGGGCAGCAGGTATAATGGGTTTTAAGGGTTCAGGGTTCTAAGAAACCTGTGAACCTTTGGAACCTTCAGAACCCGCTTAACCTATGAGGATTCGCATAAAGGATAAATGTTTTTTCTGCTTTCTAACTTAAAGGGTTCTAAGGGGATAGTGCGGCGCATTGAACCGCTTGAACCCATCTCCCTTGTCACCCTTCACTTTCACTGCGTCCCACCACCGTGAGGATCCCCAGCACGGGCAGACAGAGGACATAGGCGAAGGAATAACGGAAAACGGAGGAGGCCGGAGTGGAGAGGAGGAGAGTGGCTGTATTCACTAGAAGCGGCAAAAGCGCCCAGAGATATTTCTTTTTCCCCTGTCTGATCCAGACGAGCCCCAGAAAGAGCGTAAGCCAGAGGGAAAGGCCCGTCCCGATGAAATGACTTCCCTCATAGGAGACATTCGCCAGCCGTGCCTTGAGCCAAAGCGGCAAAGGGAAATCCCCCGTCGCCATGCGGTCATTGTCTGCCGGCTTCATGTCTTTCGTATTCTCATCCGAAAGTGCCCAGCCGAAGCGTGACTGCACGCCATACTCGAAGGGATCCAGATTCCAAAGGGCATATGTCTCCGTCAGCCAGCCTTCGACATAAATCCGCGGATTTCTCAAACCGGTATCCACCCATGCCGACAGGAATTCTTTTTTCTGCCCATTCAGCCAGTTTCTATGGAAATGGTCATGCCACTTTACAAAGTCCACGGTATAGGGTGAGTATTCTTTCTTCCACTTTTCTTCGGTGAGAAGGTTTTCCATCAGCGTTTTCGTTTCCTCGCTTCGCTCACCGCCAAGCACCATCGTCCGCCCCAGCTGCTGGAGCGGGATCGCCATAGACTCCTGAAAGAGCGGCTCCCAGTGATGAGTGCGCTGGATGACCTGGGCGGGGACAATGGAGATCAACGCAAAAATCACAAAAAAGAGGAGAATCTCCTTCCGCTTCTCCAGAAAAAAGAGAGCAAGGGATACCGACAGCGCGACAAGGAGGCCATTGCTGCGAAGCAGCATCGTAAGAAGCGCCGCAGCAAGGATCCAAAGAGACGTCCTCCCCCACGGCTCCCCTTCCGCGCGCCGAAGAAAGAGCCATACGAAAAAGAGCAGCCCCAGCGAGAAAAGGCCATCGCGCACTGCCGCGATACTATAATTTCCCACCATCGGAAAAAAGAGAAAGTACCCGTACAGCCCCCATCCGGCAAGATCATGCACACGTTCCTTCACCCAGAAGGCAAAGGCGGTAAGCCCATAGGAGATCAAAAGAAGCTGCAGCAGAGAAAAGAAGAAGATGACCGGCTCCCGGCTCCCCAGCGCCTCCTTTCCCCAGCCCGCGCCATAGCCGTATATCACCGAATACAGCCAGGGAAACTGCACACTTGCATAGAGAGGATTCTCCATCATGAAGACCGTGTCATTCATTCCTGGCGCCGGATAAAACGAGAGAAGGAAGGGTAGCTGCCAAAGCGCCATCAGAAGGAATGCAGGAAGATACCATGTCCGATCTGCTGCCGTTCTCCTCGAACAAGAAAAGCCGGAAAGCCGATCGACCAGTTTGGGCAGTAAAAGAGAAAAGAACGCCGTCCCCAGAAGAAGGATCGGCACGTCCCAAAAGTCCAGGAGCGCGCGCCCTGCCTCTTTGAGCTCTCCTGCCCGATCCAGACAGTCTATCTTCACCGTGTACCAGAGCGCAGCCGCCAAGAAGAAAGAAAAGCATATATATAGGTAAGAAAAACGTGTACGAAACAGTTTCATAAAAAGCTCCTAGATCTTAAAGGTCGTCGGGTGCAGTGTTCGCTCCATAGAGCATCTCCCCATACATCGAGAAAGAAAATGTGGCTCGAATTGGGAATGAGTGTCTAGGGATTAGGGATTAGAAGTCTCAAGTAACTAGTGACTGGTGACTAGTGACTGGAATGTCAGCTCATGGCATCGCCACTATTTATACTCTGCGGCGCTTCATTATTATGCGCCGCACCATCATTTCGCATTTCTCATTTCTAATTTCTCATTCAAGCGAAATTTTCAAATGTAATCAAAGGAACGGCACGCTCCAAGGGCTAACCCTGAACCCGCAGCCATTCCTCTTTTTCCTCATTATATCACGCGACCTCTCCACCTATGCTATAATATGGCGAATCTCATGATTTCTTATACATAAAGGAGGCCCTTTATGTATAGAGAAGAACGAGTCAGAGCCGCCCTTGCCGGCAAAGAAGTCGACCGCGTACCAGTTGCTGCCTAGATGCACCTCTCCGCATTCGACCAGGATCCGATCTCCCTCGCCGAGGCAGAAGTCGATCTCGCAGAAAAACTTGAACCCTGAACCTTGAACCCTGAACCTTGAACCTTGAACCTTGAACCTCACCCCAAAACCGCTGTCCGAAACCATTCGGACAGCGGTTTTTTCTATTCGTGATTCAATTTCCCTTTCAGATCATGGTCAGTCATCGCGCAGACGCAGGAATCAGACCAGACATTCTCTGCTGTCTCGATCATATCAATGATCGTATAGATCGGAAGGATGAGGCCCATGATGCCGATCGGCGCGCCGATACCGCTCATGAGGGAAAGCGTCAGGAAGTAGCACCCCATCGGTACGCCTGCATTGCCGACAGCTGCGAGTACTGCGACGATGAGCCATGTGAGCATGGTCGTCATCGAAAGCTCGATCCCCGCATTCTGCATGACGAAGAGCGAAGTGATCAGTATGAAGGCTGCGCATCCGTTCATATTGATGGTCGTGCAGATCGGAAGTACAAAGCGGGAAACAGCTGGATCCGCCTTTAGATTCTTCTCCGCCGAGGCAAGCGTCACCGGCAGTGTGCCCGCAGAGCTCTTGGTGAAGAGAGCGACTGCAATGGCAGGAGACATTTTCTTGAAAACATCGATCGGATTCAGTCCACGAGCCAGAAGGAAGAGCGGCAGGACAAGGAAGAACTGGATACCGTTACTTGCCATGATGACGAGCGTGTATTTCCCGAGCGCCCCTACGATGACCCCTGCTTCGATCTGAGCGGAGAGCTGCCCGGCAAAAGCCAGAATGCCGACAGGAAGAATGGCGAGAAGCGCTTTGATCAGCGTAAAGAGAAGCTCCTGAAAACCAAGGATGCCCTTCAGGAGGACTTCGCGATTCTCCGTCTTCGGCATGAAGGCAAGCCCGAGACCGAAGGAGGCTGCGATCAGCATGACAGCGAGTACATTGCCGGACAGGAATGGCTGCAGAATGTTATTCGGAATGACATTCAAGATGTGGTCATAGTATGTGACCGTTCCCAGCTTCTGCGGCACGCTCGAAGCCCCTGCACTCGCCAGATCCGTCGGCAGATTCCCCGGTGTCACCCAGAGATACATCGCAAGCCCGATACCTGCCGCAAAGACGGTAGTGAGAAGCGTGTAGACGACCGCGTGCGCAAAAATGCGACCGGTTTCCTTCTTGCCGCCGAGCGCAGCCAGTGTCGTGATGACAGCGAGCGCGATCGTCGGTACCGCGATGAACTGGAACAAACGGGTGAATACCGTCGCGATAAAATTAAAGAGCTCATTCAAAGGCTTGATCCCGAGCCAGCCCAGAGCGGCGCCCACGACCAATGCCAGGATCCAGAGAATAAACTGCCGTCCCTGCTTTTTTGTCTGGTGCTCTTTCAGCACGCTCTGTGCTAAGTTTTTGACATCCTCATTTTTATTCATATCATTTCCTCCTATCATTTCCTACTATTCCTACTATGGCGATCAATGAAAAAGAGTTCAGCAGCAGATTCTATGGATGCAGCAAGGCTCGCGAAACATTGCCGCATCAGGCGAGATCTTCATTTCAAACAATAAAAAAAGCCCTTCCTCCCCCATGGGACGAAAGACTCGTGATTCTCACCCAATTTCACCGTTGCGTCACCGCATCGGCCTCTTTAAGTCCAAACAGACTCTGATCCTGTAACGGGAATCCCCGGGAGAGCCTACTTCTTTTCGGTCTCCTGGCTCTGAAACGCACTTCAGCAAAGTTTCTCTGCCCGCTTGCACTGTCCGGACTCGCTAAGAGAAGAAATCCCTGCGTACTCTTTTTCTTCATCGCTTATTGGACATACTATAGCATAGATAAAGGAATGTGTCAAACCTCTGTAAGAAAAATAAGAGAATACAGCGCCCCGGTCTCTATGTCCCCTCGTCAGATGCTCTCTTTTTTCGATCTGCCATTTTTATACTCTACTCTTCCCAACTTTCCTCCACTTGTGGTAAGATATGAAAAATAATTTCTTTATTTTTTAGAAAGGAGACGTTCCCTCATGGGTATGCTCAAAGAATTCAAAGACTTTGCCCTCCGCGGCAATGTAGTAGACATGGCAGTCGGTGTAGTCATCGGCGCTGCATTCGGAAAGATCGTTTCTTCTCTGGTCAGCCATGTCATCATGCCTCCTCTGGGCTACCTTCTGGGTGGTATCGATTTCTCCAACCTTTTCATCCCTCTGAGCGATACCCCGGTCTCCACGCTCGCCGAAGCAAAAGAACTCGGCGTCCCGGTCATCGCATACGGAGAATTCCTGAATGCAGTCATTGATTTCCTGATCATTGCTTTCGTCATTTTTATCGCCATCAAGCAGATCAACCACTTCTTCCCGAAAGCTCCGCCAAAGGAAATCAGAAAGTGCCCCTACTGCAAAGAAGCGATCGCAGATGATGCGACCCGCTGCCCGCACTGCACGGCACAGCTCTGAGACGCCTCTTTCGGCAGCAAAGGCGGTGTGACAAAAACCTGTATGTTTTGTCACACCGCCTTTTTACATTCGCTTTCCCCATGAGACGCCTAAAGCCTCCCCGAAGGGAGGCTTTTTAGAGGTGTTTGGAGTTGTTGAGAAAGATTTGTAACAATGAGTGGAATCATCACGGCCAATGGTGATTTCCTTTTGTTTACGATTCTATATTACCTCACATCGTCTTTATTGTCAAGTATTGTTTATTGTTTTCATGAACAATAATTAACAATCATCCTTCATAAACTTCAAATTCATCCTTGCCGGCGCCGCAGACCGGGCATACATAGTCTGCCGGCAGATCTTCAAACTTGGTTCCCGGGGCGATGCCATTGTCCGGATCACCTTTGGCTTCATCGTAAATCCATCCGCATACAGTGCATACATACTTTTTCATAGTCGTTCCCTCCTTTGGGAAAACTCACAGGGAGCCCGCATATCGGCTTCTCTGTAAGAAGGAAATGTCGGTGCGACCGCAGCTTGTGATTTGGCAAAAGTGAAATCCTAGGGAAACGCTGATTCAATCGCAGAGTCAGATTCTACAAGAATTTTTATACATAGCTTCGTCATAGCCTTCCTTAAATAGCTCGCTATTCGCGTCAGGCTATTCCTCGCTATGCATAAAAATTCAAGAGTAAAATCTGACAACGATTGAATCAGTGTTTCCCTGGAGCGATCGGATCCGCATTTCCCTTCTTTCTATATTTACATCTCTCTATATAGTATTATATCACAATATTCAAATAGTTCAATGTCGAATGATACGTTTTTTCCCTCGCCCAAAATCATCTGCTCACCACCCATTGACCAAAAGGTCCCGACCTTATATAATAGGTATCGCAAGCCATGCGAGCGTGGCGGAATTGGTAGACGCACAGGATTTAGGATCCTGCGCCTTGTGCATGGGGGTTCGAGTCCCTTCGCTCGCACCAAAAAAAGCACTGTGGATCTCACAGTGCTTTTTTATTGGCAATCACCTTTTTCGCTAAAGCCGATCCCTCAGAAATTTACCGTCTTCCCATAGTAAGCACATTCGAGGATCTTGGCCATAGCTTCCGCATCTGCCTCACGCGGGTTCTCCGGAGTGCAGGCATCGAGGACGGCGTTCTTAGCGATGGCATCCTTCTTGGCAAGGTACAGCTCCTCTGGCACCCCATAGTCTTTGAGTGTCAGCGGGATGTCCATCTTCTGATTCAGTTTCTGGATGGCCTCCTCATAGGAAATGACAAGCTGTGCATCTGTGCGTCCCGGAAGGCCGGCCACACGAGCGAGATCGGCATAGCGCGAAAGACAGGCTTTCTTGTTGAACTGGATGACATACGGCATCAAGATGGCATTCGCACAACCATGCGGGATATGGAAGACGGCACCGATCTTATGCGCCAGAGAATGTGTGATCCCCAGAAGTCCATTTGAGAAGGCCATGCCGGCAAGGCACTGCGCGATATGCATTTTGCCTCTGGCTTCCTTGTCTCCATGATACGACTCTACGATGTTGTCAAAAATATCGGAGACAGCCTGCTTGGAGAGCGGTTCCGTGAAGCCATTCGCAAACTTTGACACATAGGCCTCGGTCGCATGTGTCAGCGCATCCATGCCTGTATGCGCAGTGAGCTTCTTCGGCATGGTGAACGGAATGTCGAGGTCAAGGATGGCAAGATCCGGCGTCAGATTGAAATCAGCGAGCGGATATTTGATGCCTGTCGAGTAATCGGTGATGACAGAGAAAGCCGTGACTTCTGTCGCAGTCCCCGATGTGGATGGGATAGCAACAAAGATCGCCTTCTGACGAAGCGGCGGCAAAGAGAATGGCTTTTTGATCTCATCGAATGTCAGATTCGGATATTCATAGAAGACCCACATGGCCTTGGCTGCATCGATCGGTGAACCGCCGCCGATCGCCACGATCACGTCCGGCTGGAATTCTTCCATCAGCTTCGCGCCTTTCTGCACTTCTTCGATGGATGGATCCGGTGTGATGCCTTCGAGCGTATAGGTGGCAAGTCCTGCGTCCTTCAGCACCTTTTCAGTCTTCTGAAGGAAACCGCCTGCCCGCATGGAATGACCACCGGTGCAAATGAAAGCTTTCTTGTGACCCTTCAGCAAAGACAGCTCATCAATGGCTCCATGACCACAATAAATATCTCTAGGTAATGTGAAACGGAACATAGTGACTCCTCCTTTTGGCATAGAATCATACGGAAGGATGGACGATCAGGATCTCTTGATCGAAGAAATTCTGATCCGTCCTTCTCCTTATAGTATACACTTTTTTATGCGGACCGGAACATGTATGCTTATTCTATATGAAGAAGTCATTGGAAATGAGTTAAAAGCATAAACATAGGAGGCCTATCGCCCACTGCCTGTTAATGCTATTAAGTTAAGGTTAACTTAATAGCATTCTAGAGGGGAAGGCTGCGATACGAGAATACCATCTTCTAAAAAAGGCGGCGAAGCCGCCACGAGAGCCCTGAACCCTGAACCAAATGAAAGCAAAGTAAAAAGGGCTGTGAAGAAATGAGGATTCATTTCTCCACAGCCCTTTTTTATTATTCCGCATCTTCCGGCAGTTCTGCGTTGGTGTACACTTCCTGTACATCATCGAGTTCTTCCAGTTCATCGGTGAGGTGCTGCATGGTCTGAGCAGCATCGCCTTCGAGCTTGACATAGTTGTCTGGAACCATAGCCAGTTCGGAAGCTTCCGCTTCGATGCCTTCTTTTTCGAGGGCTTCGGAGACGGTGAGGAAGTTTTCCGGAGAGGTCGTGATTTCATAGCTGTCTTCACCGGTGGTGACATCGTCAGCGCCCGCATCGAGAGCAATCATCATGACGGTGTCTTCATCGGCTGCGTCTTTGGCTACAATGATAGAGCCTTTTTTCTTGAACATCCAGCCTACGCATCCCGGTGTGCCTACAGAGCCGCCGTGATGGGTGAATGCATGACGGATATCTGCGGCTGCACGGTTTCTGTTATCGGTATTGCATTCGACGATGACAGCTGCACCTCCCGGGCCGTAGCCTTCGTAGGTGACTTCATCGAAGCCTGCACCGCTGGCAGCACCGACGCCTTTAGCGATGGCACGCTGGATATTTTCCTTCGGTACATTATTCTGTTTAGCCTTGGTGAGGGCCAGCTTCAGACGCATGTTGCCGACGGGATCACCGCCGCCCATGCGGGCTGCGATGGTAATTTCCTTGGAAATTTTAGTGGTGATCCTTGCGCGAATGGCATCAGTCTTGCCTTTCTTGCGCTTAATATTTTCCCACTTAGAATGTCCGGACATAGTACGTTATTCCTCCTTTTGATTCCACCATGGTTCGCCCAGAAGGCGGTCGAGGATGATGGCTACGGCGCTGCGCACGCACAGATGATTGTACGTACCCGCTCCGTAGATGGGTTCCACGATGTAGTCGAACTGTTTCATCATTTCCTTGGTCATGCCAAAGCCTGTACCAAAGAGGATGAAGATCGGCGTATCTTCTTCGTGGATCTTCCTGCGCATTTCTGTATAGGAAACAGTATTTGGATAGACCCGGGCGTCCGTGGTCACGATGGCCGGTTTTTTGCCTGTCTCTTTTTCGATCCAGGCGATGGCATCCTCCAGGGTCGGGACCAGTTCCGTTTCCTCGAAGGCTTCCTTCCGGTTGATATTGTAATGCACGCCGCCGCCGGTTTTCCAGTGGTTCATGATGCGGCTCGCCATTTCACGCTGTGCTTCGACAGGATGCACGATGAAGTAGCGCTTCACATCATAGGTTTTTGCCGTTCTGGCTATGTCATGGAGGTCATAGTTAGTCAGAGCTGTAGTGACGACTTCCATGTGCTTATTATAAATGGGATAGTGGATGAGCCCGATATACACAGGTGCCATTACTTCTCCTCCTCTTCTATTTCTCGCATGAGCTTCTGATCGGTCTTGGTCAGTGTGAGCTTCTCTAAGAGATCCGGGCGGCACTTCAAGGTGCGCCTCAGTGCTTCTTTCCTGCGCCATTTCGCAATGTTTGCATGATGACCGGAGAGCAGCACATCCGGCACTTTCCAGCCGTTGTAATCAGCCGGCTTGGTATACTGCGGATACTCGAGGATCGGCTCATAGAAAGAGTCGCTCTGTGCGCTTCCGGCATCGCCTAAGACGCCGGGCACCATGCGGGCCACGGCATCTGCGATGACCATCGCGCCGAGCTCGCCGCCCGTCAGGACATAGTCGCCGATGGAGATAAGCTCATCGGCAAGATGCTCTTCGACGCGGTGATCGACGCCTTCGTAGTGCCCGCAGATGAGCACCAGATGGTCATAGTCGTGATACAGCTGTTTTGCTTTGTCCTGCGTGAAGGGCATGCCGGCCGGCGACAGGAAGATCACACGGTCACGCGGCCCTTTTTCCGGCAGCACATGATGGGCGGCATCAAAAAGAGGCTGGCACATCATCAGCATCCCAGCCCCACCTCCACAGATCGTGTCATCGACTTGTCCATGCCGGCTCTTGGTGAAATCTCTGGGATTCGTCACTCCCATCTCCATGAGGCCGCCTTCCAGAGCACGTTTGATCATGCTCTGATGGAAGAAGGCTTCTATGAATTCCGGAAACAGCGATAAGATATCGATTTTCATGGACTTACTCCCATTCCAAAAGCTTGACTGTCATGGTGCCGCCTGCAGGGTCTACATGAAGGATACAGGGCGGGATCGCAGGGATCAGGGTCTCCTTTCCCTCTTCGGAAATGACGCTGTACACGTTATTTGCCTTGGTCTCGATGATCTCCTTCAGGATACCGACAGGCTCACCCTCTTCAGTCACGACCTTAAGTCCTAAAAGCTCGTGGTAGTAGTAGGTGCCGTCTGTCCGCTTTGGGAGCGCCGAGGCAGGCACTTCGACTTCCATACCACGCATGAGCTCGGTCTGGTTTCTGTCTTCTACGCCTTCCACATGGAGAATATAAATATTCTTGTGCGGACGGCAGGACATGAGCCGATATTTTTTTCCCCCGATCCAGAGATACTCCAGCGAACGGATCACTTCCGGCCGATCGATATCGGGGAACATACGCAAATCACCCCGCACACCATGCGGGGCTACGATTCGGCCGATGAGTACCTTGACATCGGATTTCATATCATTCACGGAAAGCAATAATCTTACCGTCTTCAACCAGAATTTCCCCGCCTACGATGTTGTTCATATCGTCACCGACATGAATGGTCACGAGACGGTTGATCGGTGCGCGGTTGAGTTCTGCACCGATAGCCAGCTTTTCCAGGTGTTCTTTATCGTTCGTCAGCTTTTCCTTCACCTGCTGCATCTGCGCCTTCTGGGCTTCAAAGGAAGCACGGAGCTGGGAAGCTGCTTGGATATTGACTTTAGCCTGTTCAGCAATGCGGCCGTTTGCCTGAAATTCAAGCTGAGCCATGTCATGTTCGACACGCGACAGGTTCGTATTGATTTCATTCAGCAAAGTGGTCTTCAGTGCCTCTGTCAGCTTGGACTTCACAGCGACAGGGACAAGGATCTGCATTTCATCCATAGGGCACCCCTTAGATAATATCGACAGCGACCTTGCGATTTTCACGCAGGGCCCCTGCTTTGACTACGGTGCGGATGGCATTCGCAATCCGGCCTTTTCTACCGATCACTTTGCCCATGTCTTCAGGAGCGACGTGGACCTGGTAGATCTCCAGGCTGCCTTTCTGAAGAATGGTGACGGTGACGGCATCAGGATTTTTGACAAGAGCCTTAACCAGTGTTTCCACCAATTCCTTCATCTTGCGTCCTCCTTATTTCTTTGCTTCTGCAAACTTAGCGAGGATGCCGTTCTTTCTCAGAATGGAACGAACAGTGTCGGTCGGCTGTGCGCCTTTTCCAAGCCAGGACAGAACCTTTTCTTCATCGATCTTTACCGGAGCGTCCAGTTTAGCCGGGTCGTACCAGCCGATGGTATCGGTCGGTGCGCCGTTTCTAGCTGCTTTGGAGTCGATAACGATAATGCGGTAGAATGGATTCTTCTTAGCGCCCATACGGGTCAGACGAATTTTTAACATTGATATTTCACCTCCTTGAAATGATCTCGATTATTTACGGAACATCCCTGAGAGACCGCCAAGGCCGCCCAGTTTGGATGGATTTAACTTTTTCGGGTTCATACCCTTCATTTTCTTCATGGTCTTCTGCATATCAGCGAACTGCTTCATCATGCGGTTCACATCCTGGATCTTGACGCCGGCGCCTTGTGCGATACGCTTGCGGCGGCTGCCATTCAGGATCTTCACATTCGCACGCTCTTGCGGAGTCATGGAGAGGATGATGGCTTCGATGTGTTTCACTTCTTTGCCATCAAGGTCGATGTCCTTCAGCTGGTCTTTGAATTTGCCCATACCCGGAAGCATCCCGAGGATGCTCTGGAAGGATCCCAGCTTTCTCACCTGTTTCAGCTGGTTCAGGAAATCGTCAAGGGTGAATTCCCCTTTACGCACCTTCGCCGCTGCGTCTTTCATGGATTCTTCATCCATATTTCTCTGGGCTGTCTCAATCAGCGTAGCGAGGTCGCCCAGGTCGAGGATACGGCCGGCCATACGGTCCGGATAGAAATCCTCAAGGCCGCCGTCGAGTTTTTCGGACACACCGATCATCTTGATCGGCTTGCCGGTGACGGTCTTGATAGAGAGCGCTGCACCGCCTCTGGCGTCGCCATCCATCTTCGTCAGGATGGTGCCGTCGATGCCCAGATTTTCATCGAAAGCTTTGGCAGTATTCACGGCGTCCTGACCGGTCATGGAGTCAAGGACGAGAAGGATCTCATGCGGATGGACCTCTGCTTTGATGTTGCGAAGCTCGGCCATCAGCTTTTCATCGATCGTGAGTCGGCCTGCGGTATCGAGGATGACGACATCACGGTTGTATGCCTTGGCTGTATCGATCGCGTACTGCGCGATGTGGACCGGATCCACATTCGGCGGCATGCGGTAGACCGGGACATCCGTCTGCTCGCCCAAAACTTCGAGCTGCTTGATCGCTGCCGGACGATAGACGTCGCAGGCTGCCATCATCGGACGATGACCTTTCTTCTTGAACATCAGAGCGAGCTTGCCGGCAGTCGTCGTCTTGCCGGCGCCCTGCAGGCCGACCAGCATGATGATCGTCATGCCGGAGGAAGACAGAGTGATCTTGCTCTGTGTCCCGCCCAAAAGCTCTGTCAGCTCGTCTTTGACGATCTTGATGACCGTCTGGTCAGGCTTCAGGCTGCCGAAGACTTCTTCCCCCATCGCCTTTTCACGGACGTGAGCGATGAAATCTTTCGCCACCTTGAAATTGACATCAGCTTCCAACAGTGCACGGCGGACCTCACGAAGCGCCCCATCAATGTCACTTTCGGAAAGTTTGCCCTTCCCGCGGAGATCCTTGAACGCAGACTGCAGCTTGTCTCCTAAATTTTCAAATGGCATCCGGTCACCTTCATTCTGTCATCACTTTCAAAAGACTCTCTGCCTCTCCCCGCTCTGCCTGGGGAATGAAATGCAGCAGCCGTAAGGCAGCCTTCTCTCTCTTCTTGCGAAGGGAGCAGGTGTGAAGCGCCGCCTCATAGGAAAGCAGCTGCTCTTCTCCATGACGCATCGCATCATGAACCGCCTGACGGGAAATATGGAAATAGTCAGCAATCTCAGCGAGCGTGAGATTTTCATTATAGTATAAGTCGAGGCAATCCTTCTGCCTCTTCGTCAGGAGCTCTCCGTAACAATCAAGGAGTTCTCCCTTCTCTACGATGTTTTCAATAGACATAGTTCATCACCACAACGGATGTTATTATACAGGAGGAAAATGCTCTTGTCAAGGGGTTTTGCTTGACAAGGTTTTAAAGGTTCAGGGTTCAGGGTTGTGGTGGCGGCTTCGCCGAGATCGATGGCTCAGGTCGCAGCTGTTCTGGCATTCGTTATCTCTCATACGACGTTTCTCGCCGCTCAGGATGACGAAACGGGGCGATGCCCGAAGGTTTGCGGGTGGCAGGTTTCCCTCGTATCGCCAGCCTTCCCCTCGAGGGGAAGGTGGCGAGCGTAGCGAGCCGGATAGGGTTCTAGCGGCATGAAAGACAGTTGAAACAAATGGAAAATGCGTCTCAAGCAGGCGTTATACGAGAGCACCCTATCCACCGCTGGCGCGGTCCCCCTTCCCCAATGGGGAAGGCTGCGATACGAGAATACCGCTTTCCCCATAACATCAAAGCGAATACACGCATATGTGAAAAAAGAATAACGACGGACAAAGCCTTTCCCTTGCGGGGAAGGTGCCCCGTAGGGGCGGTTAGGGCACAGGCGGCAGGAAAGACAGATGAGGAAAGCGGAACAGCGCGGCACATATGGGGAAAGCGTGAGTCCCTTGGCAAAGATTTCTCACTTTGTCCGAAATGACGATGCAGGAATCAGATGTCTCCTAGTCTAATCCCTAGTCACTCATCTCTGCTTTCAAACTTCGGGGTTTGCCCATTCCATGAGAAAAGCGGCACTGCATGACTCGCAGTGCCGCTTATATTTATGAAAACGCTAATTCAAGCGCAGGATCAGATAGAATCCGTGTTTCCTTATTTCTCCATTTTCACACCGGCCTTCTTCAATGCTTTGAAGGTATAGTCGAGAATGTTGTACAATGTCTCGCCGTCTTCTGCGGTGAGCTTCTTCGGATCGATCCGTTTCATATCCCTGTAGTAGAAGGCGAGCTTCTCACCGATGGCTTCGATGGCTTCGGCTTGGTTCTCCTTTGCTGTATCTTTCTCTTCGACGGCACCCGCCTGGACTTTGAAGAGTTCCTCCTGAAGGCGCGCATTCTCGTCTTCCAACGACTCGATGGTGAGCTTCAGTCCTTCATTGTCATCGCGTTCCTGCGACAGGTTCATCTGCAGACTTTCCACAGTGCCCTTCAGCACCAGGATCAGCTGCCGTGCCACTTCCATGGCTTCCAAAGTATTTGCGTTCTGCATGTGTATCGCCTCCCGAGAAAAAGGGTCCATCCGGTGCAGCAGGGTCGGAAGAGCCGACGTTTGAAAACAGATTGTTTCAGAACGACGGGAAAGCCCGACGAACCTCTTACGCCGCTATCCATGATGGCTCAGACTTCATTTCCCTTATTCTACCACAACTCTGTCTGTCTACTGTAAACTTTTCACAAATTTCTGGACATGCTCACGATAGGCAGGGCCGTTGACTACCATTTCCATCGTATGCCCGGCGCCTTGGAAAAGATAGAGCTCCTTTCTGGGACTGCCGGCTTCGGAGAAGAGATCTTCTGCTGCGCCGTAGGGGATGAGCGTGTCGGATTTCCCGTGGAGGATGAGAAGCGGTGAACGCGCTTTGGCAGACTGGACTAGAGGATCGAGATCGCGCAGCAGCTTCCTGTCATGCACGAAGAGCGCCGCCTGAAAGAATGGATTCAAGACATCCATGCCGAGCACCAGACGATCATCGCCTGTGTAGCGCATGATCTTTTCACGGCCGAGTTCCATCAAGCTCGCGTACGAGCTGTCTGCGACATAGAACTTCATTGCCGAGCCATCCTTGCTGCCGCTGTAGAGGAGCGCCATCGCTGCACCCAGAGAGATCCCATGAATGCCGATCTGCATCGAGGGGTCTTTCGCTTTCAGAAAATCGACCCATGCATTCAGGTCTTCTATATCATGCACGCCCCAGTCAGGATACTCGCCTCCGCTCTCGCCATGCCCGCGCAGATCGACCATCAAGACAGAGTAGCCCATCTCACGGTAGATATCCGCATATGGCACGCACATGGAACGGTTCTGGTACAGACCATGCAGCAGGATCACCGCACGGTGGTTTCGATTTCCACTTTCGATGTACGAGCCCTTGAGCCGTGTACCGTCCTCTGATGGCACCGTCACCGACTGCCAGCCGTAACGATTCTCCATCGCATGGATCTGCGAAAGATCCCGCCGGTGATTCTCGATCCCCAGGATCTGATCCCACGGCGCGTGAAAAAGCTCTTCATACGCCATATTTCCGGCAAATCCTCCCGCCAAAAGCAGCAAAAGCAGTGCTGCATAAAGCAAGCCTTTGAAAAGACTAAAAAGACAACCCATACCTATCCCTCGATCAAGCAGCGCCCGTCAACCATCACACATCAGCGCGGGAAAAAGATCTCGTGCCATCTCTCTAAGAAGCAACACCCTTCATGCCCCTTTCCCGTCTATGGAACAGCTATAAGTATAGCACACTCTCCAAGAGGGTGTGCTGTCTTCCGCGGCCTATCCCCCTAATGGGTAATGCTATTAAGTTAAGCGTTAGAACGTTCTTGGCTCCCCATCGGGGGAGCTGCCCGAAGGGCTGAGGGGGCTACGTAGCGGTATTGCATGAAAGTGTTGAAATATCGATAGCGTCGGACTATTCAACATAGCACGCTATACCGCTGGCATGCCCCTATTGCCTTCGGCACTTCCCCCGAAGGGGGAAGCAAGACGTTACGTAGCTAACGATTTCCTTAACTTAATAGCATTACCCTAATGGGCGGCTTCTCATTCGTCCCGGATCCTTCCCTTAGCCACATTCGGCGCAAGGATACTCTCCTTTGCATAGCTCCAAAGGACGCGGGAGCCCTTCGGCGTCAACTCATTTCTTTTATAGATCTTGGAAAGCGATACACCGAACTGCTGCCATGCTTTCCCATCCGTGTAGTCATTCAGCATCATCGGCTGGATATTATCCATCGTGTGAGCAAAGCGTGCCTCTGCCGTCTCACCGGTCTCAAACTCCTGCCAAAGATCATAGAGCTTCCTGCCCTTCTCCTTCGGCAGCATCCCAAAGATACGCGCCGCCCCTTTCTCTTCCTTTGCGTGCTGCTCTTCCTTCGACACGCCGCTGTAGGCATACGTATCCCCCGCATCGATCTCCACGAGGTCATGAATGAGCAGCATCGTCACCGTCTTCAAGACGTCGATAGGCTCATTGCTATACTCAGAAAGAAGCACCGTCATCAGCGCCATGTGCCAGGCATGCTCCGCATCGTTCTCCCAGCGCACCGCACCTGTCACATACGTCTTCCTCTCGATCAGCTTCTCCTTGTCGATCTCACGAAAGAAATCGAAAAGCGCATCCAGTTCTTTCATTTTTTCATCCATAGCTCGTCCTCTTTGGTATAATGGAATGTATTAAATGATGGTTTAATGTTTTTTGGGAGGTAGCCCTAGAAATCAGGGGTGAGTGACTGGTGACTAAAAATTAGTAGCTAGGGATTAGGTTTTCGATACGAGAAAACCGCTAATTTTAAATCTCCGCGGCGCTTAGATCCTTCAACTCAGTTCTCCTGTTTCAGATAAGCCATTTTTAAGGAAGCACTGATTAAATCGTTATCAGATTTTATTCTTGGATTTTTATACAGAGCGAGGAGACATTCGACGCGAATAGCGAGCTATTTAAGGAGAATGTCGACGACACTATGTATAAAAATCCATATGAAATCTGATTCTGCGATTGAAACAGCGTTTCCTTAACACACGACGTTTTTCTCCGCTCAGGATGACGAAATGCGCCGCACCGCCCTCGCACTACCTATAGAACCTGCTGAACCTTTTTCGCACATAATCAAGGGGCACCACGCACCACGGGCTAACCCTGAACCCTCCCCCCATTATACCAAAAGGAGTCTCCCTTGCGTCCCAGTCTATATACCTTTCTCCGCTTTACGGCCACCGGGCTTGCTCTCTTCACCCTCATCTACGGACTCAACTTGGCCGTAACGCACGAAGTCTTCCCACCATGGAACGACGTGTCCATCTTCTTCACCTGCGTGACACTCTCCCTCCTCTTCACCTTCTACCGCCCCGCACTCCGGCAGCTGCCGCTCCTTTTCTTCGCCCTTTCCGCGATCTCCGTCCGTTTTCTGACAGGTCTCCTCACCCCTGCATGGGATCTCTATGGCTGCCTCTCCTTCTCAGTCGCCACATGGGGCATCCTCGCACTTCTTTCGCCGCCTGCACGCTTTGCGCGAGAGAGAGCCTGCTATGTCTTCCTCGCCGGCTTTCTCATGACGCTCCCCGCCCTCGTGACATGGAGCTGCTACTTCATGACAGGCAGCTTTCCGCAGCCCGAAACACTTCTCGCACTTCTGCAGACCAATGTCAGTGAAGCCGCCGGATACCTCTCCGGACACCTCTCCCTTCCCCTTTTGCTATGCCTTCCGCTTTACTTTGGCGCGCTCTTCCTGATCTCCGGAAAAAGCAGCACAGGTGAGCTCTTCTCCCGCCCCTCTCTCCTTCCGCGGCTTGCCCTCCTCCTCGTCGCCCCCGCCAGCCTTGCCCTTTCCTACAGCAATCCCGTCACCACGCCATGGATCGGCATCAAGGACTACATGAAAGCCTACGCCGACTTTGAGCAGAAATCCAAAGAACGCACAAGCCGTCTCACGAACCTCACCATTTCCTCAGCTCCCGGCCTCTACGTCCTTGCCATCGGCGAATCTGAGAACAGTGAACACATGAATGTCTATGGCTACCCTCGCCCGACCACTCCTTGGCTTTCCTCTCGCAGAAACGACCCACACTTCCTTTTCTTTGATGACGCCTACAGCTGCTACGTGCAGACCGTCCCTGCACTCTCCTATGCTCTGACCGCGAAGAACCAGTACAACGACATGTCCCTCGCAGATGCTCCCTCACTCATTGAAGCCGCCAAAGCCGCCGGATTCCATACCGTCTGGATCAGCAACCAGGTCCGCTTCAGCGCCTGGGATACCCCGACCACCATCATCGCCTCCGAAGCCGACGAGCAGCACTGGCGAAACAGTCACCTCGGCACCACTGCCGACCTTGACGTCTACGACGATGCCCTCGCCGAAGAGCTCACACGCATGAAGAGCAGCGAGAAGACCCTCGTCATCCTTCATTATATGGGAAGCCACATGCCCTACGCCTATCACCATCCCAAAAGCTACGAGAAGATCCACAGCGACGACCCCTATCGCGACCAATATGACGATACCATCCTCTTCCACGACTACGTGATGGAAAAGCTGTATGAGACGCTCGCTGCCCGCCCCGACTTCCAGACTCTCCTCTACTTTTCCGACCACGGCGAAGGAATCGACCTGCACCTCGACCACAATCCCGCCACCTACGTCCCCGCCATGACCTACATTCCCTTCTATATGGCCTTCTCCGACACCTACCTCTCCTCTCACCCAAAGCTCATAGGAAATCTTGCCGCCCGCCAAAAGAGCCGCTGGACCAATGACCTCGTCTTCGACACCCAGCTCGCCCTGATGGGCATCCGTCTCCCCGATCTCTACGAGCCGGAGAATGACATCACCTCCGAGCACTATGACGATACACCGGATCGGTTTAAGACCCTCTTTGGGACAAGAACGATCACGGCCAAGTAAAAGAAGGCGATGTGAAATAACGATCATCTCATTTTCGCGTTCCATCTGCCGCGGGGGACTTGCATCTCTCATAGGAGTGACCGGGAAAACCTTATCCCAGCTGTCTTTCATGCCATAGTCACCCTATCCGCCCCTGCGGGGCACCTTCCCCTAGAGGGGAAG
>SKED01001357.1_pt1 | contig 21631 bp, 17 predicted proteins | sample 4826651 | NCBI WGS metagenome assembly SKED01 (sample SAMN11008818, study PRJNA524170) | human gut metagenome | biome: Human fecal sample; material: Feces; isolation source: fecal sample from pouch patient p19 | host: Homo sapiens | place: Israel: Tel-Aviv | collected 2016-06-28 | reverse complement strand
GTCCCTAGTCACTTTCCATCCTTTTTCCCACACTTTGTTTCTTAATTTTCAAAGAGGCGCAAAGTATTCATAATGGAACATATTTCGTCTTCTGAATAACTGGCATTTAAGTCAACTCCCGAATTAAGTCAGGAGTGAGGAGTTAGGAGTGAGGAGTGAAGGTACGGCGCCAGATCCTTCGACTCAGTTCTCACTGTTCCGCCTTTACATGATCGAACATCCGACATTTCACTCCGCTCAGGATGACGAAATGCGCCGTGGAGTTTTGATAGTGCTGCGCGCAGTTGTCATCTCGAGCGTAGCCGAGAGATCTTTCTTGCAGAACGGTCAGTATGCAACTGCGCTATTTCAATCACCGCTTGCTCCTAATCCCTAATCCCTAGCCACTGATCCCCAGTCCTTAATCGCTTTCCATCCTTTTCCCACACTTTATCTCTTAAATTTCAAATCCATGCAAAGTATTCATAATGGAACATTATTTTTTATTTGCGAAGCTCTAATGAAAGTGCTATACTGTATCTAGCCAACTGAGAAGTCCTGTCGGTTGACGGGAGAAAGACAGAAGGAACGCAGAGGAAACACGGTCACTCGCGCAGTACTCCTTCCGGAAAGCTCCTCCTTATCAGGACTACCCATATTTCTATATAAGGAGCGAATCTAAATGAAAAAGATCCTCGCACTGGCTGCTGTAGCAGCACTCACCGCTGGCGTATCCGCTTACGCTGCAAATCCGTTCTCTGATGTTACCCCGGATGACTGGGCATTCCAGGCAGTATCCGACCTGTCCGTTCAGGGCGTCGTAGAAGGCTATCCGGACGGCTCTTTCAAGGGCGAAAGAAACATGACCCGTTACGAACTGGCTCAGATCATCGCTCGCCTGATGGCTAAAGAAGACCAGCTGAACGCTGAACAGCAGGCAACCCTGGACAAACTCGCTGGCGAATACGCTGACGAACTCGCAAACCTCGGCGTTCGCGTAGCCAACCTCGAAAAGAAAGTCGGCAACATCTCCTGGTCCGGCGATGCTCGTATGCAGTACCAGCATGCACTCGCTGAAGGTTCTCGCACCAAACATGCAGATAACTGGAATGGCCGTATGAGAATCAACGTAGAAGGCCAGGTCAATGATCAGGTCACTGTCAACGGCCGTTTCGTTAACGAAATGAAATTCAAAGACGATGAATCCAGCAACACTGAAATGGATCGCATCAACGTAAAATGGACTCCAAATGATGCGACCTATGTCACCATCGGCCGTCAGGGCGTAGCTCTCGACGTGACCGGCACCTTCTGGGATGAAGACGGCATGTATGATGGCGTAACCGCTGGTTGGGATAATGGAAAAATTGGCATCGATGCAGGCTATGGCTATGTAGCTACGCCTTGGGATGAAGCCAATCACGCTTTAGCTTATAAAAACAAAGCTGACGCTGAAAACTGGTTCGCAAAACTGACTGGACATATTGGTGAAACCGCTGACGTTTCTGCATTCTATCAGAGCTATGGCAAAACCTTCAACAATTTCACGGATATTAAAGGCGATGACAAGGCTAAAGTATGGGGCGTAGGCACCTCTATTAATCTGGGAAGCAACTTCGTCTTGGATGGTGACTATGTACAGACTCAGGTGAGCGGCACCTATGATGGCGCTAAGATTGATAACCCAGCTCTGTGGACCGCTGGTCTGACCTACGGCGAAGTCGATACCGACAAAGTCGGCTCTTGGTCTCTCGGCGCTCACTATGTCAAGGCTGATGCGGGCTCCATGGTTCTCGGCAACTCCGCTCTGGACATGGGCGATCAGCTGGGCGTCGCTAGCGATACCAATGTGAAGTTCTGGGTCGCTAAAGCAGGCGTAGCTGTACAGAAGAATGTCGAACTCGACGCTTACTACAACTTCGCAGCCAAAGCTGATGACCACGAAGATCCGGACGATACCTGGGGCATCGAACTCAACTACGCATTCTAATCTCACCTCTGAGACTAAAAAAGAACTCCTTCGGGAGTTCTTTTTTTATGGGAGATTCACGTGCGTGCCGCATCTAGGAAAACGCTGATTCAATCGCAGAGTCAGATTCTACAAGAATTTTTATACATAGCTTCGTCATAGCTTTCCTTACATAGCGAGGCTCTTTATATATCGCTTCAGGAGGAAGGCGCAGAAGTATGGGAAGGTATAGATGTTTTCCCGGCACCCGATATTTCCCCGGACGAGCTTGATGCCGCGATGGATATCGCCGTAGTTCGGGTTCTTGATGAGCTGGCGGAGGGAGGCGGCCGCGCCATTTCCCGCTTTCACTTCCAGCGGGATGAGTTCATGCTGGCTGCGGATGAAGAAATCTTCTTCCAAGCGGGAATTTTCTTTCTTATAGTAGAAAAGGGGAAGCCCTGCTTTGAAGAGTGCTTCGGCGATCATATTCTCATAGAGCGCTCCCTTGTATACGCCAAGGTTTTGGTTGGCACGGAGGTCTTCTTGCGCTTCTTCGTCCAGAGAGGCGATGAGCAGGCCGGTGTCTTTGAAATAAATCTTGAAGCGGGTGCGATCCCCATTTCCTTTGAGTGGAAGTTCCGGGAAGTTCAGGCAGTAGCAGAGGTTCACCATGCCGGCATCATTCAGCCACTCGATGGCGTCCATGTAGCGCGAGAGGCGCGCACCACGAGCGACTTTTGTGATTTGGAATTTCTTGTTTTCCTTGGCGAGCTGAGCCGGGATGCTGCGGAAGATAGAGAGGACCTTCGTCTGCTCCAGACCCGGGAGGTACTTGCGGATGTCTTCCTCATAGTCCAGAAGCAACTGGCGCTGTTTGGGGAGAATTTGTGAGAAGTGCCCCTGCTCGATGTAGGTTTTCACGACTTCGGGCATGCCGCCCAGGAGGCAGTAGTCCAGGAAGAGCGCTCCGTATTGGTCTATTTCCAGCTGGGAAAAAGGGGTGAGGCTTTGCATGTGGGAGAGCATGTCTGTGGTGAGACTTTCTCCATAGCCCTTTGCCCAAAGAAATTCCTCAAAGTCCATGGAGGTCATCTCAAAGTCTTCCTTGTAGCCGACACTGTTGCTCTCGATCCTGCGGTAGTTCAGTCCCAGCATGGAGCCGCTCAGTATGACATCGTAATTTCCTTTGAGCTTGAAAAACTTCAGACTGGTGGCGATGTCAGGAAATTCCTGGATTTCATCAAAAACGAGAAGCGTCTCGTGCGGAATCAGCACCGCCTCTGGCGAGAGGATGGAAATATTGCGGAGAATGTTTTCCTCGCTGTAGCCGTCAGATAGGATCTGTTTGAATTTGGGCTCTTCGACGAAATTGATGTAGAGAATATGCGGATAGTGGGATCTTGCAAAGTGCAGGATGGACTCCGTCTTCCCGACCTGCCGCGGGCCTTTTATGATGAGCGGTTTGCGATCATTTGATGCTTTCCATTCTTCCAGAAAAGCATCTATTTTTCTTCGTAGATACATGGTATCACCTCATGCGATAAAATCAGGATATTTCATCTCATTGTACAATTTCATGAGGCATTTTTCAATGTAATTGTACAATTTTATGAGGATGTTTTCTGGATAAAGTGTCAATTTTATGAGCATATTTTCGGCGCTCGTGTACAATTTCATGTAAATGGCAGGCACGGGCTTGGTACATTTGAGGCTGAGTGCGGCATGGAGGCGCCGGGACTTCGATGTTCCCTTGCTGTAGTCAGTCCCGTATGAGCGGACCGGTTGTTTGTTCATACGTTTCCCTATCCCCCGCCCTGCCGGCGGCCTTTTCCCGAGGGGAAGGGGCTTTTGTGTGGCGATCCAAAATCAACTATGATTTACCTTGCGTCTTTTGGCCAAAATGGGTACAATAAAACCATCTAACTGATGCTGGCTGGAAGGATTGGCGGACTCCGATGCGGGGGTCCGCTTTTTGATTGGCAGTGGCTGAGAGTGGAGATGCCGGTCATTTGATACTATGCCCCTTCCCGTGGAAGGGGATGCCCGAAGGGCAGGGGGTTGGCCGAAGACGAAAGAGAGCGAAGCCAACCTCCGGCGCTACGCGCCACCTCCTTCCAGAGGAAGGAGGGAGAATGCCGCCTTTCCTGCATCGTCATTTCGAGCGGAAGCGAGAAATCTTTTTCGTTCGCGGTCAGGCAAAAGTTGTGAGGGAAGCGGGGAACGGGAAACACCGTATGCTTCATGTGACTGGGGATCACGGTGCTTCATGCAGATGGATTTACGAAGGAAAACAGCAAACGGCAAACGAAAAAGATCCCTCGGCTGCGCTCGGGATGACGAAACGAGGAAACGCTTCCCGCCCATTCCTTTTCAATCCAGAGCAGAAGCCAATCTCTGCCCCTTCGGGGCACCTCCTTCCAGAGGAAGGAGGAAAAAGTGGTAAAAACCTATCTACCCCCTTCAACGCCTGTCCCCCTGATTCAAGTTTTCCAAAGGAGCCCACCATGAACAACATGCTTTATCTCACGATCTTCCTTGGCGTCATGACGGCAATGGCGCCGTTGTCGACGGATATGTACTTGCCTTCGCTGCCGGAGATCGCTTCTGATTTTCATATTTCCACTTCGATGACGCAGTCGACGCTCACGATGACGATGGTGGGGATGGCGGTCGGGCAGGTCCTGGGCGGGCCTGTCTCGGACCGGCTGGGGCGCAAGGTACCGCTCCTTATCGGCATGATGGGCTTCACGCTGGCATCTTTGGGCTGTGCGTGGACGGAGGAGATCCACCTCTTCCTGGCCTTCCGTTTTTTGCAGGGGCTCTCCGGCGCTTTCGGCATCGTGATCGCCCGTGCGGTGGCGCGTGATGTGGTGGAAGGGCCTGCGCTGATGCAGTTCATGGCGCTCCTCATGATGGTGAATGGTCTCGCTCCGATCGCGGCGCCTGTCGCAGGGGCGCAGGTTCTGCGTTTCACGGACTGGCACGGGATCTTCATTTTCCTTGTCGGGATCGGGCTGGTGCAGATGGGCTTGACGATGCATTTCAAGGAAACGCTGAAGAAGGGGGAGCGTGTGCGAAGCTTCACGGAGGGCTTTGCCGCCTTTGCCGTGCTGGTGAGAAATCGCTATTTCTTCGGCCAGTGTCTTCTGCAGTGTTTCTACTTCGGCGCGTTCTTTTCCTACATCGCGGGATCCGTCTTTCTTTTTCAGAATATCTATGGTGTCTCGCCGCAGACGTACAGCTATGTCTTCGGCGGCATCGGTCTCGGTCTCATGCTGATGGGCGTGCTTCCGGCGAAGATGGCAGGGGCGGTCGAGGAGATTACCTTTCTCAAGGTATCGCTCGTGGTGCCTTTCGTGATGTCGCTCTTTTTCCTTGCGGGCATTGTACTGGGCGCGCCGATCGGCTACACGCTCCCTGTGCTTTTCTTTACCATCATCCCGCTCTCGCTCATGGGGGCGTCGTCGACCTCGCTCTCGCTGTCCCGCTGCGGAAAGAATGCGGGGAGCGCGTCGGCGCTTTTGGGCTTTTTCAATATGATCCTGGGCGGCGCGCTGATGCCGCTCACGGGGGGCGCCGGCGACCACTCCGCACTCCCGATGGGGATCATCATGGTTCTCTGCTATGCTCTCTCGCTCGTCGTTTTCCGTCTGATGATCTGGCCGGAGCATAAGAAGTGAGAAGTGTGAAGTGGTGGTGCGGCGCGTCCTATTTGGATGCGCCGCTTTTTGGTGGGGTGACTGGGGAGCGCGGAGTGGCGCTCGGGTACTTTCGTTAGCAGCACAAATGCGCCACTCTTTCTCCCTCCTTCCTTTGGAAGGAGGTGCCCCGAAGGGGCGGAGGTTGGCCGCGTGAAACGGTACTCCCACATTCGGGGAAACCAACCCCGCCTCGCTTCGCTCGTCTGCCCCTTCCAGAGGAAGGGGCGTGAATGATTTTTAAGGAAACACTGATTCAATCGTTCTCATTCGCGGTCAGGGACTCACGCTTCCCCCACATGTGCTGCGCACCTCTCCGCTTTCCTCATCTGTCTTTCATACCGCTAGTGCCCTATCCGCTCCTTTGGGGCACCTTCCCCTAGAGGGGAAGGCTGCGATGCGAGAATACCATCCTCTAAAAAAAGGCGGCGAAGCCGCCATCTGAACCCTGAACCCTGAACCAAATGAAAGCAAAGTAAAAAGAACCAACCATGTAAATGATGGGCTCCTTCCCTGGAGTGACTGGTGGCTGGTGACTGGGATTCTCTGGCATCGTCATCCCGAGCGCAGCCGAGGGATCTTTACTGCACTGCGAGAATCAGCGTGTATGCACCGAGGGGAAACGATGTCCTGGTGCTGCCTCACATCAGGTGATGAGCGTTCTGCAATAAAGATTGAGGGCTACGCTCGAAATGACGACGGCGCGAAGCGCTATCAAAATGCTGCGGCGCTTCATCATTTTTGCGCCGCACCACCATTTCTCATTTCTAATTTCTCATTCAAGCGAAGCTTTCACACGCAATCAAGGGGCAGCACGCCCACGGGGCTAACCCTGAAGTTTGAAAGCAGGGATGAGTGGCTGGGGATGAGTGACTGGTGACTTGAATACCGCCTTCGGGTATCGCCATTATTTACACTCCGCGGCGCTTCTGATTTTTATGCGCCGCACCACCACTCCTCACTCCTCACTCCTCACTTCTAACTAGAGCAAGCGAGAGGCTTTCAAGCGTAATCAAGGGACGACCCGCCCCACGGGCGAACCCCGAACCCTGAACCCGACAACCTTCCCTCTTTTTGCATTGTATTCTATGCTTTATTGTGCTAAAATGGGATTAGAAATCATACAATGTATGAATATGCGTGTTATAATATAAATAAGACGTATACAGTTGGGAGGTCGTTTCATGAAACCGGTCATTCATGTCGGCATCGATGTGGGATCCACAACGGTCAAAGTGGCGGCTTTGTCGCCTTACATGAAACTTTTATTTGGCAGGTATGAGCGTCATATGTCGGATATCCGCCATATGGCGATGGTACTTTTGCATGAGCTCAGGGAGAAGTTCTCGGGCTATCGCATCACGGCTTCGATCTCCGGCTCGGGCGGTATGGGACTTGCGAAGGTGATGGGGCTTCCTTTCTGTCAGGAGATCTTGGCGGAGACGAAGGCGGTGCAGACGTTCCACCCGGAGACGGATGTCATCATCGAGCTCGGGGGTGAGGATGAGAAGATCACGTATCTTCAAAATGGCGTGGACCAGCGCATGAATGGCGCGTGCGCCGGTGGGACGGGTGCCTTCATCGATCGCATGGCGTCTCTCCTCTCGGTGGATGCAGCCGGGATGGGAAGGCTCGCAGAGAAGGCGGAGCGGATCTATCCGATCGCATCCCGCTGCGGGGTCTTTGCGAAGACGGATATTCAGGCGCTTTTGAATGAAGGAACGTCGAATGAGGATATCGCGCTTTCCGTCTTTCAGTCGGTGGTGAACCAGACGATCTCGGGGCTGACCTGCGGTCGCCCGATCCATGGGAAGGTGGCATTCTTAGGCGGTCCTTTGACGTATCAGCCGATGCTTCGCAAGCGCTTTCAGGAGACGCTTCACATCGCAGATGAGGATATGATCGTCCCTCGCCACGGGGAGCTCTATGTGGCGATCGGGGCGGCGCTGTCTGCGATGCATGACAAGCCGATGGATCTTGACAGCTGGCTTTCTCGCATGGAAGAGGAGAAGGATGTCCGCCTTGGCACATCGAAGACGCTTCCCCCGCTTTTTGAGGGAGAGGCGGACTACGAGGCATTCAAGGAGCGGCACAGTCATTTCCGTGTGCCGCGGGGTGATATTTCTGCGGCGAAGGGCTCGGTCTGGCTCGGCATCGATGCGGGCTCGACGACGATCAAGGCGGTACTGCTCGATCAAGAGGATCGCATCCTCTATGAGTACTATGGAGGAAATCAGGGGACGCCGCTTTCGGGTGCGCGCCGGATCCTGGAGGATCTGTATGCGAAGCTCCCGGAGGGCGTGACGATCGCCGGAGCGGGTGTGACAGGCTATGGCGAGGAGCTCATCAAGCGGGCGCTTGAGACGGATGTCGGGGAAGTGGAGACGATGGCGCACTATCGCGGCGCGAAGCATTTCCTCCCCGATGTCACGACGATCCTGGATATCGGAGGGCAGGATATGAAGTGCTGCCGCATCAAGGATGGTGCGGTGGATGATATCCTTCTCAATGAGGCCTGCTCGTCGGGCTGCGGGTCGTTCCTTGATACCTTTGCCCGGTCGCTGGGGATGGATATCGGGCATTTTGCCAAGATCGCTCTCTCGGCCAAGCATCCGGTGGATCTGGGCTCGCGCTGCACGGTCTTCATGAATTCCCGTGTGCGGGAGGCGCAGAAGAATGGCGTCTCGGTCGCAGATATTTCTGCGGGTCTCTCCTACTCGGTCATCAAGAATGCGCTCTACAAGGTCATCCGCCTGAAGAAGGCGTCTGACCTGGGCGAGCGGATCGTGGTGCAGGGCGGGACCTTCTATAATGATGCGGTGCTTCGCGCGCTGGAGCTGCTCCTTGGAAGAGAGGTCATCCGTCCGGATGTGGCGGGGCTGATGGGGGCGTATGGCATGGCGCTCATCACGCGGGATACCTGTCCGGCGGGGCATGTGTCCACGCTTGTGACACCGGAGAAATTGAAGGCGCTGTCGTATACGAATGAAATGAAGCGCTGCCCGGGATGCGGCAATCACTGCATGATCACGCTGACGCGATTCAATGATGGCCGTGCCTTCGTCTCGGGAAATCGCTGTGAGCGCGGGGCTTCCCTCATGCTGACGGGCAAGAGCGCGCCGCACTCATCGCTTCCGAATATGTACCGCTGGAAGGAGGATGTCATCTGGCATCGCCGTCCGCTTTCTCCGAAGGAAGCGAAGCGCGGCACGGTCGGCATCCCGCGCGTGCTCAATATGTATGAGGACTTCCCCTTCTGGCATGCCTTCTTCGGACGCCTCGGCTACCGTGTCCTCACATCCTCGGAGCAGATCCGCGAGATCTCTACAGAAGCGATGGAGACGATCCCTTCGTACTCCGAGTGCTTCCCGGCGAAGCTCGCGCACACGCATGTGGCAGATCTTGCAAAGCACCATCCGGATTTCATCTGGTATCCCTGCATCGACAAGGGGCCGGATGAGGGCAGTACGAACAGCTACCACTGCCCGATGGTCGCATCGTATCCGGAAAATATCGAAGCGAATATGGATGAGATCCTCAGGAAGTACAAGGTGAAGCTGCTGCATCCCTTCCTGCCGCTGCATGCGCCGAAGCGGCTCTTGAAGCAGCTGAAGAAGGTCTTTGCGCCGATGGGAATCTCTTCGTCCGAGCTTGAGAGCGCGATCCATGCGGGCGAAGCGGCGGAGCGCGAGTACAAGGAAAGACTGCTCGCTGAGACGAAGCGGGTGCTGGCGGAGATCAGGGAGAAGCATGAGATCGGCATCGTGCTCGCCGGACGTCCGTACCATGTGGATCCGGCGGTGAATCACTCGATCCCGGATCTCATCAACCAGCTCGGCATGGCGGTGCTTTCGGAAGACGGCATCGCGATGGTCGGCGGTGAATATCCAAATCTCCGCGTCATGAACCAGTGGACGTGGCACAGCCGCCTCTACCGTGCGGCAGACTATGTGACGCGCCATCCGCATCTGGAGCTTGTCGAGCTGAATTCCTTCGGCTGCGGGCTGGATGCGGTCGTGACGGATCAGGTGCAGGAGATCATGCACCAGCGCGGCCGGCTCTATACCTGTCTCAAGATCGATCAGAGTTTGAACCTGGGCGCTGTACGCATCCGTCTGCGTTCGCTCAAGGCAGCCATCGAGGAGCGCGGCGAAGAGACGGGAAGCGCAAAGCCGATCGAGTATCCGAAGGCGGTCTTCACGGAAGCGATGAAGCGCGACAAGGACTATACCATCCTGGCACCGGAAATGTCGCCCATTCATTTCCCCATCATCGAAGCCGCAGTCCAGCGGGAAGGCTATCACATCGAGATCATTCCGCCGATCCATGAGGATATCGACAAGGGGCTTTCCTGTGTGAATAACGACGCCTGCTATCCGGCGATCATCACCATCGGCTCTCTCATGCGTGCGCTCACCTCAGGGAAATATGATCTTTCCAAAACGGCAGTCATGCTGTCCCAGACGGGCGGCATGTGCCGTGCGTCGAACTATGTCGGATTCCTGCACAAGGCATTAGACGAAGCGGGGCTTTCGGATATTCCCGTGATCTCCCTCAATACCCATGGCTTCGAGCCCCAGCCGGGCTTCCATTTTTCCCTTTCGATGGGACGGCGCATGATCCAGGCTGTCATCTACGGCGATGCGCTGCAGCAGTGCCTCTACCGTACACGCCCTTATGAGAAAGAGCCCGGCAGCGCAGAGACTCTCTGCCGCAGCTGGCAGAAGCGCTGCATCGAAGCCATCCTTTCCGGCGAGTCCTACACATCGTATAAAAAGAATATCGCAGGCATCATCCAGGACTTCGACCGTTTGCCGCTTTCCGATATGCCGCGCCGTCCGCGCATCGGCATCGTCGGGGAGATCTACGTCAAGTTCAGCCCCATCGCCAGCAATGACATCGTCCGTACCATCGAAGCGAATGGCGGCGAAGCCGAGGCGAGCGGTATGCTTGATTTCTTCCTCTATGGCTCGCTTGACAGCCGTTTCCAGCGGAAATATATGGATGGCACCATGAAGGAAGACCTGAAGGACACCTTCTCCCGCTACCTCTTCGAATGGTATCGGAAGCCGCTCGAAAAGGCGGTGAAAAGATCGCAGCGTTTCCATGAGATCACCAGCATCGAGAAGATGGCCAAGCGCGCCTCTCAGTACCTTTCCCTCGGCAACCGCGCGGGCGAAGGCTGGTTCTTAACGGCTGACATGATCGATCTTCTCTATCATGAATGCCGCGGTATCGTCTGCCTGCAGCCCTTCGCCTGCCTGCCGAATCACATCACCGGGGAAGGCATGGTGCATAAGCTGCATGCAGCGTATCCGGAAGCGGTCTTCCTTGCCCTTGATTGCGATGCCAGCGCGAGCGAAGTGAATCAGGAAAACCGACTGAAGCTGATGATGAATGCTCTCACGGAAAAGACGAAAGCACCGAAGGAAATGTCATTCATTCAGAAAACCATGAATCTTAGAAAGGGAACCACACTATGATGAGAAAATTGACCGGCAAGGGCGAGCGCGTCCGTGAAAAGATGATCGAGACCACGGTTCACATCCTGCAGCAGCAGGGCTTCAAGAAAGCCACAGTCCGCTCCATCGCCAAGGCAGCCGGCGTCAATATCGCCTCCGTGCGCTACTACTTCGGCTCCAAGGAAGAGCTCATCGGTGCGGCACTCGAGTACATGATGGGCAATCTGGAGAATATCGTCTCCTACCTCGATGACAACCGCCTGACGGCGAGTGAAAGGCTGAAGAAATACATCATCGCCTACTTCCACCTGGCCCGCGAGCATCCTGCGCTCTTCCGTTCCATCTCGAATCCTTCGAGTGAGGACGCCAAGGACACCTACTTCATTTACCTCTCTCTTCTCCACAGCCAGTGCTGGGAGAAGGTCATTCGCAATGTGGCGGAGGTCACCGGCTATACCGATGAAAAAGACCTCGAGCTCAAAGCCATGCAGATCTTCGCAGCCGTCGAATTTCCTATCATTCTGGAAAGCAATAAGGGGAATTCCTTCATCCAGGGATACACCGACGATGCGACGCTTTCCCGCTATGTCGACCTCCTTCTTGATAATGTGGATGAGAAAAAGGAAAAGAATGAGTATCTGAAGGAGATCCTGCAGAAGAGTAAATAGTGACTGGTGACTAGTGACTAGGGATTAGGGATAATCCCAGCTGGCGTGCAAATGAAAGAGCCATGAACAGTTTTGTTCATGGCTCTTTTTGAATGAGAAATGAGAAATGGTGCTGGCGGCTTCGCCGCGAATAGAGAGGCGGTATGAAAGAGAGTGGAGCAGGACGGGAAAAGTGTCGGAGTCACTCGTGTCCAGTTTCCAGCTCAAGCAGCTCCTGTAGCTCACCTACGGTATCTGCGATCGCGTCTGCGCCGTGGTGAGCGAGCTCTTCGCGGCTGCCGTAGCCGAAGGAGACGGCGATGCAGGGGAGATGGTTGTCATGCGCGCCATCTACGTCATAGCCGGTATCACCGATCATGACGGTCTCCTTCGCAAGACGCGCTGCGTCATGGTCCTTTTCGCGAAGAAGGGAGAGTGTCTTGGCGATGATGCGCGCCTTCTGGCTCATGGTCGCATTCTGGTTCAGCTCATCATCGGGATCGCTGCCGCAGATGACATCGAAGTAGGATGTGAAGCCGAAATTTTCAATGATCCGCTTCACAAAAGGCTCCGGCTTGCTCGATGAGACGGCAAGTACATAGCCGGCGGCTTTTGCGAGAGAGAGAAGTTCGCCGATGCCGGCATAGGGCGAGCAGTCGAAGAGCGCGCCCTTTTCTTCATACAGCTCTCTGAATTTCGTGATGGCGGTCACGATGTCATCGTCTTTCATGCCGTAGAGCTTTTTCATCTGCGTATTGAGCGGCGGCCCGATGAAGGTGCGGAGCTTTTTCTCATCTGTCTCATGGATGCTGACTGCGTCAAGGCCGTACCTGACGGAGCGAAGAATTCCGGGAGCAGACTCGGAGATCGTGCCGTCCAGATCGAAAAGAAGGGTGGTGTAGTGGGGCATAGGGACCTCGGTTCGAATAAAAGTGACTAGGGATTAGGGCTCAGGGTTAGCCCGTGGGCGGGGCGTCCATGGATTGTGGATGAAAGCCTCGCATGAATGAGAAATTAGAAATGCGAAATGCGAAATGGTGGTGCGGCGCCAGATCCTTCGACTCAGTTCTCACTGTTCCGCCTTTACATGATCGAGCATCCGACATTTCACTCCGCTCAGGATGACGAAATGCGCCGCGGAGTATTGAAATAAGCTTAAAACGCGTCCCCCCTTGGAGAAGGGGGTGCCCGAAGGGCAGGGGATAGACTGCCTCGAAGAGGCAGAATTCTGCAGAATGAGAAACAAGAACTGTTGAATAGACTAGAGTAGATAGCATGAGCCGCTATGTAGAAGGGTGCCGTTGCGCGGCACATCCATCCTGCGACTTTGGTGCTCCTAATCCCTAGCCACTAATTTCTAGTCACCTGTCACTAGTCCCCATCATTTGAAGATCAATTTCTTCTTCATCCGATCGATGGAGAAGGTGCGCAGCGGCTGTCCCGTTTCCTTCAGAAGCTCTTTCGGAGAAGAGAGGGATCTCTCGGTCAGTGCCGCACGTACGATGTATGCACAGGCGCGGGCATCGTCCAAGGCCTGGTGGTGATGGAAGTCGAAGCCCAGCGCTTCAGCGACGGTATTCAGCTTGTGATTTTCCATATCCGGCCAGAGTTTGACGGAGAGCGGGACGGTATCGCCATAGCAAAAGTGCAGGTCGGGAAGATCGTAGGTGGCGATCGACGAGGCGAGGACGCCCATGTCGAAGCGGGCATTGTGTGCAAAGACCACCTGTCCCTCCAGACGCTCCCGGATCTCTTCAAAAAGAAGCGGGAAGGCAGGCTCCTCTGCCACGTCGGCGGGGGAGATGCCATTCACCTTCTGGCATTGGGCATCAAAATTCATGGAGAGGGGATGGATGAGATGGTACCACTCGTCGATGACTTTTTCGCCATCGCTGGTCACGATGCCAAGGGAGCAGGCATTCGCCGGGCCCCAGTAGGCGGTTTCAAAATCGATTGCAATGTAGTTCATGATAATTTGGGGTTCAGGGTTTAGGGTTCAGGGTTCAGGGTTCAGGGGTAGCTCTTGGGGCTGGGCGCCCTTGATTACGTTTGAAAGCTTCGCTTTAATGAGAAATTAGAAATGAGAAATGCGAAATGGTGGTGCGGCGCATAAGAATATGGAAGCGCCGCGGAGTATTGAAATAAGCTTAAAACGCGTCCCCCCTTGGAGAAGGGGGTGCCCGAAGGGCAGGGGATAGATTGCCTCGAAGAGGCAGAATTCTGCACAATGAGAAACAAGAACTGTTGAATAGACTATAAAATGTCTAGAGTAGATAGCATGAGCCGCTATGTAGAAGGATGCCGTTACGTGCCACATCCATCCTGCGCCTTTGGTGCTCCTAATCCCTGGTCACTAATCCCTAGCCACTAATCCCTGCTTTCAAACTTCAGGGTTCAGGGTTAGCCCTTGGGGCGGGGCGCCCTTTGATTGCGTGCGAAAGAGGTTCGGCGGGTTCAACAGGTTCAGAGGGTTCAACGGGGGTAGTGCGGCGCATAAAAAAGAAGCGCCGCGGAGTATAGATGGTGGCGATGCCAGAAGGTGACATTTCAAGTCACTAGTCACTCGAGGCGCATAATCCCTCGCCACTTATTCCTGTTTTCAAATATAAGGTTCGAGATATGCCGTATTCCCGTATTCCCGTATTGCCAAACTGAACCCTTACTGTAAGTTTTGAAAACTAATGAGCAAGAACAGTATTTTCTCAAATATCCGTCTCGAAGGTATGCGGCGCTTCTTCGATCCAGCCGACCTCTACCGCACGGTCGAAGGCGGACTTGACGCGGCGGGCGAGTTCATTTCTGGCAGCGGCGACTTTCTTTCGGTTCGGTGCAAATCCGGTGATGAGAATGAGAACGTCTTCGGTCGCCGGGGTGATCTGCCCCGCCTTTTGATCTTCAGAGAGCCAGCCGGTGGTGCAGAGGTCGTCTCCGAGAGAAACGGTGACATCATCCTCTGTTTTCCGGATGGAAAGTGTCCGGCTGCGGTTGCCCATGTCGTAGGCGTGGATATCGACGTGGAATTTCAGCATGCCGGCACGCACCATGTCGAGGATCGGATTCTGGCGCGGCAGCACATCAGAGCCGGCGAGTTCATCCAGCGTCGCCGTCTTGGGGGCAGGAAGGATCTCCATGGGAGTCTCTGCCGCCTCTTCCTTTTCGAAGAGCCCCAGGTCCTTCTTGTATTCCGCAAAGGTCTTTGCCAGCCCGGACTCACCGGTGATGGAGAGCTTTTTAAGGACGTTCTGATAGCGCTCGATCTCTTGGTCGGCGATATGGGGATTCATCTTGAGGAGCAGGTTCGCCTCGGTGCAGCAGCGGCGGCGGAAGGCTTCTGCTTCCAGATTCACATCGCGGTTGTCAGCGGCGCGCAGGGCTACGACGCCGATGCACAGGCCGGGGATGGTATCGAATAACTGATCGTCTACAGTGATTTTCATGATTGCCTCCAAATGGGGAAAATGTGTCTTCACTATTATAGCATAGATAAAGGGCTTGGGGTGATGGGTTCGGGGTTAGCCCGCGGAGCGGGTCGCCTTTTGATTCCGTTTGAAAGCAAGGGTGAGTAGCTAGGGATTGGTGACTAGTGACTGGTGACTAGTGACTGGGATTCTCTGGCATCGTCATCCCGAGCGCAGCCGAGGGTCTTTACTGCACTGCGGGAATCAGCGTGTATGCGCCGAGGGAAAACAATGTCCTGGTGCTGTCTCACATCAGGTGATGAGCGTTCTGCAATAAAGATTAAGGGCTACGCTCGAAATGACGACGACGCGAAGCGCTATCAAAATTCTGCGGCGCTTCTATAGTTTTATGCGCCGCACCACCATTTCTCATTTCTAATTTCTCATTTCTAATTCAAACGAAGCTTTCACCCGCAATCCATGGACGGCACGCCCCGCGGGCTAACCCTGAACCTTGAACCCTGAACCCCGAACCCTTTATAATAATGACAACCAATGAAAGTCAATCGAAAGGGGAATGAATTTTGCAACTGGAACTCATAGTATCGGAGGCCCAGGCGGGGCGGATGGTGAAGGACGCGGTGAAGGTGCTGCATTTGTCCGGCGGATTGTGGAAGCGGATCAAATGGAATGGGCGCGTGACGGTGAATGGCGAGGAGGTGCACAATGCGCGCAGGAGAGTCGCCAAGGGCGATCGCATCGTGCTCACGTGGAGTGAGGAGAATGATATCGTCCCATCGGACATCCCGCTCTCCATCACGTATGAGGATGAGGCGCTCCTCGTCGTGAATAAGGGGCCGGGCATGATCATCCATCCGACGGCGCGCGGCGCGCATGATACGCTGGTGAATGCGGTGGCAGGCTACTATGCGCAGCGGCACATCGAGGCGGGCATCCATCCCATTTATCGTCTTGACCGCAATACGACGGGGCTTGTCGTGGTGGCTAAGTCAGCGAAGGGGCAGTATGATCTCTCTAAGAGCCATGACCAGATCTACCGCGAGTATCTGGCTCTCGTTTCCGGACATATGGATGAGAAGGCAGGGCGCATCGATCGCCCCATCGGACGCAGAGACGGTTCGATCGTCGAGTGGATGGTCAGGGAAGACGGCAAGCGTGCCATCACGGACTATGAGGTGCTGGGCGAGTATGATGGGTATTCGCTGTTGAAGATCCATCTTCTGACGGGACGCACACACCAGATCCGCGTGCATTTTGCGAGCCTCGGGCATCCGCTCTTAGGTGATGACCTCTACGGCGGGCCCCTCGGCCTCATGACGCGGCAGGCACTTCACGCCTATACCGTCCGTTTCGCTCATCCGGTGACGGGAAAGGAAATGAGATTCACCGCTCCCGTGCCGGAGGATATGAGGGCGTGGATGGGGAAAAATGAGGAGTGAGGAATGGTGGAGCGGCGAGATCCTTCGTCTCAGCCCCCGCTTCCGGACTTCGTGAGAAGTGCTGGAATGTCTTGGCTCCCCATCGGTGGAGCTCCCCGAAGGGGAAGCAAGTTGCTACGACGTTAATTCTGGCTGCATTTGTATGTCGATTGAATCAGTGTTTCCCTAGTGACTCCTAATCCCTAATCCCTAGCTACTAGTCACCAGTCCCCAGTCCCTAGTCACCAATACCTGGTCACTTTGAACATAGAACCCTTTCCCTCTCATCCCCCGCCTCTTTTTATTATGCTATAATAAGAAGACATATTTTTCTTTTTATTCGCATCGAAAGGTGGCTTTGGGCTTATGAAATTTATTTCCGCAGACGGGATCCTTTACATGACATTCGACTGTTATCAGGGACAGGGGGTCGTAGCGGCTGTGTCATGCCGCACTGGCGGGGTGAGTGAGCCGCCATTTTCCTCTCTAAATATGGGCTTCCATACGGGCGACGATGCGGATGCGGTGCGTGAGAACCGCCGCCGCTATTTCGAGGCACTGGGGCTTTCCGCCTCGCGCCTTGTCTCGGGAAATCAGGTGCATGGCACCTACATCTACAAGGTGACGGAGAAGGATGCCGGACGCGGCGCACTCACGATGGAGACGGCGATCCCTGCCTGCGATGGCTTCATGACGGATGAGAAGGATATCCCGATCACGATGAATTATGCCGACTGCACGCCGCTCTTTTTCTACGATCCGGTGAAGCGGGCGATCGCGCTGTCTCATGGAGGCTGGAGGGGGACAGCCGGCAATATCGCTGCGCTCACGGTGGCGAAGATGGAGAAGAACTACGGCTCGAAGCGGGAGAATATCCTGTGTGCGATCGGTCCGGCGATCGGGCTGGAGTGCTTCGAGGTGGGGGAGGAAGTGGTAGAGGAATTCTATAAGCTCTTCAATGAGAAGGAGATCTCACGTCTTTCGGTCAAAAAAGCCAATGGGAAGTACCTCTTCGATCTGCACAATGCGAACCGCCGCCTCCTCGAAAAGGCGGGCATACCGGCTGACCATATCGAAGACTGCGGGCTCTGCACCTACTGTCACGATGATCTTTTCTACTCGTATCGGAGATCCGGCGGAAAAACAGGCCGTCACATGGCGGTGATGGCGCTCGTTTGAGCGGTGGAAGATAAAAAGCTCACGGCTTCTGTCGTGAGCTTTTTTATTGGGGAGACTAGGGGCTGGTGACTGGTGACTAGGGACTAGGGATTAGGGATTAGGAGACTGGGGGACTGGGGGACTGGGAGACAGCAGGCTCTCTCGTATCGTCATTGAAAGCGTTGCCGAGAAATCTCTATCGCAGAATGCCCATTGCCGCATGTGAGGCAATGGGCATCGTCTTTCCTCGGTGCATACGTGCTGATTACCGTAGTGCAGTAGAGATTCCTCGGCTGCGCGCGGAATGACGATACGGGAAAGTCGGTGTTCTCGTATCGCCCCTGAACCCTGAACCCTTCAACCTTCATCCCATCGTATTCTTCCCGAAGACGGGGTGACTGCAGGGCCTGAGGCTTCGTTTTTCGATGAGGGAGAGGGCTTTTGGCATATCGACATCATGGCGTTCTTTTCCTGTCTCGTAGACGAGCATGGGAGAGGCGGCATCCAGCTCGCTGGCGGGAAGGTAGATGTATTCCTGCATGTGCGGGTCGCCGTAGATGAAGCCGGCGAGAAGTTTGCTTTCGGCAAGTCTATGCATGAGGCGCCTCCAGATCACAGATGAAGTATGGCTTGAAGTCCAGATAGTCCGAGCTCGTCAGGCAAAGCGGGACGCCCAGAAGGGAATCCGGCAGATTTTTGAAATTCGGCGCGCCGTGGATGTGACCATAAAGGCAGAGGTCTGCGCCGACGGCGGCGATGATCTCCATCATGTGCGAAGGCCGCCGCATTTCATCGAAGGGCGGGTAGTGCAGGATCGCGATGATCCGGTCTGCCTTCATCTGCTTTGCCAGGGCGAGCGAGCGCTCCATGCGCCCTTCTTCGCGCAGAATGATGGACTTGTCGGTGTCTTCTTTATATGTTTTTGCCGTCTCGGAGATCCATCCGCGCGTACCGGCGAGCGCTACATTTCCGACCTGAATGGCGGAGTTGTGAATAAATTCGAAGGCGCCATGCGTCATGGCGGTCATCTTCGTGACGGTGGACCACCAGAAGTCGTGGTTGCCGCGGACGATGATCTTACGTCCCGGGAGCGCGCCAAGCATGGTGAGGTCGGAGATGGCGCTCTCCATGCTCATTGCCCAGGAGAGGTCGCCTGCCATGATGACGGCATCGTCTTCGCGGATCGTCTCCTTCCATGCATTCACGATCTTTTCCCGGTGGTTCTTCCAGTTCTCTCCGAATATATCCATGGGCTTCGTCGGCGGATCTCCGGAGAGATGGAAATCACTGAAGGCATATAGTTTCATAGGGTAACCTCGTTTGGAAATGGGGGATTAGTGACTGGTGACTAGTGACTGGGGATATCAGACTCTCGTATCGTCATTTCGAACGAAGCGAGAAATCTTCCTTGCAGACCGACAAATGAAGGATGTGTGAAAGCAAGGATAAGTGGCTGGGGATTAAGAGACGCGAGTGACTGGTGACTTGAATACTACTTTCGGGCATCGCCTCATATATATTCGCGGCGAAGCCGCCACCACAACCTTGAACCCTGAACCTTGAACCCACAACCTTTTTTATCCAAAATACTTTTCAGACCGCAGCGTCTCGATGATCCGCTTCTTGCTCGTTTCGTCCATCACATTTGTGATGCGGTAGCCCATGTAGAGAGGGCTTGCTGTGAAGCGAGGGAAGATCTTGGCGTGGATCTGATTTTTCAGATGATAAAAGAAAATGTTGTAGCTCGAGCAGCGGATAGGGAAGTCGGAGAGGACGTAGCGTGCGAGGTTCTGTATGGTGTCAGCAAAGCCGTCACTTCCTCCCTCCTTCTTCAGTGTCACGTTCAGCTCGCCGACGCCGCTCAAGGGGTACTCTGCGAGCGAGGCGTAGCAGTCGTCATTTTCATAGATGACCTCGCCCAGGAAATTTTCGCCCTGCAGATTGTCGCGGTAGTCGTACTCTTCAAGCCCGATGATCTGCGAGTGCGGGTGGCGCTGTGAGCCGCCGGAGGTGGGGCCGAAGTTGCGGAAGTAGATGACGGAGCGGAAACGCTTGTCACTTTCCATTTCCTGCCACTTGGCAAGACCGAAGGCGATCACCTCGTGGAGCTTGTCGGGCGCATAGGTGCTGAGCTCGCTGTTGTGGTCGGCTGTCTCGACGATGACGGTGGGGACAGTCTTCTCAAAGACGGGATACTTGTTCATGAGCCAGATGATATCGTCTTTCCGGTCAAGAATGTGTGTGAGATCTTCAGGATGGCAGAAAGGGCAGACTTTTTGTGTGCCGGAATGAGGCTTCTCGCTGCCGATGGATATATTGAATGTGATAGGATTGGTCATGGTGTACACCTCATCTTTCCGATTCTTATTATAGCATAGAAGGGTTCAAGAAGGAGGGGCAGCCCAAGGGGCGTGCCGCCTCTTGCTCAAGTGAGGAATTAGGAATGAGGAATGAGGAATGAAGGTGGCGGCTTCGCCGAGATCGATGGCTCAGGTCGCAGCTGTTCTGGCATTCGTTATCTCACATACGACATTTCTCGCCGCTCAGGATGACGAAACGGGGCGATGCCCGAAGGCTGTATGAGTTGATGCGATCCTCGCATCGCAAGCCTTCCCCTCGAGGGGAAGGCGCCCCGAAGGGGCGGATAGGGCACCGGCGGTATGAAAGAGAGCGGGAAAGAGCGTCTCAAATACGTCGTTTATGAGAGTATCCTATCCACCGCTCCGCGTTGATTTTTATAAAGGGCGATACCCGAAAGTGGTATGCAAGCCAACGGTCGCTCATTTCATTTCATAACATTTCACTTCTTTACTTGACAAAAGGATTTTTATAGGATAAGATATGTGCATACCGATACTTTACTGAGATAAAGAAATGAAGATTTCAAAAATAGGAACAGGAGAGATGACCATGAAAATGAAAAAACTGATGATCGCCGGAATGCTGGCTCTGGGTGCTTGTGGAATGCTCGCAGGATGCGGCGGGGGAGACAAGGCGGCTTCGAGCGCGGCCAAGGCCGCATCCGGCAAGCCGGCGAAGATCGTAGCCGGTATGGATGATACCTTTGCTCCGATGGGCTTCCGCGATGACAGCGGCAAGATCGTCGGCTTTGATATCGATATGGCAGAAGCGGTATCGAAGGAGATCGGCGTGCCGATCGAATTCAAGCCGATCGACTGGGCTTCTAAGGAAACGGAACTGAATTCCGGCCGTATCGACTGCATCTGGAATGGCTTCACCATGACGCCGGAGCGTACCAAGAAGCTCGCCTTCACGAAGCCGTACATGGATAATATCCAGGTCTATGCGGTACTGAATGACAGCGCCGTCAAGACGCCGGAAGACCTGAAGGGCAAGAAGATCTCCATTCAGGAAGCCTCCACCGCAGAAACGGCGCTGAACCGTGATGAAAACCTCAAGAAGTCTTTCTCTGAGATCAAAGCATACCCGGATCTCACGGCCTGCTTCATGGATCTCGAGTCCGGCCGCTGTGATGCCGTCCTCGCTGACTCTGTCCTCATCGAATACTATATGACGAAGAAACCGGGACAGTTCAAAGAACTTGAGGGTGTCGTATCCAAGGATACCTTCTCCATCGGGATCAAGAAGGACAATCAGGCTCTCGTCGATCTCTTGAATGACGGCATCGCCAAGGTCGTAGCCAGCGGCGAAGCCAAGAAGATCTCTGAAAAATGGTTCGGCAAGGATGTCGTGCTGAAATAATTTGAGATGATTTTTGAAAAGGGGCTGTGAAGAAATGAATCCCCATTTCTTCACAGCCCCTTTTTACTTTGCTTTCATTTGGTTCAGGGTTCAGGGTTCAGGGCTCTCGTGGCGGCTTCGCCGCCTTTTTTAGAAGATGGTATTCTCGTATCGCAGCCCTCCCCTCTAGGGGAAGG
>SKED01001351.1_pt1 | contig 21704 bp, 19 predicted proteins | sample 4826651 | NCBI WGS metagenome assembly SKED01 (sample SAMN11008818, study PRJNA524170) | human gut metagenome | biome: Human fecal sample; material: Feces; isolation source: fecal sample from pouch patient p19 | host: Homo sapiens | place: Israel: Tel-Aviv | collected 2016-06-28 | reverse complement strand
GCAGTTTCTTGGACTTTTTCACTGCCTCACACTTGATGATCTCGCCGACCTGGAACTGAAGTTTTGCAAAATCATCGTAGGTGATCTCCGGCTTTGCCTCGATGTCGATCACCGGCTCCTCGTCGGTCTTCTCCGGCTCAGCCTCAGCCTTTGCACTTGCCTGCATTGCCTCGACCTTCTCCATCACTTCCTTGAGATCCATACGAGCAAACAGGATCTCCGGCTTGTCGGTCACATGCTCACCTGACGGATACAGACCAAACTCGTTCATATCAGCCAGCTCGCGCTTCTGTGCATGGAGCTGAGCTAAGATCTTCTCGGAAGTCTCCGGCATGAAGGACTCAAGCAGGGAAGCACCGATTGTGATTGCCTCGGTCAGGTTGTAGAGAACGGTTGCCAGACGATCCTTCTTCTCCTCATCCTTTGCAAGGGACCACGGCATCGTCTCGTCGATGTACTTGTTGCAACGACGGAAGATGTTGAAGATCTCGGTGATTGCGTCTGCAACGCGCAGATCGTTCATCTTTGCATCGGTCTTCTTCACAGACTCGAGAACCACGTTCTTGAGATCCTCATCGACAGCCTCACTCACGCCACCGTTTCTAACCTCTCCGCCGAAGTACTTGTTTGTCATCGAAATCGTGCGGTTTACCAGGTTTCCAAGGATGTTTGCAAGGTCGGAATTCATGCGCTCAACCATCAGCTCCCAGGAGATCACACCGTCATTCTCAAACGGCATCTCATGAAGAACGAAGTAACGAACGGCATCCACACCGAAGAAGTCCACAAGCGTATCTGCGTAGAGCACATTTCCCTTGGACTTACTCATCTTGCCATCACCCTGCAACAGCCACGGATGACCGAATACCTGCTTCGGAAGCGGGAGATCGAGCGCCATCAAAAAGATCGGCCAGTAAATCGTATGGAAGCGGATGATATCCTTTCCGATCAGATGAAGGTCTGCCGGCCAGTACTTCTTGAACAGATCACCGCTCTCGCCGTCGCAATCGTAGCCAAGTCCGGTGATGTAGTTGGTCAGTGCATCCAGCCATACATAGGTGACATGCTTCGGATCAAACGATACCGGAATGCCCCAGGTGAAGGAAGTACGGGATACGCACAGATCCTGAAGACCCGGGAGCAGGAAGTTGTTCATCATCTCGTTCTTTCTCGATACCGGCTGAATGAACTCCGGATGCTCATTGATGTAAGCGATCAGACGATCTGCGTACTTGCTCATCTTGAAGAAGTATGCCTCTTCCTTCGCCGGCTGTACCTCACGTCCGCAGTCCGGGCACTTGCCGTCTACAAGCTGAGACGGAGTCCAGAAGGACTCACACGGCGTGCAGTACATTCCCTCATAGTAACCCTTGTAGATGTCACCCTGATCATAGAGTTTCTTGAAAATCTTCTGCACCTGCTTCTCGTGATCCTCATCCGTTGTGCGGATAAATTTGTCGTAGGAGGTGTTCATCAGATCCCAGATTGTCTTGATCTGTCCTGCCACCTTGTCTACGAACTCCTTCGGCGTGATACCCTCTGCTTCCGCTTTCAGCTCGATTTTCTGACCGTGCTCGTCCGTACCGGTCTGGAACCGTACATCGTAGCCCTGAGCCCTCTTATAACGGGCAATGCTGTCCGCCAGCACAATCTCGTAGGTATTGCCGATATGAGGCTTACCAGACGTGTAGGCGATGGCAGTTGTGATATAATATGGTTTCTTACAATTACAATCCTGATTCTGACACATGAGCCATTTTCCTCCAAATATATAAACTAAAGTACTCAAACTATATCACAATCCGTGGCAAAACTCAAGAAACAAGCGAATGGGATTCCATCCCCGCTTGCCAGATCTCGTTTTCTGTGCTTATAATACGTTCTGGAAGAGGAATGGAAAAAATCATGATGAATACACTATAAATAATACGGAGGGATTTTATGAAGCAATCACGAAAACGGATTTTTTATCGAGTGCTTGCGATTCTTCTGACCGTCGTCTGTCTGACCGGCTGTCTGCCCCAGATTTTGAGACCATCAGAACATTCGCAGTCCTCTCAGAATTCCACTCAGACTACCTCAACACTCGACGGAATCGACGGATCGAACTCTTCATCCAAAGCATCCGGGAACGAACCATACGAGCAATATGATGAGAAAAAACTCGCGGAACAGAAACGCTTTTCCGAGGTTGAAGACGAGATTTTTAAGTGGGAAGCATCCCGCTCCCTGCTCGACCTTCATTTTCTTCTGAGGAACCCCTCAGATGCCGGCATTGACGGCGCCGAACATCTCTACGCGCCGGTCTCCCTCGAGGAGCTCAAACAGAACCGCACCGACCGAGAAACACTCAAGAAAACCCTCGACTCATTCTCCCCATCTCTTCTCTCCGATGAGCAGAAACTCACGCTTCAGATCCTTGAAAGTTTTCTGCGAACGGAGTCAAAGAGCGACGGACTTGAACTCTACGCCCAGCCTCTCGCGCCGACGATCGGCGTTCAGGCACAGCTCCCTGTTCTTCTCTGCGAGTACCCGTTTTACTCCCGTGAGGATGTTGAAAATTACTTTGAACTTCTTGGTGGACTCGGTGATTATTATACCCAGATTCTTGCATTTGAACAGCAGAAAGCGGAGGCAGGACTGATGATGAGCGATGCCTCTTTAGATCGCGTGATTTCGTCCTGTGAGGGCTATCTTCTCGTCCCGGGAAACAACTTTATGATCGACTCGTTTAACAGCCGCCTCGACGGCATCAGCGATTTAAGCGAGGACGAAAAACAATCTTTCCGCCAGAAAAATGCCGAGCTTCTCGAGAGCGCATTTGTCCCCGCCTACCAGACCCTGATTGACGGTCTGACCGCACTCAAGGGAAGTGGAAAAAATGAGAAGGGACAGTGCGGATACCCGAACGGCAAGAAATATTATGAGTATCAGGTTTTCTCCGCGACAGGAACTTCGTTCACTTCGCTCTCCGATCTTGTCTCCTCGATAGAGGGAAGCATCCGCGAATCCCTGCTCGAGAGTTCAGAGATCTTAAAGAGACGACCGGAACTTCAGGATGCTTTCATGAATCCGGAATTCCGCCAGAAAGACCCGTCCGCAATCATGGAGGAGATCAAGGAGCAGACGCTTCAAGATTTTCCTGCACTTCCGGAATGTAATTACACGATCCGGGAAGTCCCGAAAGCGTTGGAACTCTCCTTGAGTCCCGCATTTTACCTGACCTCCGCGATCGATGACATCGAGAACAACGTGATCTACATCAATCACAGCGACCGCTATGCCTCCCAACCGCTCTACTCGCTGATCGCACATGAGGGCTACCCGGGGCATCTCTACCAGACGGTCTATTTTCACTCTCAGAACAAGTCGTCTCTGCGGAAAATCCTCTCATTTCCGGGATACACCGAGGGGTGGGCGACCTACGTCGAGCAGTACGCCTACACGCTCGACAATGGACTCGACCCCGATCTTGGAAGGCTGATCTCCGCAAACGCAAGTGCCTCCCTCGGAATTCAGGCGTGCCTTGATCTCTACGTCAATGCCTACGGCTGGGAGATCCCTCAGATCGAGGAGTATCTCTCCGACTACTACGAGAAACCGGAGGAAGTCGCCTCCGCCCTGTTTGAGACGCTCGTCGACAACCCGGCAAACGCACTTTCCTACTACGTCGGATTTCTTGAGTTTGAGCAAATGCGAAATACCGCTGAGAAAAAGCTCGGGGAGCGATTTTCGCTGATGGAATTTCACCACTTCCTCCTCGATATGGGGAATGCCCCGTTCGATGTGATTCAGCCTCATTTCTCCGCATGGCTGAACAGCCAGAAGTTTTAAAAAAGAAAATCTTGGGAAACGGAAAACCTGGGAACGAAAGAAAAACTTTTTATGAAACAAAAAAAGAGAGAACAAAGATCCAATCTCATATTTCGATCTCTGCTCTCTCTTTTAATTTTTCTTTTTAATTTCTCTTTTGATTTCTCTTTTTATTTTTCTCTTGAGTTTCGCTCACTTATTGTTCGCTTATTTCTCTGTCTATCGTTCTCTCTTACTTGTCGCTGAATCCCTGCTTGTCAGCAATCGTCTTGTCTCCGACTTTGATCGTCAGATACTGCACATTCAGATTCTCGGTAAAGGTATTTACCACTGCCTGTACGGTCTGATCCTTTGCATCGTCCGGGAACTGGCTTAATTCCAGAGTACCGTACTCATCCTGCTGAGCCGGTGCCTCGGTCGGCATACCCGGCTGTGGCTTTGCAATTCCAGGTCCAACTTCCTCGCTTGCAACGCTTCCCTCTGTCTTGTAGGAAACTGCCTTCGTTCCATCTGCAAGAACGTTATACTGAACCAGCAGATCGACAAGAGACTGTGCATCGAGAGTCTCAACAGACTCCATCTTTACATTCAGCTTGCTTCCGTCCTCAGCCGGTGCATAAACGGATACAACCTCCAACTGCGGAGCGTCCATATCCGGATTCTTGTCTGTCACAACGCCCGGGCCCTGCGTGGATGTCGGTCCCTGTGCCTCTGTCTGCTTTACTTCGCCTGTCTTATTCTTCTCTGTCGTCGGTGTACATGCTACTAACGAGAAAACCATCATGGCTCCGATGAAACACATGATTGCTCTTTTCATTTTCAAAGTGCCTCCTTCTACTTTTGCTGACCGCGAAACCATCGGTTCAGCTTTGCCATCGCTTTTACCAGACTCTCTGTTTCTTCCTGTGTCAGATCTTCCAAAATGGCATTGATCATCTGACGATGGAATTCTTCATGGTGCCGGTAGGCCTTTCTTCCTTTTTCCGACAGAGAGATGTAGACCACTCTCCGGTCCTCCGTTCCGCGCTCTCGATTCACATACCCCTTTTTCACAAGGCTGTTCATCGCGATTGTCAGCGTCCCGACCGTCACCGACAGTTCTCGTGCTATCGTTGACATATTTTTGGGTTCATCCAGTCCGATCGCCTGAATGACGTGCATATCGTTATTGGTAATATCTTTATATTCCTGCGTGATAATCGCTTTTTCTTCCAGGTCCATCACATCCCGGAACAGATTTACCAACGCATCATTCAGAGTCGCATAAGTATCCACAATTTTCCCTCGCTATCCATGAAGACTAGAGCTTCTTCCTGATTATACATGATTTTATTTTTTTCGACAACAGCCAGATTGTTATAAAATCCTTACATCTCTGTGATTTTTTTGTGAACCAGACCTCAAATCAGCCCCATATTTGGAATTATACGCTTCGTGTGATCCACAAACTCGCAATAATTCCGGCAAGCGTCGCCACAAGCGCACCGGGTAGCGTCCACCCCGTCTTTCGGATCTTCACCGCCCCGAAATAGACGCTGATGCAGTAAAAAACCGTCTCCGTACTGCTCATCAGCACCGAACCTGCCATTCCGATCCTCGAGTCCGGTCCAAATGTCTCAAACAGATCGAGAAGGAGTCCGGTCGCCGCCGAGTTTGAGACAACGCGCACGAGCGTAAGCGGAATCAGCTCTCGTGGGATATGCAAAATTCCTGCGATTCCCTGAAGCTGTCCCGCGACCGCATCGAGAAATCCGGATCTTCGCAGAACTCCAACGGCGATCATCAATCCCACAAGAGTCGGCAGAATCTCCGCCGTCATCTTCATTCCATCCTTCGCCCCGCCGAGAAAATCCTCAAACACCGGGCGACGCGAAATCAGGGCAAAACCGACTATATATCCGACGGTCAGAGGCAGAATCATCTGAGAAATCCACACGAGCATCTCTCTCACCTCCGGGAAATTTTCTGCATGATTTTACAGAAAATCACAGCGGTCAGTGTGGAACATGAGGTCGCCAAAAGTGCCGGTCCGATGACTGCGCCGGGATCTGGCGAACCGTACTGACTCCGATATGCAATCATACTCACCGGAATCAGTTGGAGCGATGAAATATTCAAGATCAGAAACGTGCACATCGCATCGGTCGCCCTCCCGTCTTTCTTCTCATCCATCTCCTGCATCGCAAGAAGCCCCGCCGGTGTGCTTGCCATGCCGAGTCCGAGCACATTTGCAATGATATTGACTGCGATCGGTGCACGCGCCGGGTGATCCGGTTTCAAATCTGGAAAAAGGAAATTCAGGAGCGGATTCATTTTCTGTGTAAACCATTCCAAAAGTCCTGCCCGCTTCCCGACCTCCATGATTCCGCACCAGAACGTCATCATTCCGAGCATAGTAATACCCAGAGCCACCGCATCCTGCGCAGATTCGATCAGACCCTGGGTTACCTCTCCCAAATTCCCGCAGACCGCTCCAAAGAGCAGTCCCGCAAGAATCATAAAACTCCATAAATAATTCAGCATGTGCAAATCCTGACGCTTTGATCTCCCTAAACTCTATGAAGAAATCTCAGCCGACAGAACTTTAAGTCCCATTTCACGTTTTCACTTGATTCTCTCGGATTTCCTAAATTCCTGCGAGATCACGCATCACTGCGTCCACCGTCTCAATGCGATCACAGCGGTAGGCATTGCTTCCACAGAACAGAAGTGCCTCCGACAATTTGCCCTCTGCCGCATTCGAGAGTGCCTTTGTGATGCAGTACGGAATGTCCGCCGGATTGCAGTGCTCCAGACACTGATAGCAGTGCGTAATCTTCGCCTTCTCTCCGCGCGCCTTGCACTCGGTGATCTTGTCAAGAAACGCATTGCGGATCGCACGTCCCGGCATCCCGACCGGACTCTGCGTGATCACAATGTCTTCCTTCTTTGCGTCGATGTACGCCTGTTTGTAAGCCATCGGAGCATCACACTCCTCAGTCGTCACAAAACGGGTTGCGACCTGAACGGCGTCCGCGCCGAGATCCATCGCATGCATGACATCCTCATGGGTGTAAATGCCACCGGCAATCGCCACCGGAATGTGTTTTCCGTATTTCTCCGCAAACTGAGAAATCACTTTCATGATGCCACGAATTTCCTCGTCATATGCACTCTGATTGTAGGTATCCGGAACATCTGCGGTGTCTGCGCCGTACTTGCTCAAATCCTCCCTCGAGAATCCGAGATGACCACCTGCAAGCGGTCCCTCAATCACGACAAGATCCGGGATTCGCTTGTATTTGCGATCCCAGAGTTTGCAGATGACGGAAGCCGATTTCGCCGTTGAGACAATCGGTGCAATCTTTGTCTTTGCGCCCTCCACAAACTCCGGAAGAGAGACCGGAAGTCCTGCGCCGGAAACGATAATATCCGCCCCCGCTTTTACCGCTTCCTTGACATACTGCGCATAGTTTCTCGTTGCAACCATGATGTTGAATCCGAGAATTCCCTTCGGTGCAATCTGGCGCGCTTTCTCAAATTCTGCGCGGATTGCCCGCATATTTGCCTCCATCGGTGCTTTCAGAAAATCAGGGTCCTGAAAGCCGATCTGAGCGGTCGAGATCAAGCCGACACCGCCCGCCTTTGCGACTGCTCCTGCAAGCGAATGAAGGCTGATTCCAACTCCCATGCCTCCCTGAATAATCGGGATGTTTGCAGTCAGATCTCCGATCTTCAACGGTTTTAACATTGTCATATTTTATATTCTCCTTACATGACCCGGAAACGGTCATAGCGCTGACTGCGAATCTCTTCCCCAGTCAGACCCTCGTATTTTTTGAAGAAGTTTTCCATCTTGTCTGCCATCGTCTGTGCAAGCATGGGAAGCGTATCCTCGTTTGCCGGATTCTCCTCCGGAATGATCTCCTCAATCAGTCCGCGCTCATAGAGATCCTCCGCCGTGATCTTCATCACGCGCGCGGCATCCGGTGCCTTCTTGCTGTCCTTCCAGAGAATCGATGCAAATCCCTCCGGCGACAGAATCGAGTAAATCGCATTCTCCATCATCCAGACTTCATTTGCAACTGCCATCGCGAGTGCTCCACCGCTTCCGCCCTCTCCGATCACAATCGAGAGTACCGGAACCTTCAGAGCAGACATCTCAAACAGGTTTCTCGCAATCGCCTCGCCCTGTCCGCGCTCCTCCGCTTCGATTCCACAGAATGCACCCGGCGTATCGACAAAGCAAATGATCGGGCGACCAAACGTCTCCGCCTGCTTCATCAGGCGCAGTGCCTTGCGGTATCCTTCCGGGGACGGCATTCCAAAGTTGCGCTTCAAATTGTCCTTCGTCGTCTTTCCCTTCTGCTGACCGATCACGGTTACCGGAACGCCGTGGAAGCTCGCAATTCCGCCGACGATCGCTCCGTCATCTCCGAAGTAACGGTCTCCGTGGAATTCCATGAAACCGTCAAAAATCGCATGGATGTAATCGAGTGCGGTCGGACGATGGCTGTCGCGGGAGAGCTGTACCATATCCCAGGCACTCTTTCCACTGTTGTTCCATTTTTTTCCGGATTCTTCCACGGTGTTATCCACATCTTCCACAGAGGTTGTGGATACTGCGCTTGCAGTCGTCTCTTCTGTGGAAATGGTTGTCTGAGCCGTCTCCGATTTTTCTTTTTCCGGTTTGCAGTGCAGTTTCAAAATCTGTGCGAGAACCTCTCTCTGCTGGTCGCGCTCAACGATCTGATCGACGAAGCCGTGCTCAAGAAGAAATTCTGCTCTCTGGAATCCCTCCGGAAGTTTCTGTCCGATCGTCTGCTGAATGACGCGCGGACCGGCAAATCCGATCAGCGCACCCGGCTCTGCGAGAATGATGTCTCCGAGCATTGCAAAACTTGCGGTCACACCGCCGGTTGTCGGGTCTGTCAGCACGCTGACAAAGAGTTGTCCAGCCTCGTGGTGACGCTCAAGCGCGGAGGAGGTCTTTGCCATCTGCATCAGGGATACAAGCCCCTCCTGCATGCGCGCTCCGCCGGAACATGCGAACAGGATCACCGGAAGTTTTTCCTTTGTTGCCCGCTCGACCATCTGCGTGATCTTCTCGCCTACCACATGACCCATACTGCTCATCATGAAACGCGCATCACAGACGCCGACTGCGGTCTCAAAACCGTCAATGCGTCCCTTACCGGTGACAATCGCCTCATTGAGTCCGGTCTTCTCTCTCGCGGATTCGACCTTCTTTTCATAGCCCGGGAAATCCAGCGGATTTGAGAAAGGCATCTCCTGATTCCACTCCTCGAAACTGCCCTCATCCAGAAGCATTTCGAGACGGCGGTATGCATGCACACGGAAATATCCTCCACACTTCGGGCAGATGTAAAAGTTATTTTTTACATCCTCCACATAGATCGGCTGTCCGCACTTGTTGCACTTGCGCCAGAGTCCCTCCGGAATCGACGGTTCTTCCTTCTGGTCTTTCTGATGCTTGTAGTGAGAATCGATAATGGTATAAGTTTTTTTAAACATATTTCTGAGCATAGCAAATTACCCTGTCCTCTCCAGAGTGCATCCGAAAATTCCTCTCTCCGGCAATTTCCGGTCACCCTCTACTCCCGGCAGTACTGCGGGAAATAAGTGGGAATGAAATCCGTGTCCACCTCTCCGTTCTGATAAGCCTCGTTATTCAGAATCTCATACTGGAAATCCAGATTCGTATCAATTCCCTCGATAATCAGTTCTCCGAGCGCGCTTCGCATCTTGGCGATCGCCTCCGCGCGGTCCCGCCCGTGAACGATCAGCTTCATCAGCATCGAATCATAGTTGGCAGGAACTTTATAGTCATTGTAAATATGAGTATCCACGCGAACTCCGTTTCCTCCCGGAACGTGGATATTCGTGATTGTACCCGGGCACGGCATGAAGTTGCGCTCCGGGTTCTCGGCATTGATTCGGCACTCGATCGCATGACCGCTCACATGGATGTCATTCTGCGAAACACTTAAGTGCTCTCCGCTTGCAACGCGAATCTGCTCTTTGATCAGGTCAAGACCGGTCACAAGCTCAGTCACCGGATGCTCAACCTGAATTCTCGTGTTCATCTCCATGAAATAGAAGTTGCGGTTCTTATCGAGCAAAAATTCGATCGTGCCGGCGTTCTCGTATCCGACTGCCTTTGCAGCGCGAACAGCAGTCTCGCCCATCTTCTGTCTGAGCTCCTCAGAGATTGCGACAGACGGGGACTCCTCGAGAACTTTCTGGTGACGGCGCTGAATCGAGCAGTCGCGCTCTCCGAGATGAACGACGTTGCCGTACTTGTCCGCCATGATCTGAAATTCGACGTGGCGCGGTTTCTCGACGTAGCGCTCTAAGTACATCGTGTTGTCCGAGAAGCCCTTAATCGACTCCAACTGGGCGCTCTCAAAATTCATTGCAAAATCGTCCTCGCCCCAGGAGACGCGCATGCCCTTTCCGCCACCGCCGGAAGATGCCTTGATCATCACCGGAAAGCCGATTGTCTTTGCCATCTCAAGTGCGTCCTCAACGTTGTAGACTGGCTCTTTGGAACCCGGAACAACCGGAATTCCCGCCTCGATCATCGTCTTTCGCGCCTCAGACTTATTGCCCATGCGGTTGATGATGTCTGCGGACGGTCCGATAAATGCAATGTTGCACTTCTCGCACAGTTCTGCAAAGCGGGCATTCTCGGAGAGGAATCCGAAGCCCGGATGGATCGCCTCTGCCTTCATGGCAACGGTGGCGGACAAAATCCGCTCCATATTCAAATAACTCTGTCCCGCCGGTGCCGGACCGATGCAGATTGCCTCATCTGCAAGCAGGGTGTGCAGGCTGTCCCGGTCTGCCTCTGAATAAACTGCAACCGTTTTGATTCCCATCTCCCGGCACGCCCGGATAATTCTCACTGCAATCTCGCCCCGGTTGGCGATTAAGATTTTCTCAAACATGTTTCTCCCTCGATCTCGATTCTTCGATTCTGTTCCTGGTTCTGGTTCTTATAAGGTTCAAGTCGACGCTCGCGGAGACTTGGCGCGTGATTTTGGTCAGCTCTGCTGACATCTTCTTATCAAAATCACTGCGCATCCTCGCGGAGCATATAACTCAGAAGGGGATTGTCTCCACTCCTGAGAAAGTTTGTGATACCCCCCACCTATAGAGGCGGGAGACATCCACTCTGAGTTATACGCTCCTTCGATGAGTAAAGTCAGACAAACTCGCTCTCGCTCCGGGTTCGACGTAACGGTGCGTAAGGTCGCAAAATTGCGACCTAAACACCGACGTCTCACACGGGTTTGTCTGCACTTTCTCATCTTCGTCGCCAATCACCTGTCATCTAATATTATCTAATATCATTTATTTTGCAATCAACGGAAATGTAACTAGCATTTCTCTGATATGCAAAACACAATTCACATCGATGTTTACAAAAATTCAGCGATTAATTTTCCAATCCAAATTACCGCACATTCGTGTGACTTTCGTATACTGTTTACGCTCCAACTACAAAAGTAAGCTCTGCGGATACCGCAACCTTTCCCTCTGCATTTGTTGCGACTGCCTTGCCGACGCCGACCGGTCCCTTGCGCTTGATGATCTCGCACTCGAGTTTCAGGCGGTCACCCGGAAGTACCATCTGGCGGAATTTTGCATTGTTGATTCCACCGAAGAATGCGGTCTTTCCCTTGTTCTCCGGAAGGCTTAAGATTGCAACTGCACCAACCTGTGCAAGTGCCTCGATCATCAGCACACCCGGCATAACCGGCTGTCCCGGAAAATGACCGTTGAACTGCGGTTCGTTAAACGTTACAGACTTATATCCAACTGCACGCACACCCGGCTCAAGCTCATCGATGAAATCGATCAGCAGGAACGGATGACGATGCGGAATGATCTCCTGAATTTCTTTGATTCCCAGTCTCATGACTTTGTATCTCCCATCTAACTAACTAAAAACAATTTTTCACTCACAAAAGTTATCATACGGATCGAATTTATCAGCCGATTCAATTTCATTTAGCGAATGCGGAATAACGGCTGACCGTACTCTACAACATCCTCGTTGTTTACGAGAACTGCCTCGACTACGCCGTCATACTCGCTCTCAATCTCGTTCATCAGCTTCATTGCCTCGATAATGCCGAGAACCTGACCCTTTTTCACGGTATCGCCGACCTGAACGAAAGCGTCTGCCTCCGGGCTTGCACTGCTGTAAAACGTTCCGACAAGCGGAGAGAGAACGACTTTGTCCGATCCGATGTCGAGCGTGTTTTCCTGAGTGGAAGTGCTCTCCGTATTCTGAGCCGGTGCACTCTGAATCGTCATTTCCGGCTGAGTCATCGGAACTGCCATCGGACTCATCATCTGCGGAGCCGGCTGAGAAATCACAACCGGAGCGACTGGAGCCTGTGCGACGTTTTTCTTCTTTTTCTTCTTGAGGATCAGCTTCTGATCACCCTCCTCATAAGAAAAGCTCGTCAGACCATTCTCAGATACTGCTTCAATTAATTTTACAATCTCATCAATCGTCATGACCTGTCTCCTTACGCCTCAAATTTCTTTACAAGCAGGGTTGCGTTGTGTCCACCAAATCCAAGGGAATTGGAGATTGCACAGTTTACCGGCATGGATACGCCCTCGCCCTTGGTGTAGTCAAGATCACACTCCGGATCGTCATTCTCAAGACCTGCGGTCGCATGAACGAAACCTTCCTGAATGGACTTCACGCAGGTGATGAACTCTACACCGCCGGCAGCGCCGAGCAGATGACCGATCATCGACTTCGTGGAGTTGATCTTAACTTCTTTTGCGTGATCGCCGAGCGCGAGCTTGATTGCCTTTGTCTCGAACAGATCGTTGTGATGGGTGCTTGTTCCGTGTGCGTTGATGTAATCAACATCCTCCGGCTTCATTCCCGCATCTGCGATTGCGTACTCCATTGCCTTTGCTGCACCGCTTCCGTCCTCTGCCGGGGAAGTGATGTGGTATGCGTCACAGGTTGCACCGTATCCGCTGATCTCTGCGTAGATCTTTGCTCCGCGTGCCTGTGCATGCTCTAAGGACTCGAGAACAACGATTCCTGCGCCCTCGCCCATGACAAAACCATTGCGGTTTGCGTCAAACGGCATCGATGCGTGCATCGGATCTTCGGAGGTAGAAAGTGCGGTCAGTGCGGTAAATCCAGCGACACCGATCGGAGTGATGCTCGCCTCGGTACCACCTGCGATCATAACCTCAGCCTCGCCGTGCTGAATCGAGCGGAAAGCCTCACCGATGGAGTGGGTTCCGGTTGCACATGCGGTTACGACGTTGATGCACTTGCCCTTGAGACCATACTGGATCGAAACATTTCCTGCTGCCATGTTGGAGATCATTAACGGAACGAGAAGCGGGTTTACACGGCTCGGTCCTTTCTCAAGCAGTTTCTTGTGCTCACGCTCAATTGCCTGAAGGCTTCCGATTCCGGAACCAACGCTGACACCAACGCGGAACGGATCTTCCTTCGTCATATCGATTCCGGCATCTTCCATCGCCTCTTTGACTGCTGCAACAGCGAACTGGCTGAAACGCTCCATTCTTCTTGCTGCCTTCGGGTCCATATACTGCTTCGGATCAAAATCCTTTACCTCACCTGCCAGCTTTGCCTTGTACTCGGTAGTATCAAATGCGGTAATCGGACCGATTCCGACTTTTTTTGCCTTCAGACCATTCCAGAATTCTTCTACACTGTTTCCGATTGGGGTGATTGCACCCAGACCGGTCACGACTACTCTTCTGCTCATAAGGGACTCTCCTTTTCTATCTCTGCATATCGTTTATTTTAGTTTCGTTCTATTTTTTATTTGAGATGTTACGTTTTTCGTTCCATTCCTTTTCGCCAGATTCAAATGGCTTTTTCTTACATGTGCATTCCGCCGTCCACGCTGATCACCTGTCCGGTGATGTAGCTTGCATCATCCGATGCGAGGAAGGCAACTGTCTTTGCGACATCTGCCGTTGAACCGAATTTCTTGAGCGGAATCTGATCAATCATTGCCTGCTTCACTGCGTCAGAAAGGACATCCGTCATCTCGGTCACGATAAAGCCCGGAGCAACTGCATTGCAGGTAATTCCACGGCTTGCAAGCTCTCTTGCCACACACTTTGTCATTCCGATCAGACCAGCCTTGGATGCGCCGTAGTTTGCCTGACCTGCATTTCCCATCAGACCGACAACTGATGCCATGTTGATGATGCGTCCGGAACGCTGTTTGAGCATCTGGCGGGAAACGTGCTGCATGCAGTTGAATGCGCCCTTGAGGTTCGTATCCATAACTGCATCAAAATCAGCTTCGGTCATCTTCATCAGAAGACCATCGCGGGTGATTCCTGCGTTATTGACAAGAATATCCACGCGACCATATTTCTTGATTACGGCGTTAAGCATCTCGCCTGCGGATTCAAAGTCGGAGACGTTGCACTGCATTGCCTCTGCGCGTCCGCCTGCCTCCTCGATCTCCTTCACGACTTCCTCAGCCTTTGCGGTGGAACCGTTGTAATTGACAATTACCACAGCACCCTTTGAAGCCAGAGTCTTTGCGATCTCTCTGCCGATTCCACGGCTTGCACCGGTCACTACTGCAATCTTATCTGTCAGCATCCTATTCCTCCTGAGCGCTCAGCGCCTCTACTACTTTCTGCACATCCTCAAGTTTCTCTACGTTGTAGACCTTTGCACTTCTGTCGATCTTTCTCATGAAGCCTGCAAGCGTCTTTCCCGGTCCGATCTCGATGAAGGTGTCCACACCGTCAGCAAGCATCGTCTCCACACTCTGCTGCCATCTCACAGAGGAAGATACCTGCTTGGTCAGAAGCGGTTTTACCTCGTCTGCCTCGGTCACATAAGAAGCAGTCACATTTGCGACATACGGAATCTCAGGCTTGTGAACCTCTACGGAAGCAAGAACCTCACCGAGCTTCTCGCCTGCACCGGTCAGCATCTTGGAGTGGAATGGTCCGCTCACGTTCAGCATGATTGTGCGCTTTGCACCAGCCTCCTTGAGCTTCTCACAGGCAGTCTCAACGGCATCCTTCTTTCCGGAGATTACGATCTGACCCGGGCAGTTGTAATTTGCAATCTGAACCCCGTCAATGTCTGCGATCACTTCCTCAATTGCAGAAGCATCCATCGCAAGAACTGCTGCCATCGCACCCTGTCCAACCGGAACAGCCCCCTGCATCAGAATTCCTCTCTGACGAACCGTCGCAATCGCATCCTTCTCGCTCATCACACCTGCCGCATAGAGTGCACAGTACTCACCCAGACTCAGACCTGCGGTCACATCCGGCTTCACGCCGTTCTCTTCCAGTACCTTTGTCATGGCAATGCTCGTCGTCACCATTGCTGCCTGTGTGTACTCCGTGATATCCAGTCTGTCGTTCTTCTCAAAGCACAGCTCCGGCATAGAAAATCCGAGGATCTCCGTTGCCAGATCAAAGACCTTTTTTCCTGTCTCGGTCTGCTCGTAAAAATCCTGTCCCATTCCGCAAACCTGCGCTCCCTGTCCCGGGTAAATAAATGCGATTCTGCTCATGTTCTGCTCCTTTTCTCTTACTTGTGTCCCAGCAGTTTCTCTGTCTGAGCCATCATCTCTTCGATCATTTCCTTACAGGTCTGCTCTTTTCCTACCATTCCTGCAATCTGTCCTGCCATAACGGTTCCGTTCTGCACATCGCCCTCCTGAACAGCCTTGCGCAGAGTTCCGAGAGTCAGGTACTCAAGCTCCTCAAAGCTCTTGCCTTCGTTCTCCAGCTTGAGGTACTCTCTCGTCATCTGGTTTCTCAGACAGCGAACCGGATGTCCGTGAGTTCTTCCGGTTACGGTGGAATCGATGTCCTTTGCCTTTAAGACGCGATCCTTGTAGTTCTGATGCACGATGCACTCTTTTGCTACGAGGAAACGGGTTCCCATCTGAACAGCCTCAGCTCCGAGCATAAATGCTGCTGCGATTCCTCTTCCATCTGCGATACCGCCTGCTGCGATAACCGGGATGGACACGGCATCAACAACCTGCGGAACAAGCGTCATTGTCGTCGCCTCACCGATATGACCGCCGGACTCACATCCCTCTGCGACAACTGCGTCTGCACCGTATCTCTCCATTCGCTTTGCAAGTGCAACGGACGCTACAACAGGGATTACCTTCACGCCTGCGTTCTTCCACATCTCCATGTACTTGGACGGATCACCTGCGCCGGTCGTTACAACCTTTACGCCCTCTTCCACAACTACTTTTGCCACGTCAGCCGCATACGGACTCATCAGCATGACATTGACACCGAACGGCTTATCTGTCACTTCTTTTACTTTTCTGATGTAATCGCGAATAACCTCTGCCGGAGCGTTTGCTCCACCGATCAGTCCCAGTCCACCGGCTTCTGATACCGCTGATGCCAGATGATTCTCTGCAACCCATGCCATTCCGCCCTGAATAATCGGGTACTCAATTCCCAGTAACTCTGTCACTCTCGTTTTCATGCTGTTTCCTCCATATGGGAACCGCGTCAGCCCGGCGTTTCCCGTATATAAAATCATTTTGAAATTCAAATACGCTGTCCCAGCGGAACATTTTTCATTGCACAGGATCTCTCCTGCACGGTTACTACTCACGCGTTGCACAAACAGCAACGGATTTCTTTTCCTGTGTAATGAAAAAGAGTCCGCTTACGGACTCTCACACCGGAATGCGGAGGCGTCATTTTCGCGCCCCCACATGATCTTTTCGCCACTGCTTTTGCCTTGCGCGGACAGTGACGCTTTTCCAGTGTAAAGACGCTTACGCCTCTACGCCTTTGCCCTTGAGGTAGTTCATAACATCGCCTACGGTCAGCAGGTTCTGAAGATCCTCAGACGGAATCTCTACGGAATACTCATCCTCGAGAGCCATTACCAGCTCGAATAAGTCGAGGGAATCTGCACCCAGATCATCCTTGAAGGAAGTGGTCTCGTTGATGCTGTCTGCATCTACGCTCAGCTGGTCTGCAATAATCTCTTTCATCTTCTCTAACATGATTTCAATCTCCTCTTAATTTATCATTTTAATTTTTTAATAACTTCATTTTTCTACCATTCCAGGAGCACAGCGCCCCAGGTCAGTCCGCCTCCGAAACCGGCAAGAACAATCTTGTCGCCCCGCTCAAGTTTCCCCTCTCGGTTCAACTCATCGAGAAGAATCGGCACGGTCGCACCGGAAGTATTTCCGAAGCGGTCAATATTCATCGGCACCTTCTCAAGTGGCTGTTTCAAACGCTTTGCGACAGCCTCACAGATCCGGTAATTTGCCTGATGCAGAACAAAATATTTGATCTCGTCCATGCTCGTTCCCGACTCATCAAGCACCTGCCGGATGCATTCTGGAACTTTCTTCACTGCAAATTTGAAAACTTCCTGTCCATCCATCTGGATGTATCCAAGCTGTGGGGTCTTTCCGTTGAAACAGTTGCCATCCGTGCGCGCTGTGCAGGTAAGTACCTGTCCGCGTGCCCCGTCTGATCCCATCACCATGTGGATCACTCCGGTCTCCGCTGCCTGAATAACAGCAGCTCCGGCACCGTCACCGAAAAGAACGCAGGTTCCACGGTCTGTCCAGTCTGTCAGTTTGCTCAAACAATCTGCTCCGACAATCAATGCAGTCCGGTAAGTTCCGGAAGCAAGAAAGGCATGAGCGGTGCTCAGTGCAAACTCAAATCCAGAGCAAGCTGCGCTGATGTCAAATGCGACCGCATTCTTTGCTCCGATCTCAGCCTGTACCTCACAGGCTGTACTTGGAAAGCAGTGATCCGATGAGGAAGTGGCCAGAACAATCAGGTCCAGTTCCGATGCATCAATTCCCGCATCTGCAAGCGCACGCCGTGAAGCCTCCGTTGCCATAAAACCGGTTCCCTCATCCATCGCTATCCGCCGCTCATGGATTCCTGTTCGTGTGACGATCCACTCATCATTCGTATCTACAACTTTCGCCAAATCCTCATTCGTTACAACCCGTTCCGGCACATAGGAACCGGTTCCAATCACTTTGCTCGTCATCGTCTGTTCTCCGACTTTATTTTTACTTTCAAATGTTTTGATATTCAAAGTATTCATCTGGTATTCTATATAAAGAAACGGGTTTTGTCAAGAAATTTTTTTCGACAAAACCCGTACATTTCCAACCACTATTTTATTTTTCTAATTTCGTTTTCAAAGTGTTTCTTTTTCAAGCACACTCTGAATCTCTACCCAGATTTCTTCCAAACTCACCTCAGGGAATTAAATCTCAGCTTCCTTCACATACCAGTAGAGCAGTTCCACCGTATCCACGACATCTCTTACATCGCACACCTCATAGGAATGTACATAGCGCATCGGGATCTGGATTCCACCGCTCTTGATTCCTCCGTTCAACGTCTGCATGAAGCTCGCATCGGTCGCACCCGCTGCATACGCCTCAATCTGATACGGAATCTCATGCGCCTTCGCAATCTTTTTCATGTCGCGCACAAGATCTCTGTTTGCAAGGATACCGCCCACACCACTGCTGAGCTTATCCATCACCTTGATCGAAGTTCCGCGTCCAAGTTCATTGATGTAACGGCTCTCCGATACGCCCGGAATATCGACAGCAAGGCTCATATCAAGCGCAATCGCAATGTCCGGCTTGATCCGCGTCGCCGCAGTGATCGCACCTCTCGCGCCGACCTCCTCCTGTGTGGAGAAGAGTGCATAGACATCCGGCACATCCTTATCACCATTTAACAGCTTTACAACTTCCAACAGAATAAACACGAGTGCACGGTCATCGAGTGCCTTTGCGCCGACTCTGTGCTTTCCAAGGAAAATCACCGGATAGCAGATCGAAATCGGATTGCCCTCCTCGATTCCCATCTCGAGAACTTCCTCACGGCTCTCCGCTCCAACCTCAATATAAAACTCCTGAGCAGACTTCGGCATCTCAGAACAACGGTCCGGACGACCCGGATGCAGAGACTGCACGATTCCATCGACATGACCGGTCTCGGTCTTAATGATCACGCGCTTTCCGAAAAACTGCTGTGGAGCGATTCCACCGAGCGTCTCCACCCACAGAAAACCATTCTTGTCAATGTGACGGATAATCAGCCCGATCTCATCCATATGAGCAGAGATCAGCATGCTTCCCTTCTTATTGCCCTTCTTGTAAGCAATCAGATTTCCCATCACATCATCCGACAATTCCACATCGTATCCTGCCATCTGCTCTCTCAGCAGATCCGCAACCTCGTCCTCAAATCCAGACGGTCCAACCGCATCACACAGCGGTCCAATCAGCGCGCGAAAATCTGCCTCAATCATACTGCGATCTAATTTCATAGTTTATCCTTCCTTTCCCTATTGTTTTCTTAAAATTTTTTCCAACATTATGTATAGTTTCTATGACAGGTAATTCTATTATTTTTCTATGCGTATTTTTTGAATATTACTTTTCTGCAAACAGCTATATCACAGATTCACACTTAAATTGGATTTCCAGTACACAGGCTCCGATGGTGGAGAAGGCAATGCAAACCCGTGCGAGACGTTGGTGCTTAGGCTGTGTATTTTACAGCCTTATGCACCACTACGTCGGAGCCCGGAGTGCGAACGTGTTTGCATGACTTACTTCACCGGAGGAGCCGTACTCATACTCATACTTACACTCGTCCCCGTACCCATAGCCCAAAAACTATTCCGCCTGAAACGCCCTCTCAAACTGATCGAAATCCATCTTCTTTCCGATCTCCGGAATGCTTGCAAGCAGAAGTTTCGTATAATCATTTTTCGGGTTCTCAAAGATCTCGTCTCTCGTTCCCTCTTCCACGACATGACCCTGATACATCACAAGCACGCGATCCGCGATATGCTTGACGACTCCAAGATCATGAGAAATGAAAATATAAGAGATATTCATCTTCGCCTGAAGCTCCTTCAAGAGATTGATGATCTTCGCCTGAACCGACACATCAAGCGCCGACACCGGCTCATCGCAGACAACAATCTCCGGTCTCAGAATGATCGCACGCGCGATTCCGATTCTCTGTCTCTGTCCACCCGAAAACTCATGCGGATAGCGGTCAGCGAAATCCTTATTCAGTCCGACCATCTCCATCGTGTCGAGGATCAGCTTCTCTCTCTCCTCCTCCGTCTTGTAGACATGCTCAATATCAGCCGGCTCTCCGATGATATCTCGCACCGTCATACGCGGATTTAAGGAGCTGTACGGGTCCTGAAAAATCATCTTGATGTTTCTGCGCGCCTTCTTGAGATCTGCGCCCTTTAACTTGAGGAAATCCTGTCCATTTAAAATGACCTCTCCGTCCGTCGGCTCCACAACACGAAGCAGAGACTTCACCGTCGTGGACTTTCCGCATCCACTCTCGCCAACAATCGCGAGTGTCTCTCCGCGGTGAAGCTCAAAACTGACTCCATCCACAGAGCGGACATACTCCTTTTCCCCGAACAGTCCCTTGCGTCCGACCATGTAATATTTCTTCAGATTCTTAACCTGAAGAATCGTCTCTCTTCCGGATTTTTCATTCGCTCCAAACTCATTCTTTCCAGACTCGCTCATCCTTCTCCCTCCTCTCCGAGTTTCTTTTTCGTTTCAATCTTCGTTTCCTTTGTCTCTGTCGCTTTCATCTCTTTTCGCTGTGCATCCCTGCCCTGCTCATAGAGGAAACAACGAACTCTGTGACCATCTGCCTCCACAATCTGCGGACGCTCACTGCGACAGCGATCCATCGCATAAGCACATCTCGGCGAGAAGATACATCCCTTCGGAAGCTCATAGAGCATCGGCACATTTCCCGGAATACTCTCAAGGCTGTCCTTCTTCTCATTCATTTTCGGGATTGCTGCCTGAAGTCCCTGCGTGTACGGGTGAAGCGGATCTGTAAAAATCGCTTCCGCCTTGGCATACTCCACAAGCTGTCCGGCATACATGACTGCCACGCGATCTGCCATCTGGGAGATGACTCCCATGTCGTGACTGATGAAAATAACGGAAGTCTTTTTCTCATTCTGAAGACGACGAATCAGTCCCAAAATCTGCGCCTGAACCGTCACATCGAGAGCCGTCGTCGGCTCATCACAGATCAGAAGTTCCGGGTTGCAGACAAGTGCCATCGCAATCATGATTCTCTGTCTCATTCACCAGAAAGCTGTGCCGGCACCTCGCCGTACACCTTCTCCGGTCTCTGGATTCCGACCGAGCGAATGATTGAGATCGCCCGCTCCTTCGCCTCCGCACGTCCGATTTTCTCATGTGCAACGATCGTCTCCACAATCTGACGCCCACAGCTCATCAGCGGATTCAAACTCGTCATCGGCTCCTGAAAGATCATCGAAATTCCCGTTCCGCGGATCTTTCTGAGTTCCTTTGCACTCATCTTCGTCAGATCCTGTTTCTCGTCTCGCCCGAAGAGAATCTCACCGCCGGTGATCTTTCCCGGACGCGCAACAAGACCCATGATCGCGGACGCGAGCATACTCTTTCCACATCCACTCTCTCCGACAATTCCAAGTGTCTCTCCGGCTCTGAGTGTCAGATTCAACCGGTCGATTACCGGAAGTTCCCCGCGCTCCGTGAAGAGCCGTACATCCAGATCTTTTATCTCAAGAATATTTTCTCTCTCCATATTCTCCATCCTTTGTTTTCCTATGCTTTCCTGTCTTTCCTGTTCCGTTATTCTGCCCTTCTATAATTCTGCAATCTATGCAATCTATCTGATTATTTCGCTATTCTTCTATCCTGTTTTTTATCCTGTTCTTTATCCTGTTATCCTGCGATCCTGCGACCGCTAAATCCGAAATCGTCTCCACATATTTACTGTTTTTTATTATTTGCGCATCTTCGGGT
>SKED01001320.1_pt1 | contig 21981 bp, 20 predicted proteins | sample 4826651 | NCBI WGS metagenome assembly SKED01 (sample SAMN11008818, study PRJNA524170) | human gut metagenome | biome: Human fecal sample; material: Feces; isolation source: fecal sample from pouch patient p19 | host: Homo sapiens | place: Israel: Tel-Aviv | collected 2016-06-28 | reverse complement strand
GACTTATCGAGCATCGGGTCAGCAGCAGCTACTACCTGAACGCCCGGTACGGAGTTGATCAGGTTGTTGATGTGCAGCTTGCCGATTCGGCCGCAGCCTACAACGCCAATTTTCAAAATGCCCATTGGAATTCTCTCCTTTTATATAAGGTGATTCTATTATAAACCACTTGCGGGTGTGCTTCAAGGGTGCAGCGTATTTTTCAGCGCACCGCCCAATTTTGGGGCTTCTGTTTGGTGAAAAATAGCAAAGCGGAGTGCAAAAAAATCGTGCAAAATATCCGTGCATTGTGCTAAAATAGAAAATGCACAGGAAAATGCAACACATTGCACGTTGGTGTCTAAAATGCGGTGAAACGCTTGTGCGCTTTACTGCACTATGATAAAATATGAACGTATTGTGGCAAAAATGTGTCTTTTAGGGATAAAAGAGGATACATGGATGCCTGAAAAGGAGAATATCTTATGAAGGTAACTGCACAGTGGATCGCAGAGCAGTGCGGCGTATCGCGTGGAACAGTGGACCGAGTTGTAAACGGCCGACCGAATGTAGCGCCGGAAGTGCGGGAGCGCGTGCAGAAAATAATCAGCGAATACGGCTACAAAACGCCGTCGCAGCGGCAGGCCGCCCGTGCGGGACACGGCGCGTTCCGCATCGGCGTAATCCTGCCGAGCTGGGATGCGTTTTTCATCCGCCGGATGCGCGAGGGCATTCGCGTGGCTGTACACAACCGCGGATTAAATGATGTAAATGTGCTGGTGGAGGAGCTGAAAAACCGCTCGCACCGTGCGTATTTCGAGGCCATCGGACGCATGGAGGAGCGCGGCATTGACGGTCTCATTGTCACCGCGCCGGACACGGTAGCGATGAGTGAGGAGATCGACCGGTTGGTCGCAATCGGCATTCCGGTCGTTACCTGCGACTCGGATGTGCGGCAGAGCCGCCGCCTGTATCATATCGGACAGAACATGGTCAAATCCGGCCGGATTGCCGCCGGACTGCTTGCACCGTACGTTGAGGGACAGGATGTGCTCGTCGTTACCGGCAACCGTGAATTCACGGCGCACGGACTGCGTGTGCGCGGCTTCCTTGACCGCCTGCACGAGATTTTTGATGATAACGTAAACGTCAACGTCATCGAGAGTGTCGAGCAGTACGAGCTGACCTACGACGGCGTACTGCAGCAGGTGCGGCAGAACCCGCGTCTGCGCGGTATTTATATGGCAAACGAGTCCGTGCGCGGCTGTATGGACGCGCTCGAGCGCGCAAAGCCCAATCGGCGCATTCACGTTGTCTGTCACGATCTGACGCCGCATGCGCGCCAGTATTTGGAGGACGGACGGCTGGATTTCATTGTTGATCAGGATTTTTCGGCGCAGACGACGCGCGCGATCGAAGTGCTGGCGCATACACTGCGTACCGGAGAGTCGCCGCGGCAGAGCATCGAATACATTCACACCAGTATTATCACAAGGGAATTGTTGTGAGAAAGGAGCCTATATGAAAGCAAACTGGAAGCGCACACTGCTGTCTCTGGTGCTGTGCGCCGGATTTGTATGGCCTGCAGGCGCGGTAAGCACCGGACAACCGGCAGCGCCGCAGACCGGGACGAGCACCGCGCAGAGCAAACCAGCGGCTTATACCGTCAAGAAAATGGGTCTGCTGGGCGTCAAGCGTACGGTGGAGAGTGACAATAACACGGTGAAAATGCTGAACAAAACGGCAGCTTCGCTGGACAGCAGCTCGTATGCATCGAGTGGCTCGACAGGCTCGGCAGGTCAGAGCGAAAGTCAGATTTACACCGATCTTATCACTAGCATGGAAGATGCGATGAAGAAAATCAACAAGACACAGCAGCCTGATCTGTACAAAACCTACGCGGCACAGCTGCAGGTATTAAAGGATTACCAGACCAGCCTGAACCAGAACGCCGTCAGCGGCATGCAGCAGGCGATGGCCATGCTGTCCCAGCTGGATGACGCGGCGTACACGCTGCGCAAGCAGGCGAAAAACGTCTCCGGTCAGCTGGCGCTCGGTGCACAGACCATGCTGATTACCATTAAAAATCTGGGCTGCACCAAGGAAAACCTGCAGGTAACGCTCACACAGCTGGACCGCAATCTGGCTGTGCTGAAAACTCAGAGAAAACTCGGCATGATTGGGCAGCTGCAGCTTGACACGGTGCAGAATCAGCGCGACAAGCTGGCGCAGTCCATCGACACACTGGAGATCACCCGCGAAAATCTCGGTTCGAGCGTTGCGCTGATGTGCGGTCTGGATGCGAACACCATCGTGATGCCGGCCGACTTTGAAACGCTGTACGAGGGCAATCTGGATAAGATGTCCTATCAGAAGGATTTGGAGCAGGCGCAGAAGAACAGCTTCCTCATCTGGCAGAAGCAGGACGCTGTGCGCAGCGCGTACAACTCGTACGACAAGAACATCAGCGGTACCGCCGAGGCGGTTAAGTCCGCTGAGGACGCACTGGCGGCGGCCAAGGAGTCGGTAGTGGCTGCATTCGACAGCACCTACAAGACTGTCAAGGACTGCCGGACGACTCTGGCAGCCAAGCGAACCGCACAGTCACAGGCGGAGCTTGACCTGAAAACCGCGACCGTGAAGTACAGGAAGGGCATAATCTCCAAGCTGGCGTATCAGCAGGCGCAGGATGCCGTAACGACCGCAAAGCTGAATGTGGAAAGCGCGTATCTGTCGCTGTATACCGCATATAACCAGTACGAATGGGCCAAGGAAGGCGTACTTATCACCACCGCAGCCGCATAACAGAAGGGAGAAAACAATATGAAACGAACTATTGCAGCCGGTCTTTCTGCCGCTCTGCTGTGCGGCATGGTCGTACCGGCGTTTGCCGCCGATACCAAGACCGCGACGAACACCACCGGCACCACCCAGACCCAGCCGACGGCGCCGGTCAAGCTGACGTTTGACAAGCTGGAGGAGACCGTCCGCCAGAACAACGTCACCATCAAGGCGAACAACAACACCGTGCTCAGCGCGGAAAAGACCGATGTAAGTGACCAGTACATCGAAAGCTATTTCCAGCTTTCCGAGCAGATTTCGTCCTACCAGAAGCAGATTAAGGAGCTGCAGAAAACGCTGAACAGTCTGGATGCCAGCAAAAAGGAAAACGCCGGTCTGCGCAAGACGCTTGAGAGCCAGATTTCCATCCTGCAGCGCAATCTGGCAGCCGCTGAGGCTTCGTACAAGAACCTCGACGACGACGAGGACGACGCAGAGGAAGATCAGGAGAAAACGGTTGATCACACCCGCCGTCAGATGCAGAATGCAGCCGATGAGATCTGCCTGAGTGCGGAAAACACCTACATTTCTCTGCGCGGCATGAAGTATACGCTCAACCAGACAAACCGCAGCATTCAGCAGCTTGACCGCAACATTGCGACTGTGCAGAAGCAGGTAAAGCTGGGCATGACCGGTGTAAATACGCTCAAGAGCCTGCAGGCACAGCGTGAGAGCGCCGTTGCCGGCAAGGCATCGCTGACCACGCAGGTAGAGGCGCTGACCAACACGCTCGCTATCCAGTGCGGCTATACCACCGGTACACAGATCGAAACGAGCGATCTTCCGGTCGTAACCGCCGAGCAGGTCACTTCCATTGATTATGACAAGGACCTTGCCGAGACGCTCAAGAACAGCTATGCGATCTACTCTAAGGAGTACGCAATGCAGACCGCGTCCGACGATTACGAGAACAACAAGACCAACACGCTGTATGCTTATCAGGCAGCCAAGATCGACCGCGACGCACAGAAGGAGAGCACGACCGCTTCCTTCCGCAAGCTGTATACCGACCTGCAGGAGAAGCAGACCGCACTTGCTGCGGCGGATGCCGATCTCGCACAGGCGAAAAAGACGTTTACGGTAAGCCAGGTGCAGTACACGCGCGGCATGATCTCCAAGATGGCGTACACGGATGCGCTTGACACCTTCACCACCGCACAGGAGACCGAGGTTGCAGCGCGTATTGATCTGCTGACCGCCTACAACACCTATCAGTGGGCAAAACGCGGTGTAATTACGGCAACAACTTGATAAGCTGACCGTTTTTGCGAATATAGCAGATATGTATAATGAATTGGAGGACCCCGATGAGCAATAGCAAACGAATCCTTGCGGCGCTGCTGGCCGGTGCGATGGTACTGTGTGCAGGCTGCGGCAAGGAAGAGGAAACCGAGGAGGAAAGCTCAAACAGCACTGCGGTTGAGGTAACCGATGTTACCTCGGGTGCGATGAGCTCGGAGTACACGCTGAATGGCAAGATTGCCGCCGTCAATGAGGTGCAGGTGTTCCCGCTGCTGGCGGGTCAGGTGCAGACGCTGAACGTCAGCGAAGGCGACACCGTATCCAAGGGTCAGACCCTGTTTACGGTGGATACCTCGACGGTTACCTCGACGATGAGCTCGCTGCAGCAATCCTACAGCGCCACAAAGACCGCGACCGACCGTGCGATTGAATCGGCAAAGGTCGGTGTGGAGCAGGCGGAACTGGCGGTCAGCAACACGGAAGCACTGCTCGAAGCCGGTGCGGCTGCCGAGCAGGATCTGACCAAGGCTAAGCAGGCACTGACGCAGGCGCAGGCAGGTGTCGCGCAGGCTGAGGCCCAGCAGTCCGCGTCTCTGGCGCAGATTCAGGCGTCCATGGACCAGATCAACAAGCAGGCAAGCCTTGGCACGGTAACTGCTCCGTGCTCGGGTACGGTTACGGCTGTAAACGTAGACCGTGGCGGCATGGCATCCTCGGCGCAGCCGAGCGTGGTTATTGCCGAGAACGGTGCGGTTGAGGTGCAGGTTTCTGTCGCTGAGGACGTATTCACCGGCATCAAGGTCGGCGATACCGCAAGCGTCACGGTTTCCGCTGTCTCCAAGGAGTCGATGAACGGTACGGTCAGCACGCTGCCGGCGGCTGCCAATGCACAGACCAATCTGTATGACGTTTCGGTTTCTCTGCCGTCCGGCACCAAGCCGCCGATCGGCGCGTTTGCTACCGTCACCTTCTATACCGACCGCCGCGCAAGCACGATTTCCGTGCCGACCGAGTCCATCCTGACCGGCAACAACAACGAGCAGTATGTGTTCACCGTAAATGCGGACGGCACTGCCGCAACCCGCGTTACCGTCACTACCGGACTGGTTACCAAGGATTCGACCGAGATCGTTTCCGGCCTTAAGGCGGGCGACCGGGTTGTTACCAAGGGTCAGTCCTATCTGTCGGACGGTGCAGCCGTGCATGTCGTCACCTCGGACGCCGCAGACGGCGGGGAGGGCTAAGCGCGCATGAAATTCGCACAAACCTTTATCAAACACCATGTAATGACCATCCTGCTGTACATACTGGTCGTTGTGTTTGGTTTTTACAGCTTCCAGAACCTGCCGCTGGCGCTCATGCCGTCCATGGAGGTTCCGGCAGCGGTTGTTTACGCTACTTACCCGGGTGCCGGTCCGGAGGATATCGAGCAGCAGGTAACCAAAAAACTCGAGGGTGCGGTAGCGGGTCTGTCCGGTCTGGATACGCTCCAGTCCACCTCGTCCGAGAATATGGCTATGCTGGTCATCCGGTTTACGAATGATACCGATATGGACCAGGCAATGACCGACCTGCGCGACAAGGTTGCACAGGTAAAGAGCCAGCTGCCGGATGACGCATCCGACCCGACCGTTATGTCGATTGATATTGACTCCATGCCGGTCGTTTCGGTGGCGCTGCGCGGCAACGATCTGGCTTCTCTGCAGTCCATCGCCGAGGACGAGATTCAGCCGGCGCTCGAGCGCCTGGACGGCGTAGCGTCTGTTGATATTTCGGGCGGCTACGAGCAGGAGATCGCAGTCCACACGGACGCCTCCCGCCTGAAGGGTTATAACCTGACCATTTCGTCCATCGGTCAGCAGCTCGGCGCGGACAACATCGCCATTCCGGGCGGCGATCTGGATAACGGTTCGCAGACGCTGGCTGTCCGCACGGACGGCGAGTATTCGTCCATTGATGATGTTAAGAACGCTCTGATCTCGCTTCCGGCAGGCGGCACGGTCCGTCTGAGCCAGATTGCGGATGTTTCCATGCAGCCGAAGGATCAGGACGCCATCTCCAAGGTTGACGGTGAGGAATGTATCATCCTGTCGGTCAACAAGCAGTCCGGCTCCAATACGGCGCAGATTGCCGAGCTGGCCAAGGCTGAGTTTGACTCCCTGCTTAAGAGCAACGATTCCCTGCAGTGGAATATCGTTATGGATCAGTCCGACTATATCAACATGACGGTTGATAACGCTATTCAGAACATCTGGATGGGCGTGCTGTTCGCCGCGATCGTGCTGTTCCTTTTCCTGCGCGATTTCGGCGCGACCATGGCTGTTACCATCGCAATGCCGTGCTGTATCCTGTTTACGTTCCTGATTATGAACGTGCTGGGCATTACGCTGAACATGATGTCGCTCGGCGGTATCACGCTCGGCGTAGGTATGATCGTGGATAACTCCATCGTTGTTCTGGAGAACATCTTTACCTATCGAGCGGACGGCTACGACCGTCTGGAGGCCTGCACCAAGGGCACCGGCGAGGTCATCGGTGCAGTTATCGCCTCCACGCTGACCACGGTCGCCGTATTCCTGCCGATCGCACTTTCCGGCGGCATGGCCGGCATGATGTTCAAGGAATTCTGTATCACCATCGTAGCGCTGCTGCTCAGCTCGCTGATCATTTCCATCACGCTCGTGCCGCTGCTGTGCTATTTCCTGCTCGGCGGCACCAAGCAGCAGAGCATCAAGCCGCAGGGCTCGGGCGCAACGCCGATCACCGAAAAGCCGCTGTCGCGTGCATACCGCAGTTCGCTGAATTTCCTGATCACCCACCGCTGGGCAGGCGTCGCGCTGACCGTTGTCATCTGTATTGTCAGCGTGCTCAGCGTCAGCCAGGCGGGCATGGAGCTCATCCCGGAGATGGATGAGGGTGAGGTGAGTGTTACGGTTTCCATGCCGAACGGTTCGACTATGGAGGACACTGCCGCCATCGAGGACCGCATTGCGGCCATCGCAGTTGATACCATCCCGGAGCTGGAGCAGATCTACTACTCGACCGGTTCTTCGACCTCGATCATGTCCTCGTCCTCGGGCGCAAGCGTTACCATTTCGCTGGTAGATCTCGATCAGCGTGACCGCTCGTCAGCGGATATCGCCAAGCAGCTGCGCCATGACCTGCAGGATATTGCAGGCTGTGAACTGACGGTTTCGACCAGCAGCACCATGTCGATGTCCACAGATTCGGATATCAGCGTTGAGCTGACCGGCGATGACTACGACCAGCTGGCTGAGACGGCAGACGATCTGGCAAACCAGATCAGCGCCCTGCCGGATGCCATCAATGTTGAGTCCTCGGCAGGCGAGCAGACCCCGCGTGTTGCCGTTAAGATCAACCGCGAGAATGCGTCTCGCTTCGGTCTGAATGCGGCCACCATTGGCGGTCTGGTTCGTGGTGAGCTGACCGGCTCGACCGCAACCACGCTCCGCATGAACGGTGAGGAATACGACGTTACCGTTGCCGGTGACGAGAATGTAGCAACCAGTCTGGACGCACTGCGCTCCATGCAGATTCCGACCATGACCGGCGGCACCGTACCGCTGTCCATGGTGGCGGATGTCTACACCGAGCTCAGCCCGCAGTCCATCGTGCGCAAGAACCAGAAGGAGACCGTAACCATCACCGGTGAAAGCGAATCCGGTGACAGCAATGCCATTAAGGCAGCCGTTGATGACATTGTTGCCAAGTACGAGCTGCCGGACGGCGTAGAGGTCGGCGAAGGCGATACCGCTGCTTCGCAGATCGCGGAGACCACCGGTACGCTGATGCTGGCCCTTGCGGTGGCAATCATGCTGGTATATTTCATTCTGGCAACGCAGTTCAACTCGTTCTCGCTGCCGATTGCAATCATGCTGATCTTGCCGATCGGTCTGCTTGGCTCGATGATCATGCTGTGGCCGACCGGAAATCATGTTTCCATGGTCGCCCTGCTCGGTGTTATCATTCTGGCCGGTACAGTCGTCAACTCGTCCATCGTGCTGATCGACTATACCCTGCAGCGCCGTCAGCGCGGTGAGGATAAGAATACGGCTATCCTGAACGCATGTCCGCGCCGTGTCCGTCCGGTGCTGATGACCGCTATGACCACTATCCTCGGCCTTGTGCCGATGGTATGCTCCAGCGGCGAAGGCTCCGAGATGATGAAGCCGATGGGTGTTGTTATGATGACCGGTATGGTTATCTCCACCATCGCAACGCTGTTTATCACCCCGGTTTACTATTCGCTGACCGACAGCGTCGCTTCCCGCCTTTCCGGCCTGTTTAAGAAAATCAAGCTGCCCAAGTTTAACTTCCATAAGAAAAATCCGCAGCAGTAAGCAAAAAGGGAACCGATTTCGGTTCCCTTTTTGAATTGAGAATGGATAATGGAGGATGGAGAATGAATGGCGGGTAAAATGGGTACCGCAGTTGTCCAATGTCTGTACAATCTACCCCGTAGGGGAGCACAGTGTGCTCCCGCACCCATTTAACGATGACTTGGGCGAACACTGTTCGCCCCTGCGGGTATACGAGTGCAAATGAAGTTACAAACGACGTATTGATTCAACCGCCGCGATAATTTTCCATTCTCCATTTTCAATTCCGATATTCCCTTGCATATCGCACAAGTGAAGTCTATAATATTTGTATAAATTGCAGATAGGAGCGAACAATATGGCTTCGGATAAAACAAATGTAATGCGTGTGCTCGAGCAGCACAAGATCGCCTATAAGCCGCACGAATACCCGCACGGCAAGGACGCCGTAGACGGCGTTTCGGTTGCGGAACTGCTCGGTCAGAACCCTGATCAGGTATTCAAGACGCTGGTTGCACGAGGCAAATCGGGCGGCTTTCATGTATTCGTTATTCCGGTCGCAAAGGAGCTTGACCTGAAAAAAGCAGCCAAGGCGGCAGGCGAAAAGTCGGTCGAGATGGTGCATGTCAAGGAACTGTTGGGACTTACCGGCTATGTACGCGGCGGCTGCTCGCCGGTCGGCATGAAAAAGGCGTTCCCGACCGTGTTTGACGAGAGCGTGAACAATGTCCCGACCGTGATGGTCTCTGCGGGCAAGATTGGCTTCCAGATCGAATGTGCACCGGCGGATCTCATCAAGCTGACACGCGCCGCGACCGCGCATATCACGACGGATTAAGGCAATACTGCATGATTAAACAAGAGCGATTTGTGAGTGAATTTTGTGCACTGACGAGGCGCGGTTTTGCGGTAATACTTGATGTATTACCGTAGAATCAGCGGCAGCGCGACCGGAGCCTGCACAAGGGACCGCTATAAAGTCAGGGCACAAAATTTCCGCAAAGCGCCGCAGTCTTAATTGTGCAGTGCTGCCTTACGTCTGCGGCTTCAGCAGCCCTGCCGCATCCGGAAACAGCGCGAACACGTTCTGCACGCCGCAGCCTGCCAGCTGCGCCAGCTTGGCCGCCAGCGTGGAATCATCGTCGTACAGGACAAAGTGTGCCTGTCCGTCTGCATTCATGTAGGTGAAGTATTTCGCGCACAGCTCGCGCGAAAAGAACGGCTGTGCGCCGGTCTGCGCGAGCAGCGCGGCTCTTGCTGCGGCACTGAGCAAAACGCCGTTCGGCGTGGGTGACGGCAGGGTGAAATCCTGCGAAACCGGCTGCAGAAACGCGGCAATCCGCGCAGCGCTGTAAATGCCCTGCAGGGAGGAAATGTACTCGGTCAGACTGCCGCCCGAAATCGCGGTGGAGACCGTGAGTATCGCGTGCGACAGCGTGCGTCCGCACTCGAGCGGCACATACAGCGGAATATCCGCATCGTACAGTGCTTCGTCGAATGCGGCCAGCAGGCGGCGGTTCAGCGGCGTGTCGTGCTCAAAATCCGCGAATACGCCGGGCGCTTCCGTGCGCCGCGCCTCGAAAACCAGATCGGCAGCAATGCGCTCGGCGCTGCAGAAGTTGATAGCCTGCGGCGGGTCGGTCACGCCGAGCAGGCAGTGCCGCTGCACTACGGACACCTTGAGCCGCTGCAGCGCCCCGGACTGCGAAATGCCAAGACAAAGCTGCAAAACCGGCATGCCGAGCGAAGCGGCTTTCGTCGTGTCGCGTCCGGTGCATACCAGAATAAGGTTTTTCGTATAGACCATCATGGATCGACTCCTTTGCGATAAAATTATCTTTTCTGGACTTTTTGAATAAATTCCATTACACTATATGTAGCATTACGCTAAATTAGAATACGGGTATTAACAGGAGTGTATGAATGAGCAAACTGATTCCCGATTATGTATTTGATTCGATTTACGATATTACGCCGGAGGTGCTGACTGCCCACGGCGTACGCGGCGTTCTGGTCGATCTGGACGGTACAATGGCATCCCACAAGGCTGCTCTGCCGCCCGATACGCTGCACACCTTCGTTGACCGGCTGAAAAACGCCGGCATTGCCGTACTGGTGTTCTCCAACAACCATCCCGAGCGGGTAGGAAAGTTCTGCGAGCCGCTCGGTGTGGGCTATATCAGCCATGCCGGAAAGCCGTTTTCCCGCGGCTTCCGCAAGGCGGCAAACCGGCTTGGCCTGTCCATGCGCGAGATTGCCGTCATCGGCGACCAGATTTTCACCGACGTGTTCGGCGGCAACCGCGCAGGCGCGCTGACCTGCTACGTCGAAACGCTCGACCGCCGGTTTTTCTGGATCAATGTGCGCTATCAGCTTGAGCGCGGCTTTATCGCGCGCGGACGGCGCAGAATGGAGGCGAGAGCACATCATGGCTGAGCCGAAATTCGGTCCTGCGGGCAACTCGGAGTCGTTTGCCGCCGCAGGCTTCAAGAAAAGCGAGGATGCGCCTGCATGGCTCGCACAGATGGGACTGACCGCGTTTGAGTATCAGTGCGGACGCGGCGTGCGCTGCGGTGAGGAGACCGCCCTCAAAATCGGTGCGGCAGCCAAGCAGCACGGCATTCAGATGAGCATTCATGCGCCGTATTTCATCAATCTCTCGTCCGAGGAGAGCGAGCGCATGGAGAAAAACGTCGGTTATGTGCTGGAGACCGCGCGGCTGGCTGTGCCGCTTGGCGCAACACGCATGGTCGTACACTGCGGCGGTCAGGGCAAGCTGACCCGTGACCGCGCTATGCGCAACTCGCACGAAAACGTAAAAAACATCCTGCGTGCGCTGGATGAGGCTCACCTGACCGGCTGCGCGGTCTGCCTGGAAACCATGGGCAAAAAGAGCGTGCTCGGCACTGCCGAGGAGGTCTGCAAGCTGGTGGCTGCCGATGACCGCCTGCTGCCGTGCATCGACTTCGGTCATCTCAACTGCCGCACGGGCGGGCACATGAACACCCGTGAGGAAGTGAAAGCGCTGTTCGACCTGATGGAAAATACCATCGGTCACGAGCGTACCGCCAAGCTGCACGCCCACTTCTCTCATATCGAGTATAACGATAAGGGCGAGGTGCGCCATTTGACGTTCGCGGATACGGTATACGGTCCGGATTTCACGCCGGTCGCGGAGGAAACCGCTGTGCGCGGCTACGCACCGACATTCATCTGCGAATCCGCCGGAACGCAGGCGGAGGACGCACTCGCCATGAAGCAGTGCTTTATGGCTCAGGCAGAAAAGTAAAAAAGTAGGACATTTGCCCTACGGAGACGCTTTGTAGAACTATGCAAAGGGGTATAAACGTATGAAAAAGGTATTATTGATCCACGGTCCTAACCTGAACCTGACCGGTCAGCGCGAACCGGGCATTTATGGTTCGAACACGCTGGCATCCATCAATGCGGAGGTTGTACAGAAGTGCGAACGTCTGGGGATGGAATGCGCGGTATTCCAGTCCAACTCCGAGGGTGCGCTGATCGACCGCATTCACGCGGCTCGTGAGGACTGCGATGCGATCATCATGAACGCCGGTGCGTACACGCACTACAGCTATGCCATCCGCGATGCGATTGCGGCTGTGCGCCTGCCCTGCGTGGAGGTACATATGTCCAACGTGCACGCGCGCGAGGAATTCCGCCACAAGTCGGTCATCGGACCGGTGTGTGCGGGCGTCATTGCAGGCTTCGGCAAGCACAGCTATCTGCTCGCCGTGGATGCGGTAAAATCCATCATCGGCTAATATTTAAGAGGCGATTACCATGAAAAGAAACGAACTGCGTGCCATGCTGCTCGAGCAGCCGTATGACGCGCTGGTGCTGACCAGCGAGATCAGCCGCCGCTACGCCACGGGCTTTCACTCGACGGCAGGCGCAGTGTATCTGTCGGCCAAGCAGGCGGTGTTCTTCACGGATTTCCGTTATGTCGAGGCGGCACGCGCGGCCATCAAGGACTTTGAGGTGCGCGAGATCAAGGCGGGGCAGAGCTATTCTGCGCTTATCAACGAGCTGATCGACGAGGACGGCGCGAAAAAGGTCGCTCTCGAGGACAAAACGCTTACCTATGCGGAGTTCATGTCCTGGGGCACGGCGCTGCACGCGACAGCCGTCCGTCTTGAGGACGGTGTGGAGCAGCTGCGCATGTGCAAGGAAGAGGACGAGGTTGAGAAGATCGTCGCGGCACAGCGAATCGCGGAGCAGGCGCTCGAGGAGGTACTGAACGACATCAAGGTCGGCGTGACCGAGAAGGAGATCGCGGCACGGCTGACCTACCTCATGCTGCACTACGGTGCGGAGAACATGTCGTTTGACCCGATCGTCGTTTCGGGTGCAAACAGCTCCAAGCCGCATGGCGTACCGGGTGAAAAGGCCATCGAAGCGGGCGATTTCGTGACGATGGACTTCGGCTGTATTTATGACGGCTACTGCTCGGATATGACGCGCACGGTCGCGGTCGGCCATGTCACCGACGAGATGCAGACCGTGTACGACACGGTGCTGAACGCACAGCTTGCAGGCATTGCTGCCTGCAAGGCCGGTGTGACCGGTCGGGACGTTGACGCGGCAGGCCGTAAGATTATCGAGGCGGCAGGCTACGGTGATGCCTTCGGCCACGGCTTCGGCCATGGTGTAGGACTGGAGATCCACGAGGCTCCGGTTGCCTCTCCGCGCGGAGAAGCGCCGCTGCCGGCAGGCAGTATCGTCACCGCAGAGCCGGGTATTTATCTGCCGGGCAAGTTTGGCGTGCGTATTGAGGATATGCTGTACGTCATTGAGGACGGCTGCATTGATCTGACCGATGCGTCCAAGCAGCTTATTGTTCTGTAAATTGCGAAAAAGGGAGAAAACGTTGTTTTCTCCCTTTTATATTCAGTGAATGTTGAAAATGGGTTGCCGTATCGCTTGACGGCAGCTTGATGAAAAAGAATCAATTTAACAATTTATCCATAAGCTATACACAAAAAATCCACACAAGTTCGGCACAATGGTTACACCGATAGGAGGAGATGTTCTCATGCGTATTTTGCTAATCAATGCAGAGCAGGACGAGCGCCTGTTCGCCACCTTCAAGCATGAACATATTCTGTATGATCAGCAGCCGGAGAGCGACACGCTTGATATTTCGGAGAATATATATGATGTAATCGTGTACAATGCCACTAAGCTGGATGAGAAGACCGTCGATGCGGTGCGCTCTCTGCGAGAAAGCGGTGATATGACACCGTTGCTCGTCATGGCAGGTCACACGACCGCGCGGGCGCGTATCCGTATTCTGAATGCGGGTGCGGACAATGTACTCATGCGTCCGTGCCAGAGCGATGAGATTCTGGCGCATGTCAATGCACTGGCACGTCGGCCGAGAATGATGCAGAGTGAAATCCTGACCGCCGGCGACCTGACGCTCGACCGCGGCCGCTGTGTGCTGTCGAGCAATGACGGCGAAATCCGTCTGTCCGGCAAGGAGCTGCAGCTTGTAGAGATGTTCCTGCGGGAACCGGGACAGGTGCTGCCGCGTGAAATGCTGCACGAGAAGGTCTGGGGAGCAGGCAGGGACGCGACCTACAATAACATCGAGGTTTATCTGACACTTGTGCGCCGCAAGCTGCGTGCGGTCGGCTCGAAGGCCGAGCTGATCTCTGAGCGAGGCATCGGCTATTATCTGCAGGAAGCAGAATAAGGGAAAGGACGTACTTTCATGGTACGTCCTTTTATTTTTCCTGCACTGACTATCTGGGGCACACGAGGCACGTTGGTGCTGCGCCTTTCCGGGCGGCAGCCTTTTTTCGCTGCACCGACCCAGTGGGGTGTACGAACCGCGTAAGCGTGTTCGCTGAATCTCAGCGGGGGAGTTGCGCTCTGCGGAGCGCGGGGATTCGCGGCGCCCGCCGCGGGGGCAAAAAGGAAGGAAAACCTGCGGTTTTCCTTCCTCTTTGAACTCCTGCCTTTCCCTTGTTAGATAGTCTGGCGCAGACCAGAGACCGGCGACCGCTCCGAGAAGGGGAACGGCAGTCGGGTTACCGTTACGTTTGTTTCGTGAAATATTCGCAGTTCACAGACAGCGTACTGCTACACAGAACGGAAAGTCTAAGCAGGCGCGACATAACAGTGTCGCGCAATTCGTTAGTCGGAGATTATAGACAGCACCTACGGATTGGGCGTTTGGTATAATTTATCTTCGTAGGCCCTGTCTATTATAACGTGCTAAAGAATTGTGCGGCACTGTCATCCCCCAGGGGACCCTCTCTTGCCCTACGGGCAATTCACCTTGTGCCGCACCTACGCAGAGTAGCCCGTATGTGTAGTAGTACGCTGTCTGACACTGCGAATATGTTGAGAAAGACATGGTAGCAAAAAACCTCTGCCGTTCCCTTATTTCGAAGCGGTCGCCGCTCTCCGATTTTCGCCGGGCTAAGCAATAAAGGGAAACGGGAGTCAAGAGGGTAGAAACCGTAGGTGTCTACCCTCTTGCCCTCAGCCGCGGGTGCGGCTAAATGCGATTCTTGCTTTGTTCAATCGGCCCAAAGCACAACCCCATCAGGCGGTGCAGCCATGCCCAAAGCCTGTTTTTCGTCAAATTATTCTGTTTCACAGCCTGTTCCTCCTGCGGGAAAGTTTTCTTTTTACGGTATTATTGTACCGCAATTTTTTCGCCGATTCCTGCACAAAATGATGAAAGATTTCTTAAATATTTGTGAAGGAGCAGAGAACGCACAGTCTGTGTCAATTTACTCCGGCTCATCCTCATCGAGCAGCGTGAGTACATCAATCGGCGCGTCATTCTGCGTCACCTGCACATGCACATGGGTGCCGAGTGCGGATTCTGCGGGAATGCTGTCCGCGCACACGCCGAGCGCCTCACCGGCGGAGACAACCTGCCCTTCCTGCACGCGTACATCGTCCATGCCGCAGTACGACGAGGTCAGGCCGTTATTGTGCGTCAGTGTCACGCAGGTGCCGTACAGACCGTCCTCGGCAATCTGCTGTACAGTGCCGTCGGTCAGTGCGAGCACAGTTTCGCCGGCTTCGGCAGAGAAGTCTGTGCCGGCATGAACACGCCAGTCACCCATGGTCGGCTGGAACAGCAGCGTGTCACCCGAAAACGGCGTCAGCACGGCTCCGGACACCGGCCGCACATACACGGGTGCGCTGACCGTCACCGCCGGTTCCGGCTCTGCCGCCGCGACCGGCTGTTCCTCGATCACTGCCTCGGGTTCCTGCTCTTGCTGCGGAACGGTGGCCGGTTCGGTCGGTGCTTCGGCGGTCGAGTCGGTCGGTGCGATGATAGGCATGCCGGTGTCCGGCTCGACCGCGTTCTGCCGGTGTGCATTGCCCCAGATCACCCATGCGGATGCGGCGATGATGAGCGCACACAGCGAAAGAATGGTGTAGAATCCGCGGGTAGAGAGCGCCGCGGTGTGTTTGGATTGATATTGCTTCATGTCCCTTTACCTCCGTTGCTGACAGTATGGTCGGCTGCTGCGGAAAATATACGCGCCGCCGAAAATTTGCCGCACAGCGGACACTTCATCGGCAGATGCCGGATAGCCCACAAAAGGGGGGACGTCTGCGGATTGTACCCAATCGCCGAATGTGGTATACTAAATAAAAAAAGAGAAACGCAAGGAGGGTAAAGACTATGGAACTGGCTGACTTTTTCGCGATTGACCGGCTGTCGCAGCACGACGAGGAATTGCTGATCGAATCTGCGATGCAAATGCAGCAGATGATGATGCTGTACGAATCCGGCATCCGCGAGATCAAGACCAAGCTGGATATTCTGAGCGATGAGTCGCGTATTTCGGGCAAGCCAAGCCCGATCGATGCCATCAAGAGCCGCATCAAAAGTCCGCGCAGCATTATCGGCAAGCTCAAGCGGCGCGGATTTCCGATCACGCTGCAGTCCATGATAGATAATCTGAACGATATTGGCGGTATCCGTGTAATCTGTCCGTTTATCGAGGATATTTACACGGTAGCGGACATGCTCATGCGGCAGGACGACTTGACGCTGATCGAGAAGAAAGACTACATTGCCAATCCCAAGCCGAACGGCTACCGCAGCCTGCATCTGATCCTCGAGGTGCCGATTTTCCTCGCGGAACGCACGCAGCCGGTACGCATCGAGCTGCAGATTCGCACGATGGCGATGGATTTCTGGGCCAGCCTGGAGCACCAGCTGCGCTATAAATCCGATGTGGAGATTCCGGAGCATATGTCCGATGATTTGAAGAAGTGTGCGGATGTTATTGCGGAGACCGATCAGGAGATGCAGCGCATCGCAAAAGAACTGAAAGTGCTGTAAAAGGAGAAATTATGCAATACATACCCATTATAACCCTGGTTCTGGTGGTAATCCTGCTGGGACTGGTCATTGTTCTGCTGACCCGCAAGCCGGAAAAGCCGGAGCTTCCGCAGCAGATTGACCCAACCGCATCCATTACTGCGCTCGGCACGCTCGTGACGCAAAACCTGCGCGAAGGCCGGGAAGCGCAGAGCAATCAGCTTTCCGCGATGGACAAGAGCCTTGGAGACAAAATGAGCGGTCTGACCGATCAGCTCGGCCGGTTTGAGACGCGTCTGCAGGGTTTTACGGCGGAAACAACGCAGAATCTGACTAATATCCGCGAAACCGTGGATAAAAACCTGCACACCTTCACGGGTGAGACAAAACAGAATCTGGAAACTATCCGCGAAACGGTAGATAAAAATCTGCACACCTTCACGGGTGAAACCAAACAGGATTTGGAAACCATTCGCGTTACAGTGGATAAAAATCTGCGTGCCATGCAGGAAGACAACAACAAAAAGCTGGACGATATGCGCCAGATTGTAGACAAAAAGCTGCAGAAAACGCTGTCTGAGCGCATGAATGAGTCGTTTAAGCTGGTCAACGAGCGTTTGGAGCAGGTTTACAAGGGTCTCGGTGAGATGCAGACGCTGGCACAGGGTGTCGGTGATTTGAAGAAGGTGCTCACCAATGTCAAGACCCGTGGCATTGTGGGCGAGATTCAGCTGGGTGCGATCCTCGAGGATATTCTCGCGCCCGAGCAGTACGAGACCAACGTGGCGACCGTACCGAACAGCCGCAATGTAGTCGAGTACGCGGTCAAGCTGCCCGTTGAGGACGGCAGCTTTGTCTGGCTGCCGATTGACTCCAAGTTCCCGGGAGACACCTACGGGGCGCTCCGTGACGCGTACGAGGAAGGCTCGCGCGAGCAGATTGACGCATGCGTCAAGCAGCTGATCGCCACCCTCAAATCCGAGGCGAAGGACATTCACGATAAGTACCTTGCGCCGCCGCATACGACCGAGTTCGGCATCATGTTCCTGCCGTTCGAGGGACTGTATGCCGAAGCCGTCAGCCGCGGCATGGTGGAGATTCTGCAGCGGGACTATCATGTTAATCTGGCAGGTCCGAGTACGATGGCGGCGCTGCTGAACAGTCTGCAGATGTCGTTCCGCACGATTGCGATTCAGAAGCGCTCGGGTGAGGTCTGGAGCGTGCTCGGCGCAGTCAAGACCGAGTTTGATAAGTTTGAAGCCTGCCTGACGCAGACGCAGAATCGACTCGATCAGGCGAGCCGTGAACTGGATAAGCTGGTCGGTACGCGCACACGCGCTATCCGCCGCAAGCTGAAGGGCGTTACCGAGCTCAGCGAGAGCGAAACGCAGAAGGTTCTGGATATCGGCACTGATTCGGAAGAAGAGTGAAGAGATTCTTAACCGCTTTCTCGGCAAAAGAAAACACCGCAGAGCAAAGTTACCTACGCATAAGGACAACATTTCAAATTACCGTTCAAGTAGCATTGAAAAAGCCACTGACTCTGAATTATTCAGGGTCAGTGGCTTTTCGTTGAAAACGAGGCTGCATTCTGGTACAATCTATGTGTATAAAAGGAACTTCTCATAATTGCACCTTACAGAGCTTGTTTATGTAACCGTTGTAATACTGCAAGACCTGTTCCACGGCCCCGGCGTCACCGGCGCGGGCCGCCTCGATCACTGCAAGGGGCAAAGGCTCCTTATATCTGGCCTGCTTCATTCTGCAATACCTCCCGTCAGTCTTGTTCTCATGGTTTCCAGCGTCTTAGTCCTGTGCCGCTGGACGGCGCTGCGGGACATTCCCACCACCGCGCCGATCTCGCCGTCCGTCAGTTCCAGGACACAATGCAGTATCAAGATGCTTTGTCCCGGCTGGGGCAAGCTGGCAAAGGCAGCGGCCACCAGCCCGTCGCTGATCTGAAGCTCACAGCCATAGGCCGGAAATATAAAACTGTCGCTGGGGTACTGATCTATCGTGCATAGCGTGTCCAGTTCCGAAAGCGGCAGCGTTTCAAAGGATGTTTCCCAGCCACGCTGACGCTTCCTTTCCCGGAAGTAGTCAACGGCTTCATGGTACAGTACCAGCTTGCAAAAATGGTCAAACTGGCAGCGCCTCCCGTAATCATCAGGGGTAACTTTCATCTTCTCACCCCCTTTCCGTGGGGAGTGAGCAGGATGATCCTGTCCGTTGTCAGGGGCCTATGCTGGCCCTGGTCTGCTGACCGCCTCCTTTTCCATCTGATTTTTTGCCGGAAATGACAATCCGCGAAAATCGACAAAAATCGCCCGGCAGGTCGTAAACCTACCGGGCGACGATTTGAAGCGTTTTGTTGTTTTCTTACATGGTATAGTTCATACTCATAGCCGGAATATTCCCGTGGCGGGGCAAGGCTTTTTTTTAGCGGTAGAAGTGGATTAGATTATAATGATAGTAAAACAGCATGGCGGCGTCCTCCCGTGGGCCGCAATGCCTTTAACTGCTGGGAATGACAGAAAGAAAGCAGCGGCCTTGATTTCTCAAAACCGCCACCAGTGAATATAAATTAAGCGTGAAAATGGGTCTGCCCAGCAGCGTTTTTTTTCTTTTCTGCCGCTGGGCAGATGTTTTTTCTTTAGATACATGATAAGAGGAATTTTTGAAGATTCCATAAAGATTTGAAAAATGGACGGACATAAAAGACGTCCATTACACTATCGGAAAATCAGCAAGGAAGTTTCATAGTAACCTTTGCGCCGCCGGTTTCTTTTGAATTTTCTAAAATAAGCTGACCATTATGTTGTTCCATAATCGAATTTGTAATATATAGACCCATACCAAAGTGTAACTTTGAATTGCGGCTTTGATCGCCCATATAGAACCGTTCCTGTGCGTGGCATAATGCCTCTTTAGAAAACCCCGTTCCCTCGTCTGTGACTGAAATTTCCACGAAACCGTTGTTACTCTGAACATCCACATAAAGCGTTCCGCCTTGCGGGGAGTAGTCCAGCCCATTACTGATAACATTCATAATAGCACGTTCTATCAGCACCCTATCAAATTTCAGCATTTGAGGGAGTGAAACAGTATTCATTTGCAGCCGGATTTCTTTTGTCCGGCATAGTGATTCCATATAACCGAACAAGTGCTGCATGAACGCTGGCAAGTCTATACTTTCAATATGGAGCTGATAACCAACCGCCGCCCGTGATATATCAATCAGGGTTTGAATATATGACTGCATCTGGCCGGAGCTTTCCACGACGTAACCAGCGTATAATCGTTGCTCATCATCAAGATTTGTTTCTGTGAGTAAATCAGCATTTCCTTGAATAACCGTCAGAGGCGTTTTCAAATCATGGGCAAGCGCGGCGATTTGCTCTTTCTGTGTCTGTTCGGTTTTCCATTGCCGTTCTAACGAAATTTTCAGATTATCTTTCATATCTGAAAAAGATGCAAGGACATCTTCAAACTCTTTGATTTTGGCGTGTCCTACTTCAAAATCAAGGTTTTGCTTTGAAACCTCCGCAGTTGCTTCAAAAAGCGGGGTCAGTTGTGTACGCAGGTTCTTAGCAAATCTGGCGGTCAGTATGATAATGACCAGCAGCGAATTTACAGCCATCAGGATAAACACAAGCGTGTCAGGAGATGGAAAATATTCCGGTAGCCATGACACTGTAAATTGAGAACCAATATAATACCTTAAAACGCAAAATTCGTTTTCCCGGACAACAAGTGCAAACTGCCTCCCCGTAGCATATTCAATATATTCTCCCTTTGCGTACAGCAGGGCAATTTCTTTTTCATCATCGTCCATATTGCTGTAAAGCTCATTAAAGTTCTTGTCCAGAATTAAGTAGCCGCATCCCTGTGGAATCACAACCTTTGTAATATCCGGGGCAATCGTCAGCGTTGGAATGATCTCTTTTACCTGCAATTCACTTAGATTTGCTCTTGTAGCTAATCCAGCATTTACAGCAAGTCCCTCCAAACCAGAAGGGACAATAATTGCCGCTACCAGCATGACAATGAGGGAGATAGCAAACTGGCGAAACAATATTTTCAATGTAGGTTTCTTTTTCACTCCCATTTATATCCTATCCCCCATACGGTGCTGATCGGACTTATTTTGAAATGCTCCAATTTCGCACGAATATTTTTTATATGCGTTGAGATCGTAGAGTTATCGCCTATTCCATCAAACCCGAAAACGGCTTCATAGATTTGTTCTTTTGTAAAAACCTGTCCCCGGTTTTTCGCAAGGTATTCACAGATTGAATACTCGCTTTTGGTAAGGGGAACCGGCTGTTCTGAAACATACAGTACCTTTGCGGAAAGGTCAAATCTTATATCAGGCTCAAATGAAAGTGTGCTGTGATGCTCCCTTTTTTCTCTGCGTAAATGTGCCGCGACACGGGCGCGAAGCTCCTGAATACGAAAAGGTTTCGTAATATAATCATCCGCACCGATGCCCAATCCAAACAATATATCTTCCTCTAATGTCTTTGCGGTCAGAAAGAGAATCGGGCAGTCTACCATATTCCTGATCTGTTTGCAAAACTCAAACCCGTCTGTGCCAGGCATCATCACATCCAAAAGAATGAGGTCATAGAAATGCAGCTTTTTGATGTCTACATCATCCGCATTTTGACAGACTGTTATCAAATATCCATCTTTCCCCAAACTGTTCTTAATCAATTCCAAGATAGAAACTTCATCGTCAACTACAAGTAAGTGGGTCAAAAAATCACCTCCCGCCCCATTATACCACATTGTCGAGGTTACTCATCATTATTTTTAATGTCAGCTTTCCGATATTCATTGTTGATATTTACAGCTACGGCATTGCTTATATCCACATCCACAATACTGTAAACGTAGCCGAAACTGAAATCTTCCCCCGCCACATTTTTGAAGCGTTTCGATACCTGCCCGATTTCTTCTTGCAGTTCTGACATTTCAAGACATTCATCCGTTATGGTATATGTCAGGCCGTTATATGAAATTTCATCATAGTTTGCGGCGTTCAGCTCATAATACGGCAGAGATTCATTTAACGCCTTATTTTTATCGGCGGTATCGCGGAGCGCACCGCAGGCCGATAAGCATATAAGACTTACAAGCACAATTACCACGGCAAACAGGCACTTTTTATTCACTGTTTTTACCTCCCTCCCAACCATGAAACCAAACCAAACTGGCAATCAGCAGACAAACAGTGCAGCATACAGAAATAAT
>SKED01001312.1_pt1 | contig 22036 bp, 28 predicted proteins | sample 4826651 | NCBI WGS metagenome assembly SKED01 (sample SAMN11008818, study PRJNA524170) | human gut metagenome | biome: Human fecal sample; material: Feces; isolation source: fecal sample from pouch patient p19 | host: Homo sapiens | place: Israel: Tel-Aviv | collected 2016-06-28 | reverse complement strand
TTTACCTCTCTCAGATACATATCTTTTCAGCTTGTTGGTATCCTTGTAATCGAATACGCCGTTCTTATCGCCGCAGAATACACAAACTTTTTTTCTTCTACGCATGCCGCCTCTTCTTACCTTAGCGCCATCTGCTTTATCAGTCTTATTGAATGCCATTGGTACTGCCTCCTTCTTCAAATGATTCGTGCCGTCTCAGCTAAATCTGACTTAGTTAAACGGCAGTCCTTCGTCTTCCACACCATCCGGGATGTTCATGAAGCCATCGCCAATTGCGCTGGTCGGAGCCGGTCTGGAGGTCGGCTGATAGCCGTAGCTGCCATTGTCACCGTTTCCGCCTGCAGAGTTTTTACTGTCTGCAAACTCCTGATCATCTACGATGATGTCTGTGGTATAAACACGCTGACCTTCTTTGTTGGTGTAACTGCCAGTCTGGATACGTCCGGACACCAGTACGCGCATCCCCTGACGGAAATACTTTTCTGCAAACTCACCTGCTCTGTCAAATGCCACGATGTTAATAAAATCGGCAGTCTGCTCGTTTCCGTCCTGGTTACGGCGTCCTCTGCGGTCCACTGCAAGGGTGTATCTCGCAACAGCCATGGAACGCTCTCCCTGGGTATAACGAACTTCCGGGTCTCTGGTCAATCTTCCCATAAGGATTACTCTATTCATACCATCACTCTTCCTTTTTTAAGCTGGTCGTTATCTATTACTTACTGCTCGTCCTGCTTTACGCAAAGATATCTGACAACCGGCTCCATGATGCGGATGTGTGCTTCCACTTCGTTAGAGCAGTCAGAGTTCTCAGACTCGAACTTGATGAAGTAGTAGAAAGCCTCTTTTGCTTTCTGAATCTCGTAAGCAAGTCTCTTCTTGCCCCAATCATCAACGCCTGTTACAGTGCCACCGAAGCGGGTGATATAACCCTGTACCTTCTCCAGTGCTGCAGCTCTCTCTTCGTCTTCGAGTTTTGCGCTCAGAACAACTGCTAATTCGTATTTGTTCATTGCTTTACCTCCTTGTGGTCTCTGGCCCTTGACTTCAGTTTCAAGAGCAAGGATTTTAATGTGTCACGGATAAATATTTTAGCAGACTTACCGTATAAAAGCAAGCACTTTTTCGCGGATTTTGCAAGTTTTTTTGCGGATTTTCCGCCGTTTTCCGCCCGTTTCCATGCTTCATTCAATTTCTTCCTGCATTTAGCCCTGCTGCTTCTCCGCTGCCTTCGTCAGGCCCCGGGCATTTTTCTCTACCATTTTCCGCTCGGTCATGACCTGATGGCCGCAGCCCATGCATTTCAGCCGGAAATCCGCTCCTACCCGCAGGATTTCCCACTCATGGCTCCCGCAGGGATGCGGCTTTTTCAGCTTTACCACATCACCCACCTCAAAATTCCATTTCTGTTCCATATATCGCTCCCATTTTTTCACTTTTTCTGTCATTCAGCTCGATTGCGTCTGTCTGCCAGATTTCGTCCTTCGGTCCGCCGCTTTTCCTTCCGGTGTCCAGGGCATTTTTCTGTTTCCCCAAATTTTCTACCGGATCATATGTCCCGGATCTTTTCCTAAAATCGCATCAATCCTCGCCAGTTCTTCCGTGCTGAATTCCAGCTTATCCAGTGCCGCCACATTGTCCTCCAACTGGCTGACGCGGCTCGCTCCGATCAGGACGCTGGCCACCTCATCTCTGCGCAGTACCCAGGCCAGGGCCATCTGCGCCAGGCTCTGGCCGCGCTCTTTCGCAAGCTCATTCAGCTTTGCCACCTTGGCAAGCTGGTCCTCATGCATATACCGCTTCCCTACGGTGGTTCCCTGTCTGGACGCCCGGGAATCTGCCGGGATTCCTTTTAAATACTTATCTGTCAGCGCGCCCTGGGCCAGCGGACTGTAAGCGATACAGCCGGTTCCATTTTTCGTCAGTACCTCAAACAGGCCCTGCTCTGGCCAGCGCTCAAACATATTGTATCTGGCCTGATGGATCAGGCATGGCGTTCCATTCTCTTTCAGAATTGCAATAGCCCGCTCTGCTTCCTCTGCCTGATAATTGGAAATTCCCACATACAGCGCCTTGCCCTGCCGCACCATATCCGACAGTGCGCCCATGGTCTCTTCCAGCGGCGTCTCCGGATCTGGACGATGATGATAGAAAATGTCCACATAATCCAGCTTCATGCGCTTTAAGCTGGCATCCAGGCTGGACATCAGATATTTTCTGGATCCCCAGTTTCCATAGGGTCCTGGCCAGAAATCGTATCCGGCTTTGGTGGAAACCAGGATCTGCTCCCGGTACAGCTTCAAATCTTCCTCGAAAATCTTTCCGAAGTTCTCCTCTGCCATTCCGATATTCGGAGCACCATAGTTATTCGCCAGGTCGAAATGGGTAATGCCCAGATCAAATGCCCGGAAAATAATCTCTTTCTGCTCTGTAAGGGGCTTCTCCGTCCCGAAATTCTGCCACATGCCCAGCGATACCCGCGGAAGCAGGATTCCGCTGTTTCCACAGCGTTTATAACTCATCTTGTCATAACGAGAATCATCCGCCTGATACATCTATTTTTCCTCCTTCAAAAAGCGCTCAAACACCGCTCCGATCGGCTCATTGATGACCAGATCTGCCCTGTCATCCATCGGCGTAACACTCTTGTTGATCAGCACCAGCTTCTTCCCCCGGTAATAATCAATCAGTCCTGCTGCCGGATACACCGTCAGGGAGGTTCCTCCAATGATCAGGATATCCGCTTCCTGTATGTAACGCACCGCTTTCTGCAGCGTGGTCTGATCCAGTCCTTCCTCATAAAGTACCACATCCGGCTTGATAATGCCGCCGCACTCACAGCGCGGCACACTCTCCATCCCCATAATTGTGGCAAGATCAAAGAATTTTCCACAGCGGGTACAGTAATTCCGGTGGACAGAGCCATGCAGCTCCAGCACTTCCCGGCTTCCTGCTGCCTGATGCAGCCCGTCAATGTTCTGAGTGATAACCGCGCGAACCTTGCCCTGCTGCTCCAGCTTCGCCAGTGCCAGATGCGCCGCATTGGGTTTCGCATTCGGAAACAGCATTTTATTCTTATAAAACCGATAAAATTCCTCTGGATTTCTCCGGTAAAAGCTATGGCTGATGATGGTCTCCGGCGGATAATCATACTGCTGGTTGTAAAGTCCGTCCACGCTGCGAAAATCCGGGATTCCACTTTCCGTAGAAACGCCCGCGCCGCCGAAAAACACCACATTATTACTTTCCTGAATCCACTTTTCCAACATGTCCACACGCTCTGTCATAGCCTGATTCATCATTCCCGCTCCTTCCTTTTCTCTATACGTAACTGTTCAGTACCCTCACAGTTACCTCTATACAACCTCATCGAGGAAGATTCGGCTCAGCACATCAATCTGTTCTGCCCCGGCATACTGCTTTACAGCCTCTGGTATACGATAACCGAACAGCCACTGCGTCAGCTCCTCAATTTTCAGGTGCAGTACACGGTCAGTTTCCCACTCCGTCTGGGCCAGTGCCTCTTCCATAGTTCCGATCTGGCCGGTCAGTTTCTCAAGCTGGGATCCATTATGATCCAGTGTCCAGATAAAGTGTCCATCATTCTGCGGAATCAGCGGGTCCTCCAGTTCCAGGCAGACCGTAAACTGCTCCGTCTCCGCGTCTTCTTTCAAATGAATCACCGGCACAAAATTTTCCAGTGTAATGAGCCGGGCCATAATGGCCGGCTTTTTCTTTTCCAGCTCCGAGTAACCGTCTTCTGTATACAAAAGGCGCTGTTCCTTTTCTTTGCGCCCCCAGATACTCTGAATTCCCACAAGCTGTTTCTGATCATAAAGAAAATCCAGGCTGCCCAGTTCACTCTTCACTTCTCTGATCAGGCTGGTTACATAATCGGTATCACGCTTCGTAAATACCTCATAGCGCTGTTCCAGCCATTGCTGCATCCAGTCGGCCGCCATCTGTATCGGTTGTATCTGCTGCACCAGTTTGTCCGCCACGTCCATTCCCATCATGTTCCCTGCTGGCACCGTTTCTTCTATAGAAGTATGCTTCAGTTTTATATCCTCTTTCAGATTCCAGACCGGCTGGTCATAGATAAACGCAAACTGAAACGGCGTGTAAATTGCCTCTGCCGCCGGCATCAGAAAACAGAACGGCATCTGCTGCTCCCGCATATCCGTCATCATCCGGATCAGCAGGCTGCGCATGTAACCGCGATGACGCATATCGCTCCGGGTGGCCACCGCCACAATATAATCTACATTCCAGAACGTGTCCCGCACCTGCAGCCGATAAGGATTCTGGTGAAGCATCGACTGAATGACACCGTCCTCCTCCCGGACCAGCACCTGGTTTATGCTCATTTTCTCCTGATCATAGTAATCCAGAAAGTCCTCAGAATCCTCCGGGAATGCCTCCCGCCACAAATCCTTTGTCCGCCCCTTTTCCTGATTATCCAGATATCTTATCATAGCCGCCTCTCTTTTTCACAACACAAATTCTATTTGAAATTCTTCTGCTGCACCAGATATTTTCTTGCAAATCCGCATGGATTGTAAGACATCTTGGCATGGCGCAGACCCTCCTGTCCCAGGTCATCTTCCCGGTTTACCAGCGTCACATTCGGGAATTCCTGTACCAGAAACTGCTGGTTGATGAACTGATACAGACCACGAATTTCCGGGTTCGCCTTTTCAATATGAATCACCGCCATATTTTCCGCCTGATTGTAGCTTCCAATGGTAAAGGCCTCCAGCTTTCCGTCAATGTACACGCCAGACATGCGGATATCCAGATCCAGGCACTGTTTCAGGATCTCATGGATTCCCTCCACTTCATAATCCAGATGCTCCTCTACCTCATCACCCTTGCGCTCTCTCCAACGGTCCAGGAATCGCCATACATCATCCCGGTCTGAACAGCAGAGACGGCGGAACTCATAACGGCCCTCATATTCTTTCAGAAACGCATTCAGATGATTTTTCTTCTTATGAAGTTTCTTTCCGGAAAGCTTCCGCATAGCCTCACCATCGTACAGGTAATCTTTTAAATCCTCCTGTTCGGTCACTACAAAGTCTTCCGATTCCTTCAGATGAAGAAACTCTACAGCTTCCTCATCAGCCAGGTAAATCTTAAACGGAATATGAAGCACCTGATTAAAATACTCCACTGTCATATCAAAATATTTTTTCAGGTCCTCCTCTTTGCAAAGCGGCATAGCACTGTGCATCACGCCATCTTCCTTCATCAGCCATAAAAGCGCCTTATTTTCATGAATGGCATACCGCACATGATAATATTTTCGCCAGATGAAGCTGTCCAGTGGCACGCTGTCACAGGTCTTGTTCGGGCGCAGACCAAAATACGGCGCCAACACCTTCATATCTTCCGCTTCAACTGGTTTAAATTTTAAATCTGTCATTTCTATTTCTGTTCCTTCCATTTAGACAGAGTCTCCCGATCTGCCTTTTCTTTTTTCCTCTTCGTCACTCTTTCCTATTATAGCGTGAGCCGTTCTCGGAATCAATATACCGTTTTTTCGTTTCTATATTATTCATACTATCCTTAATTCCGCTCCCGGACATTCTGGACTTTCCATGATCTTGCCCCGGACACCTCCAGAACAGACCCACAGTAACGGCACTTTTTCACACCAAGCTCCTCCACTGGAGCTCCGCAGTTTGGACACACCAGGGAAGCGGCAGTTCCTGAAAGACTGGAATTATACACATAAATCAGTTCTGCCTCACAGACCGTCTGTTTTTTACGTGTCTGCTGCGCCGCGTCGTTCTGCCCATGCTGACCCTTTGCGCTTTGGCGCACATTACGTGCCGTCGTCTGACTATTTTCCTGATTTTCTGCCTTTGTCCAGTATTCTGCTGCCGTCTCGCAGAGGATACTTGCTGTGCCGTTATACTTCTGGTAGCGGCTGATCACCGTTTTATGAATGCGGACCACCCCAGCGGACCGCACATTTTTTGTTTCCAGCAGTTCCTTTACGGACCGTTCCACCTCAGTCCGCAGCTCTTCCCAGTTAAATTCCGGAAAATCCCGCAGAATCTGCGGCAAATAAATACTGGTCATACCGCCAAGGGACTTGGGCTGCTCTTCCTGCTGCAGTTCCCCGTTCTGGGCACTGCGAACCAGTTCCCGAATCAGGCACACTTCCGCAGAATTGAGAAAACGCCTCATTCTGCGCCGTATTTTTACAACAGCAATGACCACAATCAGCAGCATTGCCACCACAATCATAACCGCCATAACCTGATTATCATTCATAAAACTCTGCTCCATTTCTCTCAGTTTCCGCGCTCACTCTCGTGACTCATGTCACCCCATTGCATTGTCGTTCGCCGCAACCGTGCAAGCATGCTTTAGGCTCTCTTGCACTCGTTACATTATACCATATTATTTCAGGAAGCCATGGTGCAATTTTTTCAACAGGGTTCCATTTCCTATGAAACAAAAAAGAAGCCCACTTTTCAGTGAACTTCTTATTTTGCCAGTTCTTAATTCAATTTCTGAATGATTGCATCCCGGTACATCCTGGTCGTTGCTGTTCCGTGCAGATCCGGTGTCAGACATGTGCCCTCCTCCAGCACTGCGTCGACTGCCTCACGGATCTTTGCCGCGCACTCACACTGCCCCAGATACTCCAGCATCATGCAGGCCGACCACAGAAACGCAGTCGGATTCGCGATATGCTGTCCGGCAATATCCGGCGCGCTGCCGTGAACCGCCTCAAACATCGCGTAATCTGCTCCCAGGTTGCTGGACGGCAGAAGGCCAAGTCCGCCAATCAGACCACTCGCCAGATCTGACAGCAGATCACCATACAAATTCGGTGTCACGATGATGTCAAACTGATTCGGATTCATAACCATCTGCATACAGGTATTATCAATAATCTTATCGTTATGCTCAATCTCCGGATACTCTTTCGCGATTTCATTAAAAATGCTTAAAAACAGGCCATCGGACATTTTCAGGATATTGGCCTTGTGTACGCAGGTCACTTTTTTCCGGTCATGAGCCTTCGCATACTCAAACGCATCACGAATAATGCGGGTACTTGCTTTTCGCGTAATAATCTTGGTTGCATGAACCGTATTCTCATCGATCTGCTCTTCCACGCCAACGTAAAGGTCTTCCGTATTCTCCCGGAAAATGACCATGTCAACATCATGGAACGGAGTCTCAACCGCGATATTGGATTTCGCAGGACGAATATTGGCATAGAGGTCATATTTCTTTCGCAGCGTTACGTTCAGGGAACGGAAACCATGGCCAATCGGAGTTGTGATTGGAGATTTCAGCAACACATGATTCCTGTCAAATGAAGCATATGCTCCTTCCGGAATCAACGCGCCATTCTTCTTCCACTCTGCTTCTCCAACATTATAAATCTCATAATCCAGATCAGCGCCTGCTGCCTGCAAAATCTCCAGCACGCAATCCGTGATTTCCGGTCCGATACCATCTCCCTTAAACACCGTGACTGTTCTCTTCATTCTATGACCTCCTGATTTCTGTCCTCTGGTTTTTATTTTTTCAAATACTAGCATAGGACGAAATCAAAGTCAATAGATTGTATTATTCACAACGTATTGCTTTTGATTTAGAACAAAAAAGGAACCATCTTTCGATGATTCCTTAGAGGCGACAACCAGATTTGAACTGGTGATCAGGGCGTTGCAGACCTTGATTGCCAGTCCTTGGGAGCCGCATAAACACTGGGGTCCTGGGCTTCAATTCCCCTTTTGGTGCCCTATTAGTGCCCTATTTTATTTTTTGTCAGTAATTACTCGTTATTTTCCTCGTGTCACCAGTTCCCGGTACTTCTTTTTCAGATAAAACAGTTTCACGCCTGCATATTCCGGCATAATCTCTGCCTGCTCAATCTCGTCAATCTTTTTCTTCAATCTGAGAGATGTACATTTCCCCTGACGGTCCAAAGCTTTATATAAATTTTTGCACCACTGAATCGAATCACGCCGCCCCTTTACAATTTCTGTTGATGTATCCACATAATTTCCGCAATCGTCCGTAAGTCCATTCAAACACAGGGTTTTATTAATGTCTGCTTCAAAATCGGGATTTCCGGACAAAGTATAAATAATTCCAGCCGATGTATATGCAATATCCCTCATATGCGATTCATTCCAGGGCGATATCTGAATTGCAGTTTCCTCTTTGCTTGCATCACAGCAAAGAATTTTATTGTCGTCTGTCTCTGATTTTCTTCCGCCATGACATACTCCGAGGAAATTGGAATATTGTAATGCCTGCTCCTTATTTTTGCTCAGCGGTGCCCAGTGTTCAATCGTCGTACTGCTGTCATTATGTATACGCCTCATACAATACGCACACAAGCCATGCTGCTCTTTCAATAACGTATAACGAACACTGTCTTTCGGAAGTGATTCGAACTGCTTTCTGATTGCTTTTGTGTCTCCCTCCGGAATGTTTTTCCAGATATCACTTCGTTTAATCAAATTAATCTTATCAACCACTTCCGGTAGAGGCTGCATTTTCTTTATATACAACATGCTTAATTCTCCTCTGCCCAGTAATTAAGATCCAGTTCTTCCTTTGCATTTTTTACTTCGCTGTGTTCTTCTCCGAGTATGCCGCACAGCTTTTCAACAACTTCTTTCGCCGCCTCATAATCACTTCGATTGAGCGCCCGGTCAAACCGATCACGCAAAGCCTCTATTTCTTTTGGCTTTGCTGTACTTTCCTGCCGTAATTCCAGAACATCTTCGACAGAATATCCATACGCATTCGGAAGATACCTGATTTTCTGATTTTCCTTGATCAAAATAAGATTCTCATTCTTACAGGATGAAATAATGATAGGAGAATGCGTAGCTACAATAAATTGAATATTCGGTAATGTTTCCTCCAGTGCCTTAATTACATTCCACTGCCACTTCGGATGTAAGTGCATGTCCAACTCATCAATTAACACAACTCCCGGAATATGCGTCATATTTTTCCCTGCTTCAGGATTTAAAAGCGCCATTCTATATGCCAGATTCATTGTCATCCATAAAAGAGACTGATATCCGGCGCTTAAAAGCGAAATTGGCATACTCTCCCCAGCTTCATTGTAAACGATATCACCTATCTGCTGAGAGTAAGAAATAACCGGCTTTTCCGGCAAATCACTCATCTTTTGCATAACAGCTGCTACGATTTCTTTAAACATCTCATATTCAGCAATCTTCATACCCTTCTGAAATGCAATGAGTTCCATCTTCAAACACCATTCTTTGATACCCTTAATATCTAAAGAATAGTCCAGACATCCAATATAGCCACAGCGCCTGTCATTTAATTTTTTCTTCAGTTCTGTGCCAAAATCACTGCGCCTTGTCTGCCAGACCCGTGCTTCACTCTGAAAGCAAAGCAACGGCAGCTGTGCGGAAAGATCATTAGCAATTTCCTGAGCATACTTAGCAATTTGCTTGTTATCCATGGTTGTTTTGGAATTTGGCATCTGGTCTTTTCGTCTTCGTGTCCACTCAAATTTATTTCCATCAATGTCCGCATATGATGTGACTTCCACCGGAGTCTTATACTGGATTCCAGAAGAAGCATGTCCCATCTCTGTTAATCGGATTCTTACATCATCCGGCTGAATATTTTTAGATGGAACACCAGAAATGCCTGTAAGAAATCCACCCAAGCCAACTGTAATTGCTTCCAATATAGACGTTTTTCCTACACCATTATCTCCAATAAGCAGATTCACTCCTGGGCGGAACTCTATTTCAATATCATCTATTGCTTTAAAATTCTTTATTGCTACCTTCTCAATATACATGAATAACCTCCAAAAGTAATATAACCTCTGCTTTTGTAAATATATGCTCTGTCTGTATTTTTAGATTATAAAATATTATAACTGCAAATACAAGGTCTGCATCTTGCCGCCCCTTATCTAATCACCAGAAATACAAAAGATTATGCCAAAAGCTCAGTTTCAGTCTGTACTCCTGAACAATTCATGGAAATATTAAACAACGAAGCTTCTTAGCGCTATTCCGCTGTTTTCATTGTGTTTTCCTACATCCGGCTTGCATATTTTTGAAACCATGATATACTATATTATAGAAGGATACCACCGATAGACGGTTGGTCCTGATCAAGTTAAGTGAAAAAATAACCGCTCTTGTTTTCTGAGGACAGGGGGCGGTTATTTTTGTGTCTTATTACTATCCCGGCCAACTTTGTAGCCGAGACCAAAGCACGTAAAGCATAAGTTCAACAGTGCTATTACATCAGCAATACTCATTGGCTAAACCCTCCTTCTATCAGATTCCCGTGAGGGTTTCTATGTAATCGGAGGGTCACAGTTCTACATTCCATTTCGGTCGGCGCTTACCGAGTGCCACTGGCACTCAGCGCCCCTCCGCAGAAGGACCAACCGCCTACCGTTATGGTGGCATCCATGAGATTATTTTACCATATTATGGCAAATTATGGTATCACCATTTAAACCAATTACAATCAAAAAAATAGCGGCCCTCATCACACAAGGACTGCTATTTTTCCTTTAACTAATTAAATTTTTCTTATTGGAAACAAAACACCTCAGTTAGACTTCATTTTTCCATACTTAGCATTTTTCCCATCTAGGCTGATGCCTATTATCTGGCGAATACGGGCATCTTCCTGTCATTCTTGGGGTAGTCCCTGGTTCTCCATTCCAACTACGTGAAACTGGACCACTTGCCTGACAAAATATACAGCGTGGTCTCCATCTCTCCATTTTCTCCATTATAACATCTCCTCCTATCAATTTTACATATAAAGCAGTTTCTTTTGATAAGAACTGCAAATACGTTCCGATTCACAAAGAGTATTCTTTTTAGAACATCTCCCTGACCTAACATCATACTGGCATTCTCCAGTCCTATAATTCATTTTAGGAACATCTCCATGCCAGTATTTACAAAAGATACATTGATCTGTGGTTCTGCAGTTTACCTTTTTCATCTTCACCTCATAATAAGCCCGATCAACCCCTGTACTGCAAACACAGTACCAACAATGCCCACAATCAAAAGCAGTGCTGTAAGAATCTTATGCGTTTTTATAAAATAACTAATAGCAACATATTTCTTTATACGATTCACTATGGCCAACATCATAAATATCTCATCTATTGCCGGGATTGGATCTGGAACAAACGCATCAATGATAAGCAAAATAATTTGTATAGGAAAAGGTGCTACCCAGTATACGCACAAAAATAAAAACAACGCTATGTATATCATCGGTTCTTTCTACATCCCTCTTATTTTACACTGGTATTTCTGGCACCTACCTATTGCTGATGTAGGAAGACGCCGTTTCAAACACATTCTTTTTTCCTTTTCCTTCACATTCCACACACTGCTACTAATGGTTGGGGACATAGCCGTTCTTCCAGGATCATCCCAAAACTCACATGCCACACAGAATGGCATTGCTTTAATATTTAATCTCATAATTCACCACTATCTTACCCAAAAGTAAATCGTACCGCCAACCATGACAAGCCACAGAAAAATATATCGCCTCGTCATACTGTCTTCTTTCTTCTTCCATAATGCAACCTGCGCCTGAATCTGTTTGCGTTTATCACCATTCAACCAATATTCTGCGATTTTAGCGCCTTTATCAATATAATTTGCACCTTTATTGATACAATTCGCAGTTTCGATCATGCCATCGGCACTTTCACGCAGACCATCCGTAAAATTCCCCATGTTTTCTCCCTTCGCATCTTTCTATTAATAGAAAAGAAAACATTTCGCAGCTATACTTCCAGCACATATAATGAATAAAATTATTGTAATTCCACGAAAAACTTTTCTTTTCTCCTCATAGTTTGATTTTGCTGCATTTAATCCTCCAGAAAAAATGTCGCAATCTGTATCCACAGTATCTAAAACTGTACCTGCTATATCTAACCACATATTACTCATTGCACACACCTCCTTACGATTATTTTTTCTCTTGAATAATCTGCCTTAACCGTCGTTCGGAATATCCATATTTTGTGGCTAGCTTCTTTATCGGCTGAGATTTATCAGAAATAGCCTGTTCCACAATGAAGTCTTTTGAATATAATCGAGTGGGAAAAGATACTTGCTGTCCCTTGAAGTGTTTGTATATAACAACAACATTATCCACTCCTATAATTTCAGCCAAGTCGCCATATATCCCTACTAAATCTTGAGGCCCGGCATTTTCAACTTTTGACAAATGCACCTTCCTCCCTTCTGCATTTTACTGTATCTCTTTTTCCTCGAAATTTCATTCGCTAATAGCATGTAAAGTTTCATGGAAATTTTCCTTGTATTTTTCCATTTATATCCATCAAACCGAAAAAATCAGTGGGAACACAGTTTGAATGTTCCCACTGATTTCATTTGCGTTTCTATAAATTTTATGCCGCCTTTACCGTAAAGCGGCTGCTCCGAGTTCCCCGCACATATTTATGATAAATCTCTGGCTGCTCCTGTTTCAACCGCTTTGTATCCAGGCGCTCCGAATCAATTTCCTGCCAGATTACCCGATAGTGTTCGCTATTCGCCTCCCCATGTCCGTTCATAAAGACCTTCACTTCCTGTTCTATCAGGGACTTTTCTTTTTCCAACCGCTTGATTTCCTCTGAAATATCCTGCCTGCGGTTAAGCCGTTCTTCTATATCTGACGGAAGCACAACAGCTCCGTCCTTTCTGGCCTTGTGAAAATATTCCTCTAAAATAGCACTACAGGATTCCGAACCATCTGGATCCGGCATTTGCCCGGGCAGAATATGATTGTCCCAAAAATCTGCTTCCAACGCAATCAGATTACCTGCAAACTCCTCATCCCATTCTATCCGGGAATACACAAAGCCCTGGCCCAATATGACAGCTGCAATGTACCAGACACGTTTCCCAGTCACGATCATATAATGCACACACTGGATCAGATAATGCATCGGTATGGCCCCATCCTTCCATTTATCCGCATTATAAGCACTGACCGTTTTACATTCCAGTCCAGCATCTTCTCCTACAATCAGGCGGTCCACATCCGCATACATAAATGGATACGTCTCGCTCCAGTACATCTTATTGGAACGACGCACCTTCATTCCGGTTTCTTCCGTAAAGCGCTGCGCTACATACTCCTCCAGATCACGCCCCTGGCGCATTGCTTCATTGTCGGACATATCCACACTATCCGTTGTTTTGTCCCGATAAACAGCGACTGGACTTGTATAGGGATTCAATCCGCAGACTGCTCCGGCATCCGAACCACCAATGCCTTTTTTCCGCAGTTTCAACCACTCTTCTCGTTTCATCCCCAATGTTGATATTGTCTTACACATGCTTTTCCCCTCTCTTTATTCATAGAACCGCCGAATCAGGATTTCTCCCAGCTTTCCAAACAGATACACGGCGTCCTCAAATCCACATAAATACGCCTGTTCATTATCCGTACTTGCCTGATCCAGAAAAATATCCAGATACTTCTGAATGGCAGCCCGCTGTTCCTCTGGAAGCTCATTTAATACAGCTTCACCCTTTTCCAGAATATCCTTATCCGTTTTCAGACAAGACTCCTGCAGAACGGCATTGATCCGCTCACCTAAAATCATTTTTATTAATTCTGCTATCGGCATTGTAACTCCACCTTCTTATTTCATGTTAAGCTGCCACAATCGGTTTGGACTTTTTCAAACCACTCATAGCGTCCCTGTAATGCTCTGGCTGCATTTGGCTGACATCATCCAGATGGTAGCGTGCCAAAACCTGTTCCAGGGGAATCCCAGTCCGTCTTAACTCTTTCTGCAGGTCTGTACGCATTTTTTCCGATAACTGTGCCTTTACCTCTTCCGGCGTATTTTTCAGTCTCTTCGGTGCCGTGGACTCTTTCTTCGCCTGCATTCGGAACACAGTAAGCCCTTTGCTGTTACAGATCTCCAGATGATTGATTTCACGCCGCTCATCATATCCGATGGCCGATACCTGAAACCGCTCCGATGTCACACAGCGTTTTCCTTCACAGCGGATCACTGCCTTTTCTGCCGAAATCCAGATAAAGGGAGCCGAATACAGCTCCCTTCCAATCCCCCAGTTCACACAGGCACGCTTGAAGCTGTCGGAAGCCTGGCCTTTTTCCTTTTCCGTATAACTCTCCGTACCCACATCCTGTTTGCCAATCCATTGCTTCTTTTCCTCGTCCCAAACCTCTACCGTACAATACAGGCTCCCTCCTATCTCCTGATGGCTCCGCTTCCATCCACAGGGTGAAAAACATTCATCCAGGATTTTCTGATCCACTCTTGCGTCCTTGTACAACAGCAGGCTAAGGCCACTCTCATTGATAGTTCCTATTCGGCATTCAATTTCATTTACCTCTAATAACCGGATCTGTTTCTTCTCACCACTCACTAAGATCACCTCCGTTGCGAAAACTGTAAAAGCCCGACTCTCCAACGATAATATGATCAACCAGAGAAACTCCAAGAATCGTACCTGCATGCTTCAAACGTTCCGTAAGTTTCTTATCCTCATAACTCGGTTCTGGATCACCGGATGGATGATTGTGCATACAGACAATATGCGCAGAATTGCTGATGATTGCCAGTTTAAAAATCTCCCTCATATCCACATAACAGGCATTCAAAGTGCCTACTGCTGCAATTTCCAAGGCCTGAATCTCCAACTGTGTGTTCAGAACAAGCACCAATACCATTTCACGATGTGCCCTTTCATACAGCGGACGAATCATTTTCACCAGTTCCCCCGCACTATGAAAACGGCTGGTACCATAAAGACTTCTGCTTTCCTTTACCATTTCCAAATGTACGATTCCAATCTTCTTCTTTGGAATAGGCCGTACCATCATATCATCCAGTTCTTCTCTCTGTGATTTTCTTCTCATGTCAAAATTCCTTTCCTAACACACTGTCACACCAAAACAGCTACAGCAATAAAAAGAAAGAGAGTACCCGTCATTGGATACTCTCCTGTAAACTTACGCTGCTTTCACCAGTTCATATGCCCGGTCAATCATTGCATTCCCATCCACCGTCCGGGCAAACAGATTCTCCCGATATCCAGAACGCTCCCGAAGCGGTTTTGCATGGGTTGCAAAATCTGAGACAGCATTGATAAAACGATAAGCATTCTTTCCTACATGCTGTAAATCCGGTGCATCAAAATACCGTGCTTTCATATCCTCTTTCATGCGCAGCATGTTCTTGACCTGCTGCTCGGATGGATTCGGCAGAATCGGAAACAGGCTGTCTATGTACTCCATTACCTGACGATCCGATAATTTCTGCTGATTCATCTGATCAATCGTCCTTCCCAGTTCTGCCATATACTGATCTGCATAAAGCAGCGTGTAACGCGCGTCTTCCATCTTCCCCTTAATATCCCCCACATGATTGGTAGACCAGCAACGCTTTGCCGTAGACAGCGCCAGATTCAATGTATTCTGGCATACCACGCGAATCGGCGTCATGGCCGCCTTAATGGAACCGCTGCCATCGTGGCTGTTCATAAACACCAGATATGGTGTTATCTCATCTCCGCTGATAATATAGCGTGTTGGAAGCTTTGCTAAAATCCATGTCCGTCGGCCATTCTGCAAAGATCCCGCCGTCTCATAGGTAACTCCTTCCCCCAGCAGTGCGTCCGTGAAAGAAAACGCATCTGCATTCTGGACAACCTTATATCGGTCACTTACCACCCCAAGCACCTGATTGTCTGTCTCACGCAAATTCGCCTTAAAACCAGGCACCTCAATGCCGCCATCCGTCACCAGTTTTTTCTGAACCACCTGCCAGTCCAGTCCGGCCAACTCCAAAGCGGCCTCCGATGTTGGTGCTTTTTCCACCATAGTCCCCAGTCCATGCCACGGTTTCGTTCTTGTGTAAAACATTGTCTCCACATTCGCTGCCATCTTAGTTTCCTCCTTCCAGTCTGTGGGCTACCCAGATAATCACCTTAGCAGTCGCTTTTCCTACAAGTTTCAAAATTCCTGTTCCTGTTTTCATGTTGCTTCCTCACTTTCTGAATTTCTTGATTCAGACAAATGATGTATCATCACAGGAATATAAAGTACGAAATGTACGGAATTCTGCTTTCGTCCCTTTTTCATCTGGTATGAAACCAAAAAACACTTACATAAACCAGATCAAACCATCATGGACTATTTTATTTTTGGAAAGGATGAATGACTATGCTGGAACAAACACCAGATATCCTGACTTTTCAGGAATGTCAGGAACTATTGAAAGTCGGAAAGAATACCTTGCTGGATCTGCTTCATAACAATGACATCGAAGCCTTTAAGATTGGAAGCCGCTGGAAGATACCCAAGGCGGCCGTTCTGGAATATATCTGCCACAGATACTAAGAATGTGCCAATGTGCCGGATCATTTAACACCTTTTTCTATATAATAAAGCTTCGCTATACCTTAGTATCCTTAGATCCACTTTCTATATTGCTATAAAAGACAAAATTTTTCTGACACATTGACACATATAATCACTCCACACATCTAATGCTTTCCGCTACGTCTTTTTATTTTTTTATTTAATCTATCCGCACATTTAGAGCTACAACATCTTGCCTGTGGATGTGTACTCGGAGGAAAAAAGAATTTTTTACAATATCCACATGTCCTTAAAAATGTTTTACTATCATAGGTATACACAAGCGCTAACATCAGAGCCTGTATTGGAGTTATATTTACTGGCCCCCACATCATTTCACCGTTAGCATTAAATTCCATTTTCCACTGCATACAATCACAAATGAATGTGCAATATTCTTCCATAATATATCTTGCCAATTTTTCCATTCCATTCCGCGCATTCATTTGATATTTTTCATTTAGTATATCTTTAGCGCCATTTTCAATCACAAATATACTGTACCCGTTCTTATCTTCTTCCAGTTTATAGAAATCTCCATCATTCCAAGTAAACCATTTATAGAATTTACTCCAAGCTGATTCCCTGCTTTCTTCTTTATTCTCCTCATCACAAAAATTTTTTTTAAGTGATTTCTCATTTAAATTCATTTTTTTAAAATTAAACGTGCTCACAAAGTTTCTTCGAAATATTGCATTTCTTACTCCTAATTTATTATCTTGCGAAAGTTCATTCTCCGGATTAAAAATATTTCCACGCCACTGTTTTAGAAAATCCATTAAAAATTTTAAAACCGGAGTATTTTCGCCATAATTTGTTTGTTCTGGTATCTGCAATAACTCTAATATATCGCTTCCCACTAATAAATTCATAATTTCCAAAAATATAGTTACTTCATCAACGTTGTCCTTTAATTCCAAAATCTCGTTTCTCTGTTTTCTGTATACATTCATATTAGCCCGATTTAATACCCTTGTCATTCGTTTAATAAACTCAGCTAATTCTTGCATGGAAACTACACACTCTTCATCTATTATGCTCTCGTTACTTGTTGGAACAAACATTCCATACTGTTCAACAAATTTTTTACAATTATCTAGACTTGAAAAATTCGTTCGCATAAATGCTTCTAACAATTCACTTCTTTTTTCCTTAGCATCCCAGTATTTTCTCTCGATTTTCTTCACCAATAATTTCCCATTCTCCTGATCGGGAATCAATATTTCCGTAACATACTTTCCATCCGTATTTATTCTCATCGTAAATCACCTTTTATTTCATTTCTTCAATCCCATTGTCTATTGCTTAATTACATACAAGCAGACAACTTAGTTTTATCATATCATTGTAAATGATATTGCGCAAATCACTTTACAGGATATCATCCCAGCGATGAATCAAGCATCTGATAAAATATCAATCAGATCTGCACCTTAAAAACCACATGCTTAATTAATCAAATACGGAGACCAACTATGAAAGAAAAATTTAATTTTTACGATGTTACCTACGAATACCTGAAAGACGATTATCCAGCACTGTACCATTCACTGGATGAACTCACCGGGAAATGTCCCCTTATCAACTCGCCCCAGGATGATACAGACCCTATCGGGACATTCAATAATTATCGGACTGATCTTTCCCAGGATTTTTCTAATCTCCTGAAAATCTTCGGTATTGAGAAATTCCGGGAAAACTTCAAAATGAATGGCAGGTATCAGTTCAGCAGAGACGATGTAATTTTTCTTGCTGAACTCCTGCATCGCTATCGGCAAAAATATGTCTGGAAAAAGGAAATCAAACGTATCATCAGCCAGCTTTGTGAAAAACGTGGCTTCGCACAGCTATATCAGGTCTCCAAAGATCCTGAAGCCTTTGCTGATGAAGTTGCTTTTTCTGTCAGCGGATTTCTTATCATGTACCGTTCATTAGATGGCATTTCTGATGAATCCAAAACAGAATTCCAGAAAACGCTGTTAACTTCCACGCAGTACCAGGCAATTGATCTTATGCGGCAGTGCAAACAAATTGAACAGGGAATTTGCAGCCTTTGTCAGGCTATGTAATCATCTTCTGGCAAGCTATGTATCTTACACAAGAAGGAGTATCGTCGGATACTCCTTCTTGTCTTATTTTTCCGAACTATGTGGGATTTTTCAGAAGAAAAGACCCACATTTCTATTTACCCTCCATCAGTTACAATAATCCCATCATCAACGTTGACGAAATAATAAAGAAAACGGTGCTGTAACTCCGGAAATACAGCACCCAGGAGGAACTAACTATGAATAACAAGTTCACCAAAGGCTTTGAGGCCCTTTCAAAAAACAGCAGTAAATATCTCGGCTTTATGCTTAATAGCAAGGGGGCATTCGCCAAATTGGATAATGATGATAAATCCCTCGTTCAAAACGCTTATATCTGTATACAAAACGGTAAAACACCAACAATCTGGGAGATTGAAAACGGTGCAACAAAATCCATTCCAGCTTCATTGTACCTGTGGTTTAAAAATCACAAGAAGTTAGGACTGTGTATACAAAGCACCGAGGATGATGAATCCTACATTTTCTTTGGTGATGAAGAGACGCCATTTCCATCGGATTGCATGATCCTGGTCATCATAGAAAATGAGGATTGGGGTCTCTGCCTCTATGTTGACAGTGACTCTCAACAAATCATCTGGCTGCATGAATACAAAGAAGGTCCTCAGTCTGTTCTTGTAGAACTTATGGGGCGTATACTGAATCTTAAAAAGAAGGAGACCGATGAAAATGACCGAAGTGAACTCAACTTTAAATTCTTCTAACCACCTTGTCAGCTCAGGTCGTTTTGATTCCCACCGCGTATATAGCGGTGGGACAGACGATATAAAAAATGAAGCCATGCTCTATTCCTATCATCCAATATCCGATAATAAAAAAGCAGAAAAAGATGACTTCACCGAGATTTTCGAGAATGCAGTGAAGATCGCTACTGCTGACAATAAAAAAGCTACTGCTGATTCAGAAAAAGCACAGCTTTCTAGTAAAAAATCTGCCGCACTCGCCCTTGACGAAATGGCAACAAAAATCCTTGCGAAGCTGACTATTATACGGCATGATGGCTGTCTTTACTACTATAATGGCCGCTGTTACCAGATTATCCGGGACGAGGAAGATCTTCTGGAACTTGTACGCTCCGAAATCAGTCACGATGCCTTTGCCCGTGTCTCGCTGAAATGCTTTCCGGATCTGTATACCTATATGCGGACTGACAAGAGCCTGATTCCTGACGATTATAAGGAAAAGATACGAAAAGCCAGCTACTATATATCTTTTCAAAATGGCGTACTTAACCTCAGGAATCTGAAACTGCGCTCGCATTCCCCTGAGTACCTGACCTTCTACTCGTTGGATGCATGTTGGACGGACAGACCACAGACTCGGTATTTCCGGCAGTTTTTAGAAAGTGCCAGTGGAGGAGACCCACAAATATCTCTTCGCATAAAAGAAGTTCTGGGATACCTGCTTTCTCCGATAAACAATGGCAAATACTTTTTTGTTATGGGGAACGCTCAAAACAGCGGAAAAAGCACGCTGGGAATATTTTTACAACAGGTACTCGGTTTGAAACTCGTTGCTACAAAATCAGTTTCGCAGCTGGCAGAACGGTTTTCTTTAGGTGACATTCAGGGAAAACTTCTGAACCTTTCCATGGATCTGCCAAATGGGAAGTTGAACGCTGCTACCGTATCCATTATCAAGCAGATTACAGGCGGCGATACCATCACCGTAGAAAAAAAATACGATAAACAGCGTGAAGTCTCTCACTGCCATATGCGCTTTCTATTTGCAAGCAACTACCCGGTAACCGTCCCCAAAAATGATGACGATGATGCGTTCTGGGACCGAATGATCGTGATTCCGTTCCTTTATCCGATTGACCGCAGTGCTGCTGACCCCGACTTCCTGGAGAAACTGCTCAACGAAAAGGATGATATTATATCCACCTGTTTGAAAGCATTGGGTAAAGTTATCAACAATCATTATACCTTTTCCCCATGCCCGGCTGCCGATCGGTTAAAGCAGAACTGGCGTTATCGGGAATATGACTATACACGAAGCATTCCCATATTTGTTGATCACTGTCTGGATGTCACCAAGGATCCTGCGGATAAACTATATCTTCAGGAACTGTACCAGTGCTACTGCGAATTCTGCAACACCTACGATTTGCCTGTTACAAATTATAATTCTTTTTCTGCATGGCTTACCACTAATATTGAAGGCTGTAGCAAGAAACGCATTCACGAAACAGATAAAAACCCTATGGCTGGCCTTGTCGGTCTGCGGCTAAAAAATATTTCAGAAAATGAGTAGCTTCTGTAAACTCAGCCTTTGAGTTTATACATCATATCTGTGAAATTCACAGAAAGGAGACTATGACCATGGTATACAACAATTTATATTCTTTTTCAGATCTGCTAAATATTTTCCCTTTTGGGAAAACCAAGCTGCGTCAACTGCTGCACGCAGGCGTTCTTCCCGTTGTAAAAGTGGGACGGCAGTATGTAACCAGTGATGACGCAATTCAACGATGGATTCTGGAAAACGCCGGGAAGGAAATCTTATTCTAGCTTTCTTCCACAATATGCTGACGGTTCGTAAGAGAACAATTCCCTGCGAACCGTCATTTTTATGAAAGGAGACATTATGGCTGCTACTACAACTAGCAGAAAACGAAAAGGACGAGGTAATATTCAGAAAAAGGCCAACGGCAATTACCTTGGACGCCTGCGTATTGCCGGATATGACACGTTCTACGTTACTGGTACTTCAGAAAAAGAAGTTCAAAAAGAACTCGATCAATTCTATCTGAAGACACTTAAAAAGGAAATCATTCCGCAAAAACAGACAGTTAATTCTTATATCGAGCAATGGCTTACCTCGGTTAAAATGCCAAGTCTGAAAGCCGCTTCCTATGACCGTCTGGAACGAACCTATCAAAAACAGATTAAAAATACCCCTGTCGGACGCAGTCAGCTTGGAACACTGACCAGCATGGAAATCCAGACATTGATTAACTCTTACACCACTACGCTTTCCTATTCCAGTCTCAAAAAAGTCTATGATCTTCTGAATAACTGCTTCCGCTACGCAGTTGCGGTTCGGGATACAGGATATAATCCTGTAGATGGTGTACGTCTCCCTAAACAGGAAAACCTGAAAATTCGGACCAAAGAAATTGAGATCCTGTCAGAAGCTGATATAGATCGTCTGGAAAAGGCTCAAAATGCCCTATATAAAAATGGACAGCCTAAATACTGGTACGCTTCTGCCTATGTCCTGATTGCTAATACCGGAATTCGTTCTGGCGAAGCACTGGCATTGACCTGGGATAATGTTAATCTGCGCACTAAGACGCTTACCATCTGCCAAAACGCATCCCGCATCAAAAAACGCGATTCTGAAAATGCCACTGGAAGCAAGCAGATCATTACTTCTACCAAATCCCGCTCCGGCACACGACAGGTTCCACTCAACAGCAAAGCTCTGGCAGCTCTGGCGCGTTTAAAGGAGTTACAGGAGCACAGGCATATCCAGTCACAATTTGT
>SKED01001307.1_pt1 | contig 22152 bp, 18 predicted proteins | sample 4826651 | NCBI WGS metagenome assembly SKED01 (sample SAMN11008818, study PRJNA524170) | human gut metagenome | biome: Human fecal sample; material: Feces; isolation source: fecal sample from pouch patient p19 | host: Homo sapiens | place: Israel: Tel-Aviv | collected 2016-06-28 | reverse complement strand
GTATTAAGATTGTATAAAGATGTGTAAAAAATCAAATCATTAAAGTACAAATTAAAAAAGAAGGCGCTATCTGCGCCTTCCAAGTCTTCCTTTAAAATCTGTATAATCAAAATCTGTAAGCTGCACCATAGTGTTATCGGCTTGTCTGAGCCAGATATCAGGTAATGGCATTCCGTTAAAGGTATTGTTCTTGCAGGTGGTATAAATGGCCATATCTCCAAACATAAGAAGATCTCCATATTTAGGAAGCTGACCAAATTTATAGTCTCCGATCACATCTCCTGACAGACAGGTGGGGCCTCCCAACCGGACGGTAATTCCCTCTTCCCTCTCATCAGCTCCAAGAAGCGGCGGACGATAGGGCATTTCCAGTACATCCGGCATGTGACAGGCTGCGCTGGCATCTACAATCGCAAGCTGTGTCTCTGCGTTTTTCAAAACATCCAGCACACTGGTCAGAAGAAATCCGGCATTTAATGCCCACGCTTCCCCCGGTTCCAGATAAACCTCTACATTCCATTCCTCTTTTGCCATCTGAATACATCGCTTAAGTCGTTCAATGTCATATCCCGGTCTTGTAATATGATGGCCGCCTCCAAAATTGATCCACTTCATCCGGGATACCAGATCGCCAAACTTCTTCTTTACAGAAGCAAGGGTTTTCTCCAGATCATCCGAGTCCTGTTCGCAGAGAGTGTGAAAATGAATGCCATCCAGTAAATCCAAAAGCTCCGGATTCTTTAAAATTGCTTCGTCCCACTGAGCTCTTGTGGTGCCCATGCGGCTTCCCGGTGCACAAGGATCATAAATCTCGTGTCCTTCCTGGGTAGAGCATTCTGGATTGATCCGAAGCCCCACGCTTTTCCCTGCTTTTTTCGCCATCAAGCCAAAACGAAGAAGCTGAGAGGGAGAATTAAACACAATATGATCTGCATAATGAAGCAGCTCCTTAAATTCATCAGCCCGATAGCCGGCACAAAATACATGTACCTCTTTTCCGGGCATTTCCTCTGCACCAAGCCTTGCCTCAAACAGTCCGCTGGCCTCTGTGCCTGCAAGATACGGCTCAAAAAAGCGGTAACAGTCATAATTGCTGAAGGCCTTCTGTGCCAGAAGCATCTTACAGCCTGTCTCCTTCGCCACTTTACCAAGAAGCTTTGCGTTTTTTATGAGTGCTTTTTCATCCAGGATATAGCAGGGTGTTTTTATGTTTCGGAATTCCGGCGGAATAATTCCGCCGGCTGCTGTAAATGGTGCTCTTTTATCCAATCCTTCCATCAGTCTACCAGCTTCGGATTATGGCTTTCGCTGCGTGGCAGACCATACTGATCAAGAGCCTCCAGGAACGGATCCGGATCAAATTCTTCTACTGTATATACACCTGGTTTGATCCATTTCCCGGTCAGCATCATAAGTGCGCCGCACATTGCCGGAACACCTGTTGTATAGCTGATTGCCTGGCTTCCAACCTCATGATAGCATTCCTGATGATCGCATACATTATAAATATAATAGGTTTTTTCTTTTCCATCCTTTACGCCGGTAAAGATACAGCCAATGTTTGTTTTACCCTTTGTACGTGGTCCAAGGCTTGCAGGATCCGGAAGCAGTGCCTTCAAAAACTGAATGGGGACAATTTCCTGTCCATTGTACTGGATCGGGGTTGTGGAAAGCATGCCCACATCCTCAAGACAGCGCATGTGATCCAGATAGCTCTGTCCAAAGGTCATAAAGAAACGAATCCGTTTTACACCTGGAATTGTTTTTGCAAGAGACTCAATTTCCTCATGATGGAGCAGGTACATGTCCTTGTCTCCTACCTGGTCAAAGTTATATTCTCTCTTAATTGCCATCGGCGGGATTTCCACCCAGTGTCCGTCTTCCCAGTAGCTTCCCGGTGCACTTACTTCACGAAGATTGATTTCCGGGTTAAAGTTTGTGGCAAATGCATATCCATGGTCTCCGCCGTTGCAGTCCAGAATGTCAATCGTATCAATCTGGTCAAATTCATGCTTTAATGCATGAGCGCAGTATGCCTGTGTAACGCCTGGATCAAATCCGCAGCCAAGCAGTGCGGTAAGCCCTGCATCTTCGAATTTTTTACGATATGCCCACTGCCAGGAATAGTCAAAGTAAGCGGAAAATCCCTCTTCTTTACAGCGTTTTTCATAAATGGCACGCCACTTTGGATCATCGGTATCCTCCGGCTCATAATTCGCTGTGTCCATATAATTTACGCCACAGGCCAGACATGCATCCATGATGGTCAGATCCTGATAAGGAAGTGCAATGTTCATAACCAGATCCGGTTTATAACCATTGATCAGTTGGATCAGCTGCTCCACATCATCTGCATCAACCTTGGCTGTAGTAAGAACAGTCTTTGTCTTTCCCTTTAATTTTTCTGCAAGTGCATCACATTTTTCCTTTGTACGGCTTGCAATACACAGCTCCGTAAATACCTCATCTGCCTGACAACATTTCTGAATTGCTACACTGGCTACTCCTCCGCAGCCGATTACAAGTACTCTGCTCATAATCATTCTCCTTTTCATATTGATATATAACTGTTTTTCAACAGCTTTTGTTTACATATTATTGATTTATTCTGTAATTGCCAGAAGCAGCTCTCTGAGAACCTTACATGCTGTTGCAGTGGAAACACCACTTACATCCAGCATAGGTGCCAGCTCATTAACGTCTGCCCCCACTATATTTGTCTGGGAAACAGTGCGGATCGCATCAAGAAGCTCAAGGAAGCTTACCCCTCCTGCCTCCGGTGTTCCTGTACCTGGAAATACTGATGGATCCAGGCAGTCCAGATCAATTGTAAAATATACCGGAGCCTTTATCTCCTTCAGCTCCCTCACCGTCTCCTTCAGACCATCAAAGGCAAATGGATGAAAATCCGTATGGGATCTGGCAAACTGAAATTCTTCTCTCTCACCGCTTCTGATGCAGAATTGATGAATGCGGTTATCTCCCAAAAGGTCGTGGCATCTTCGCAGCACGCAGGCATGGCTTAGCCTTGCTCCCAGATAATCATCTCTTAGATCTGCATGTGCGTCAAAATGAATAATATGAAGATCCGGATATTTCTCAAAGACAGCCCGTACCGCCCCTAAGGTCACCAGATGCTCCCCTCCCAGCAGCAGCGGGAGCTTATCTGCTTTTAATATTTCCTTTGCTCTCTTTTCTATATCCAAAAGAGCCATTTCACTGCTTCCAAAGCAAAGCTCCAGATCTCCGCTGTCAAATACCCTGATATCCATAAGGTCTCTGTCCTGATAGGGACTGTAGGTCTCAAGGCCAAAGCTTTCATGGCGCATGGCTGACGGACCAAATCTGGCACCCGGGCGAAAGCTTGTTGTGGAATCAAACGGTGCCCCGTAAAGAACTACAGATGCTTCCTCAAAGCTGCTTTCACAGCCGATAAAGGTTTCTACGTTAGGTCGGATCATATGTTATTCCTCCACTTCTTTTAGCATCTCCTCCAGAAATGCAGGAAGATAAAATGCTCCTTTATGAAGCCTTGTTGTATAGTAACGTGTGCGAAGATTTAATGCATTCCATGCCTCAGGATCCAGGTCATCTACCGGATGATATTTTTTGCTTGCAAATCCAAACAACCAGTAGCCTGCAGCAAATGTGGGGATATGTGCCTGATAAACACGGCTGATCTGGAAGGTACTGGCAATTTTCTTGTGGCTGCGCTGCATGGCATGTGCATCCTCGGTATAGAAGGGGCTTCCCTGCTGATTTACCATAATTCCGTCGTCCTTTAGTGCATTGTAACAGTTCCCATAAAATTCACGGGTAAAAAGTCCTTCAGAGGGTCCAAAGGGATCGGAGGAATCTACAATAATAAGGTCGTATTTTCCCTCACACCTTCTGATAAATTTCAGTGCATTTTCGTAATGAAGATGTACTCTTCTGTCATCCAGTCTGCATGCATTTCCGGGAAGATATGCGCGGCAGGCTTCCACAACCATAGGGTCCATTTCTACCAGGTCAATGCGTCTGACTCTGTCATATCTGGTCAGTTCACGGACAACACCGCCGTCTCCGGCACCAATTACAAGGATATCCTTTGCCTCCTTATGGATTGCCATGGGCACATGGGTGATCATCTCATCATAAATAAATTCGTCTCTCTCCGTGAGCATTACATTTCCATCCAAAGTCAGCACACGGCCAAATTCCGGTGTCTCAAAAATATCAATTCTCTGATAATCACTCTGTTTCGAATAAAGCTGACGGTTTACCCGAATGCTATGCTTCACATCCGGTGTATGAAATTCTGAAAACCACATTTCCATTGCCTTTACCTCCCTTTCAGAACATTCAGTCTCAAAATATCCGGGTCCTCCGGTCCTGTCATATTGCAGCCCTTTGCTTTTGCATATTCAATATAATCCAGGATCTCTGCTGTAATCCGCTCTCCAGGTGCAAGAATGGGAATTCCAGGCGGATAGCACATTACAAATTCACTGCAGACCTTCCCTTCTGTTTCCCGAAGAGGCAGGCTGCATTTATCCGCATAAAAAGCCTCCTGGGGGCTGGTTATTACCTGTGGGTCAATATACTCCTGGCTTAAAAGTCCAGAGCCGTCTGTCTGAAAACGTCTGCGGATTTCAGCAAGTGCACTTACAAGCCGTTCCACCTCCTGGGCGCGGTCACCAATGGAAAGATAGGCAAGAATGTTTCCGATATCACCGAATTCTATCTGGATATCGTATTCATCCCGCAAAATATCATAAACCTCAATTCCGGCAAGTCCGATGTCCAGTGTATGTACACTTAATTTGGTAATGTCAAAATCAAAAACTGAATTTCCGTTTACCAGTTCTTTTCCAAATGCATAATAGCCACCGATTGCATTAATTTCCTCTCTGGCATATTCTGCCATATCGGCTACCTGATGAAAGATCTGACGGCCGCGCTGGGCAAGGTTTCTTCTTGAAATATCAAGGCTTGACATCAGAAGATAGCTGCCCGAGGTGGTCTGAGTCAGATTAATGATCTGGCGTACATAGCCTGCATGTACAGCCGGACCGGTAAGAAGAAGACTTGACTGTGTAAGACTTCCTCCGCTCTTATGCATGGATACAGATGCCATGTCTGCACCTGCTGCCATGGCAGAAACCGGAAGCCCGCCTCCAAAATAAAAATGGGTTCCATGGGCCTCATCTGCCAGACACAGCATTCCTGCGTCATGAGCCATCTTCACAATAGCACGCAGATCGCTGCAGATTCCATAATAGGTCGGGTTATTTACCAGCACTGCAACTGCCTTGGGATGCTCTTTTATGGCCTTCTCAACCTGTTCCCTGCGCATTCCCAGAGATATTCCAAGTCTTTGATCCACTTCCGGATTTACATAAACAGGAATTGCGCCGCACAGAACAAGGGCATTTAAAACGCTTCTGTGAACATTACGCGGCAGTATGATTTCATCTCCACGCTTACAGGCAGTCAATACCATTGTCTGAACAGAGCTTGTTGTGCCCCCTACCATCAGAAATGCATGTGCTGCGCCAAAAGCATCTGCTGCCAGCTCTTCTGCTTCCCGTATTACGGATACCGGATGGCAAAGGTTGTCCAGAGGCTTCATGCTGTTAACATCCACCCCTACACATTTTTGTCCAAGAAACTCTGTCAGCTCCGGATTACCTCTTCCGCGCTTATGTCCCGGAACATCAAATGGTACAACTCTCATTCGTCTAAAGGTCTCCAGAGCTTCATGTATAGGTGCATGATTCTGGTTCAGTTTAAAACGACTTCCTATCATCATTCCTCCATTTCCGTTTTCCTTTGCTTAAGCCCTCAATCAGCAATCCTGCAGTCTATTCCATAAAACAATTCTCATTACATAAAAAAAGCGCAGGCAAGGGCACTAAACCACAAACCTGCGTCTTGATCGGTATTTATCTGCTTTATTTACAACATAAAAAGAAAAGGATGCACTCTTTAATTTTCATAAATAAAGCTTCTGGATCATGGGTGTCAGAGTCTATATAGCAATTATACTTTTACTACTCTTATTGACCGTTTCACAAGTCTGCGCTTCTGGCGCATCGCGGTTATCAAAGGAACCTACTTATAAAATTTGAGCTTTTAACTCAATCAATAAGGTAACCAAAGTTACCATAATCGGCAGTGGACCCGGCTGTCCGTATGGCCTTAACCCTGATCGGGTGGTCCAAAACAATTGCTTTGAAAAGACTCTGTCTGTTACTCTGTATCTTCGTCTTCCAAAATCTAATTTATCATATCATGCAGAAAATAAACTGTCAATAACAAATATTTATTGATGAATACAACAATGGAGCGTGTTTAAAAACCATTCCCGCAAAGTGTGACGCACATCTTGCAGAAAATCTTTTTCAAACACGCTCCAGAGCCTGCTTTATTTATAGAGTACAAATGCCTCATAAGGCTTCAGCACAATTTTTCCCTCAAAGCTCTTTCTTTCAAGGTTCGAGATCAGACACCTGGCTTTAGTAAATTCCTCCGGAATTTCCATTTCTGCCGGATGCTCACTAAAATTGCAGACAGTAAGAAGTCTTTCCTCCCCAAGTCTTCTCATATATGCAAAAATCTGATCATCCTCACGGTACAGCGGCTCAAACTCGCCATATACCACAATATCCTTTTCCTTACGAATACGGATCAGCTTCTGATAATAGTGGAAAATGGAATCCGGATCTGCCAGCTGGCTTTTTGCATTGATCTCTTTATAATTAGGATTTACCTTGATCCAGGGCTGACCCTTGGTAAATCCGGCCTGCTCAGAATCATTCCACTGCATAGGAGTTCTGGCATTGTCACGGCTTCTGAGCATGAGACATTTCATCATGTAATCCGGATCCATAAGTCCGGAATCTGTCAGCTCTGTGTAATACTGAATGCTCTCTATGTCGCGGTAATCTTCAAGCTTATCGAAATAGACATTGGTCATTCCAAGCTCTTCCCCCTGATATACGTAAGGGGTACCCTGCATCATATGCAGACAGGTTGCCAGCATTTTCGCAGAGGTTTCTCTGTAGGCAGGATTGTCATTTCCGAATCTGGATACGCTTCGGGGCTGGTCATGGTTTCCAAGAAACAGGCTGTTCCATGCTTTTCCCTGAAGCTGCTCCTGCCACTTGATCATGGTCTTTTTGAACGCCTTGAAATCATATCTGGCTGTAGTCCATTTGCCAAACTCCGCATGCTGGGAAGCGTCCTCCACATGCTCGAACTGGAAAACCATGTTCAGCTCACCGCTATTTTCTCCTGCATATTTCTGTGCCTCTTCTATGGTGACACCGGATGTTTCCCCAACTGTCATGATATCATATTTAGAAAGAACTTCACGGTTCATTTCCTTAAGGAATTCGTGAACCCTTGGTCCATGAACACAGTACGGGCCGAAATCTCCATAAAGACCGCTGCCAACCTTTCCATCCGGGAAGGACTGGTCCTTGGAAATCATGCTGATCACGTCCATGCGGAAGCCGTCGATTCCTTTGTCGCACCAGAATTTCATCATGTCATAAACTTCCTGACGGACCTTTTCGTTTTCCCAGTTCAGATCAGGCTGTTTTTTGGAAAAAAGGTGAAGATAATACATCTGTGTCTCATCATCATATTCCCATGCAGAACCTCCAAAACAACCGCCCCAGTTGTTAGGCTCTTTTCCGTTTACCGGATTTTTCCAGATGTAGTAGTCCCGGTATGGATTGTCTTTGGACTTTTTGCTTTCCAGGAACCACTGGTGCTCATCAGAGGTATGGTTTACCACCAGATCCATCAGCACCTTGATTTCACGCCTGTGCGCTTCCTCAAGAAGCTTTTCATAGTCGTCCATAGTTCCGTAGTCCTTGTAAATTCTGCGGTAATCGGAAATGTCGTAGCCATTGTCATCCTGAGGAGACTCCAGCATAGGGGAAATCCACAAAACATTAACGCCAAGCTCTTTCAAGTAATCCAGTTTTTCTATAATTCCGTTGATATCTCCGATTCCGTCCCCATTGCTGTCGTTAAAGCTTTTGGGATAAATCTGATATACAACGCTTTCTTTCCACCAGTTTTTTTTCATACAAAGCAATTCCTTTCTGTCTTATTTTTCAGCATTTACATACGATGATTATTTCACTGCTCCGGCAACAACGCCATTCATGATCCATTTCTGGCAGAAGATGTACACAATCAGTACAGGAAGCAGTACAAGCAGATAGGAGGCAAATGCCAGATTGTAATCTACGGAAAACTGTTTCTTAAACACATACTGTGCAAGCTGCAGGGTCTGCTGGCTCTCATCGCTTAAAAGTACCAGCGGCATAGTGAAGTCATTCCAGGTCCACATAAAGGATAGAATTGCTACCGTTGCAGTAGTTGGTTTTAATACCGGAAAAATAATTCTGCTGAAAATCTGAATGGGGTTTGCGCCATCAATCATTGCAGCTTCATCCAGTGCCTCCGGAATGGCTTTTACAGCACCTGTATACAAGAAGGTATTCATAGGAAGACCGAAAATAATATACAGGAAGGTGATTCCGAAAATATTATCCAAGTGGAAGGTGTTTGCCTGCACAACCAATGGCAGCATAATTACCTGGAAGGGAATAAACATGGCACTGATAAAATAGTAATACATAAGGGAGAAGAATTTGCTCTTCTTCCGGTTTCTTGTAATTGCATAAGCTGCAAAGGAGTTTGTGATCAGGGTGAAAATCAGGTTGATCACAGTGATAAATGCAGTATTAAAAAACTTTCTGGGAAAATCTGTCATTACCCATGCATCCGCAAAGTTCTGAAGACGGATTTTCTTTGGAAATGCCAGAATATTATTCATATCAGATGGGTCTTTGATGGCAATCATAAGTGCCATATAAAGAGGCAGGAGAATAACTACTACGATTCCAATGATCAGAAGAATCGTAACAGGCCAGTTATAACGCTCTTTTACTTTTACTGTATTGTGTTTCATCCTAATTTTTCCTCCCTCTTCTCAAGTACACGCAGCTGGAATACAGAAATCAGCACAACTACTATAAAAAGCATAACAGCATTGGCAGACTGATAAGCAAACTGTCCGCCTCCAAAGCCTTTCTTATAAATTAATACGGCAATAGAGGTAGTACTGGTTCCAGGACCTCCTTCTGTCATGGCCATGATCTGGTCATAAACCATCAGATAGCCTTTTGCAGAAAGAACCATGTTGATGGTAAAGGACGGAGCCAGAAGGGGGAAGGTGATCTTGCTGAATCGACGGAATCCGGTTGCACCATCCAGGTCAGCTGCTTCATACACATCAGTATCAATAGACTGAAGTCCTGCAATATAAATCAATGTATTAAATGCACATCCGATCCAGAGGGATACGGCAATGATGCCCCAGATGGCATTGTTGGTTCCAAGAATATTTACGCTTAAAGCCTTGATGCCAAGTCCTTTTCCCAACTGAGGAATGAGATTAGCGAAAATATAGTTGAAAATAAATCCAACAATCAGACTTCCAAGCATGTATGGAAGGAAGTAGAATGCTTTGATGGTATTTTTAAATTTGATTTTTGCATTTAAGGCACAGGCAAGAATCAGGCTGATTACGTTGACCAGGATAGTAGTGATCACTGCAAACTTAAATGTAAATAAATATGCATTTCCGGTATCTGCATCGGAAAACATGTGGATATAATTCCGAAGTCCTACAAAGTTCCAGTCTCCGTAGCCTTTCCAGTCTGTAAAGCTGTACATAACACCCTTCAGGAATGGTATTGTATGAAATGTAAAAAACAGAACTGCAAGGATTCCTACGTAGATGTAGTAGATCCGGTTTACCGCCGGTCTTTTCCGTGATGTTTTTTTCTTCATGAGATCCTCTCCTCATCTATATCAGATTTCTTCAGCCTCTGCCAGATTTATATATTTATCCGGCAGAGGCTAAAGAGGGCTTCTCTTGCTTTAATCAGCAGATTAATCTACATTTGCAATATCATATTTCTCGTCGCACTGTGCAAGGAACTGGTTCATATTTTCCTCATTGTCCATTCCGTTTGTGTAGTTCAAGCACATTTCGGAAATCAGAGCGGAAAGATCAAAGCCTGATGGATAGTAGTGGTCCGGGAAGTTGGCAACCTTGCCGTTTGCAATGTCTTCTTTTACACCTGCAACGGTTTCGTTTTCCTGCTCTACGCTTTTTACAGCAGAGAAAGCGAACTGGTCTTCAATATACGTTTTTGCGTTTTCCGGTTCCAGCATAAAGGATACGAATTCCTTTGCCATCTCTTCGTTTGCACTGTCCTTGCATACGCCAAGGAGTACATCAACACCGGAGGTCACATAATTCTGTGCTTCGTCATTGGATGCCGGGAATGCAAACATATTAACCTTCAGGTCTGAATTAGAATTCAGATACTGATTGATTGCCCAGTTACCATTGATGATCATGGCTGCTTCGCCGTTTGCGAATGCTTTATTTCCATCGTCATAGGTAAGTCCCATGAAATCGTCCTGTGCATAGTCAAGAAGCTTCAGGTATTTCTCTGTGATTTCTTCGTGAGTTCCCACAAATGTAGTCTTTCCTGCTTTACGGTCATCATTAAATGTAGCCGGTGCAAGGTCCGGTGCCATACTGTTCCATGGGCACAGGCTGGTCCATGCATCCTTGTAGGTCATAAGAAGCGGCTGCTCTCCTGCATCCTGAAGCTTCTCGATCACAGCGATGAATTCGTCCCAGGTTTTTGGAATTTCAATACCGTATTCTTCAAACTTGTCTACATTGTAAATGACACCGGAAGCATTTGTTGCATATGGAACGCCGTATGCTTTTTCTTCTTTGTCCTTGTTTACATCATAAACCATCTGCAGGTAGGATTCCTGAACTGTGGAAATGTAATCCTCACCACTTAAGTCTACCAGCATTCCTGCGCTTTCCACTTCTGTGTAGTTATTATCACCGCCCATTGCAACAATGTCCGGCATATCGTTCTTCGCCATTCTGGTTTTCAATACAGTTCCTGCATCTGCCGGAGCTGTGATTTTGATTGTCACGTCCTCATGTGTCTCGTTAAATTTGTCCACCAGCTTCTGAAGAATGTCTTTGTTTTCTGCCTTTGTAGAGAAAAGCTCCAGCTCTGTTCCTTTGGAGCCTTTTGCTGAAGAGCCGCCTTCAGAGGAGCCTCCACAGCCTGTAAGCATACCTGCCAGCAAGGTACCAACCATCAATGTGCAAACGATTTTCTTATTCATTTTTTATTCCTCCATTTTTCCTTTATGAAGGCTGCGCAGCATTTGTTTTTGTGAAAGCATTTTCTGAACACGTCTGTCCTGCTTCCCTTTTGGTGGCTCTATCATATCGCGTGATTGCAGTAAAATCAACAGGTTTCTCGAGAAACTTAAATAACTGACAAAGTTCCTTTATTGTTTTTGTGCATATATGACAAAACCAGGAATGGCGGCAGACGAAGCATTGCAGCTTACTGTCAGATTTTTCCCCGTTAAAGGAAATTTCATGCAGAAAAACAAAGTATGAACTGCTCATAACGCAATAACAGCCCAGATCTGCACATAGGGCAGCTGGGCTGTTATTCAAATAAGAGGTCTATTTTTTTCTTTTACAGATTCTCTTCTCACAAGATGCACCGGGCTTTTCACATTCATTTCCTTTAGCTGTTCGCCTGCTGCCATCCGAAGCAGACGGCTTAAGGCCAGATGTGCTTTCTGGCTGACGTCCTGATGAACCGTGGTCAGCTTGGGGCGCACCATTTGCGCGTAAATGCTGTCATCATAGCCTGTAATGGAAATTTGATCCGGAATTTTAATTCCCTGATCCAAAAAGAAGTTCATTGCCTCAATGGCATCATAATCTGAAGAAAAAGCCAGTGCTTTTACTTCAAGAAAGCGGGGCAGAAGCTCACTGTATTTTTGAAGCCGCTTTTTTTTCTCATAGGATACTATCACAAGACGTGTACGGCTGCAGAACTTCCCATCCTGTTCCATGGCCTGTTTGAAGCCCATCCAACGGCTGTAATCACTGTCAATATCCGTTTCTGCTATAAAAATTGCCTTGTCGTAGCCACAGGAATACAGATAATTTCCAATCTGATAGCCGCCGGAATAATCATCTACACCTACATTCTGGAAAAAATATTCACCGGCAGGATAGGTATCGATGAGAACCATTTTCTTGTTCAGCTTCCGGGACAGCTGCCTGTATTTCTCGTCATTGTAACCCAGGATAATCAGGCCTTCCACATTCCATCTGGAAGCAATGTCTACCACATGCTGAATATTTTCCCCGCCGATGAGCATGATATAGTAGCCCTTCGCTTCCGCTTCGTTCTGGATGGTTCCCACCAGCTCCCCTACAAAGGAATCCTGCAAGGGCTGCATTCCGTGTGCCTGGTTAAAGCCAACCACAACCCCGATGATCCTGGAACCATGACCGGACAGCATCACAGAGCCCATATGTGGAACGTAATTCTGCTCTTTAAGGATTGCCGTTATTTTATCAATGGTTTCCTGAGAAACCCGTTTCGTATTTCCATTAATTACATTCGATACTGTGGTTCTGCTGACCCCAGCCATATCTGCAATATCCTGAAGACGAATCATAGGTGTGCCGCTCCTTTCCCTGGAAAATGGAATCTTCCCAAATTAAAGCTTACGGCTCATATCGTGCCACTCTTCGCCTCCCCAGACGGAACCGGAGATGCCATCGTCGGTGTAGCCCATTTTTTTGTACATTTCCACCTTCTGGTCCAGGCAGGTGAGGTACAGGCATTTGCGGCCTTTGGCCTGCTCACGGGCTGCGTAGTGGGTCATGATCTCACGGGCAAGACCCTGGTGACGGTACTCCGGGAGCACATCAAGGCCAAGGAGCATAATGTTTTTTCCTTTTGGATCATGAAGGGTGATGTCCGTAAAAAATTCATCGCGGAACACTTCTTCATCTGTTGCGACGCCGTTTAAAAATCCCGCAATTTTACCAGTTGCCTTATCTACTGCCACCAGGAATGTCTCAGATGCATGCTCGGTACGCTTTCTCATGCTTTTGGGAGAGCAGGCTTCGTTGGGAGGAAAACAGATCTGCTCGATTTCCACTGCCTGTTCTGCCTCATCTGGACGAATATTTCTAAATTCAAATTTCTCTGTCATTTTCTTTATACCCCTCTTTCTATTTTATCCCAGAATTTTTCCCAGCATATTCAGAAGCTTTGGAATCTCCACAGCCGATGCACCGTCAGACACAGCGTCCACGGCAAAACATATGTTTCTGGGTGCGCTCCTGCACACTGCCTTCTCCCACAGAAGCCAAAATTCCAACACCAAGATAAAAGGCCATGAAAAGATATGCGGAAGCATGAACCAGCCACCGCTTATTTTTCACCACTGTATTGCCCACAGCAAGAATTCCGAACATAAAAATTGCTGCAATAAATACAATTTTGTTGGTATATGGCACCTCCGAATAGCTAAGGCACAGGCGTGCCGCAAAACTTTTGTTCTTTTCATTATAAGGCATCCCACTGTCCTGTGTCAATTTCCAACAGTGCAGACCAAAGAAAGGCGCCCGCATAAGCGAACGCCTTTTCCATTTTCCATATTTTTACGCATCAAGACCTGCGTGATATCCCATGTAAATTGCGTTTGTGATGTTGCTTGGGCGGACACAGTCTCCAATCTCGCGTACCACAGGTGCACAATTTCGAAGTGCATTTACTGCATCACGGTTGGCTCTCTGGCCAACTGCGCAGATTACGGATTTTCCAGGTACCAAAACCTCATTTCCATCTGCGTCCTTGCAAAGTACGCCGTCCGGTGTCACTTCCATTCCCTGGTAACAGGTATGTGCTTCCACATACTTGTCGATCATCTGCATCAGGATCGGACGGTGGCGGATGTTTGCGTCCGGTGCAAGCTCAGGTCTCATCTCTACCAGATGCACCTTTTTGCCCTCCTGTGCAAGGTGGATGGCAGCTTCACAGCCTGCCAGACCGCCGCCAAGAACTACAACGGAATCGCCTACCTTTTCTTTTTCCAGGTAATAGTTGTTAACGACAACCACGTTGTCTTGGTCCATACCTTTGAGCGGGGGAACAATCGGATTGGAGCCAACTGCCAGGATCATCACATCTGCATTCTGTGCCTCTGCATATTCCGGAGTCACCTCTGTGTTGCAGCGGATCTCAACGCCAGCTTCTTTTGCCTGTGCTTCCAGGGAAAGACCAAGCTGGTACATTTCCTGCTTGAAATCAATCGCCTGCTCGCACTTTAAAATTCCACCCACCTTGTCGCTCTTCTCGCAAAGCACAACCCTGTGACCGCGAAGGGCTGCTGTCACAGCTGCCTTCAGTCCAGCTACGCCGCCGCCAACTACAAGCACTTTCTTCTTCACAGCTGCAGGAAGTACCTCTGTACCTTCAATCTCACGTCCGATCAGCGGGTTGACGGTACATCTTCTGGTCTGTGTGGTAGGTCTTTCTGCCATACATGCAAAGCAGCGCAGACATTTCACAATCTTGTCATCATTTCCGGACACAACCTTCTGGGGCAGGTATGGATCTGCCAGAAGGGCACGTCCCATGTAAACCACATCAGCTTTTCCGGACGCAATGATCTCTTCCATCTGTGCCGGATCATTTAAGGCACCGATGGTGGCAACCGGTTTGCTTACGTGCTTTTTGATTTCTTCTGCAAGGTACACATTCACGCCATGCTCTGCAAACATAGACGGATGAGTTCTGAAAAATCCGAACTGGTAGGATCCTGCGGATACATGGATCAGGTCTACATAAGGCTCCACTGCCTGTGCGATCCGAACACCCTCGTCCAGGTCATAACCGCCCTCGAACAGTTCAGAACCGCTCATACGAAACTCGATCGGGAACATAGGGCCAACTGCATTTCGCACTTCCTTCAGCACTTCGATGGTGAAGCGCATTCTGTTCTCGAAGCTTCCGCCGTACTCATCCGTTCTGTGGTTGAAATAAGGGGAAATAAACTGGTTCAGAAGCCAGGTGTGTCCGCCGTGGATCATGATCATCTCAAAGCCTGCACGTTTTGCAAGAATGGCGGTCTCGCCGTAGCGCTTCACAATGTCTGCAATCTGCTCTTTGGTAAGGGCAGTTACCTTCATTCCGTCCGGACGGATGCCATCGCTTGGTCCGTACTGGGTCAGGCCCTGCTTTTTGTTCTTATCTGCCATGTAAGTACCTGCATACTGGCCGGAATGGGAAAATTCCACGCTTGGCACTGCACCGTGTCTCTTGATTGCATCTGCTGTGAAGGTGAAAGCAGCCAGGGAGCCAACTGTGGCAAGGTCAAGATGAAGCATGTGGGAACCGTCTGTCTCCGGGTGAACTACAAGCTCACTCATGGTTACAGCTGCGGCTCCGCCTTTGGCACGAAGCTCGTAGAAGGCACGGGTTCTCTCGCCTGGTACGCAGTCCTTGTCAATATCGGTTGCTCCGATCGGGGATGCAAACATGCGGTTGCGGAAGGTTACGTTTCCTAAAGTGATAGGCTGACATAAATGCGGGTATTTTCTTTCCATTGCGAAGTTCCTTTCTATGTGTTTTTATAACAATTTGTATATAATCAATATGTTTTTTTATTTATAATGCAATTATTTAAACAATATTTTCATTTCGTGTTTTTCACGCCTTTTTCTTTGCGAAAAAGCGGTACACAAATGTAAGTGCCAGTCCGGCTGCTGCAAATGCACAGGCAACCAGAAATGCGCCATGGTAGGTTCCCTCTGCCATGTAGATTTTTCTCATTGCAGAAGGTCCGAAGTATCCGGCACCTGCAAGGCCGATAAACATGATTCCATAGTTTACACTGTTATTCTTTGTTCCAAACTGGTCTGCTGTAAAGCCAGGATATACACCCATGAAAGAACCGAAGCTTAAGCCGATTCCTGCAATTCCAATGTAGAATGTAGCGTATCCCCCCTGACCAGTCATATATAAAAGTAAAAGACCGATGATTCCAAGCACGCTTGCCACAGACAGGGTGTTAATCCTTCCGATCCTGTCAGACAAAAGTCCTGCCAGAATACGTCCTGCAGCATTGAAAACAGCCAGAACGGAAACGGCTGTACTTGCCATAATAGCGGTCATTCCCACCATATTGGCAGCAACTGCAGATGCCTGTGAAATTACCATCATTCCGCTGAATGCACCGCAGGTAAACAGAAGAAGCATAACGTAGAATACCGGAGTTTTCAGCATTTCTTTCCAGTTTTTGTTCTCTGCTTTATTTCCTGCTGCCACTGCCGGCGGTGTCCATCCATCTGGCACAAAATCTGCCGGACACTGCTCCATAAAGAAGGAACATCCGCAAATGATGATCAGGAATGCGACGCCTACGATTTTAAAAGCTGCAGCCGCATCTGTCACTGCTACTATCTCTGTTACGATTGGCGGCAGGATAACGGATCCAAGTCCGTAAATTGCGGTGGTGATTCCGCCGATCAGGCCTCTTTTATCCGGGAAAAATTTCATACATGTGCTGACCGCTGTACCGTAGGTCATTCCAAGTCCAAGTCCGAAGATCAGTCCGTATGTCACGATCAGGGCTCCTACGCTTGTGGCAAACCCGGAAGCGATCATTCCGATTCCAACCATAAGTCCGCCTGTAAGAATCACCTTCTTCGGGCCAAACTTATCGTTAAAGCTTCCTCCTGTGATCATGGTAATCGGTCCTACGGAATTGGCAATGGTATACACAATTGCAAGATCCGCTGTGGTTAAGGCAACACCATTTCCGGTGCTTAAGAACTCAGCCATGGAAGCTGCGAATACACTCCATACATAAATGGACCCAAGGCATAAATTGATGAAACAGCATGCGATTAAGGTTCTCCACCGTTTTCTGGTTAAGTTCATCTTGTCTCTCCTTTTCTCTGTTTGTTATTTTTCTATCAAAGCCAGTTTATCTTAGCACATTTTGTTTTATATGTAAATATAGACATATAAATTATTACATGTAATTATTAACAATCTTTCCATGGATTTTTTGTAGAATATTGAGAAATTGAGGAAAAAGAGTTGGAAAATTCTGCTGGTGTGCTATGATATGGAATATGCCGCATTGAAAACTAAAGCATGTTTGAATCCCTAAATACGAAAGAGAAATCATATGAGAACATTAAAATACGCCATTCTTGGCCTTTTAAATCAAAAAAAAATGACCGGATACGATCTGATGAAGCAGTTTGAATCCGCATTGTGCGAGTTCTGGTCTGCCAAGCACAGCCAGATCTATCCGGAACTGAAGAAGCTTACAGAGGAAGGCTGCGTTGCCTACAGGCAGGAAGCCTCCGACAATGGCCTGGAGAAAAAGCTGTACCATATTACCGAAAAGGGACGGACAGATTTCATGTCCTGGCTCTCCTCAGAAACGCCGGCCCAGCCCACCCCTAAGGACATCTCCCGGCTGAAGATTTTTTTCTGCAGCTGCCTGCCCAAAGAAGAACGGAAATTTATGCTGGAAGAACAGGTCTACAGGCACACCGCCCGCCTGAAGCACCTTCAGAACAACCAGCAGAAATTCTCCCAGGTTCCAGACAGTGATTCCAATGAATTCGGCGACTATCTGGTACTCATGGGCGCTATTATGCGGGAAGAAATGATGATTGAGTGGCTGAAGAAATCCATTAGTCTGTTAAACTAAGCAACTCGATGTTCACTCCTTGCTTCGTTCCGCCCGGTACTGGGACGGAGTTTTTCCCACGTATTTCTTAAAGATCCGGTTAAAATAACTTACGTTGTCATATCCTGCACATCTGGCAATGTAAGTTATTTTCTCAGAGGTTTCCCGAAGCATTTTGCAGGCATTATTCAGACGATACTGCATCAGGTATTCCACTGGAGAAATTCCTATATTTTCCTGAAAATAACGCAAAGCAGTATTTTTGCTGATATTAGCTGCCCCTGCAATATCGGCAAGGGTAATTGGCCTTTCAAAATGCATCTGGATGTACTGAATCATAGCCTGCAGCATTTTCCTGGAATGGGCGGAACCATTGACCATTTTCGGGGCAAGCTGTTCGCTGTTCAACTTTAAAAACATAAGAAGCCATATTTCGCTTAGCTGATTTCGAATAGATAATTCATTCCATTCAGCAGTTTTCAGGTTAGAAAACAGTTCCTGTAAAAGAGACAACATCTGCTTTTTCCATACTTCTTCTTTTCTTAACACAATACATGGCATCTCAGCCTTTTCCAGCGGCATCACATATTTTCTGTAAATAAGGCTCTCTTTGGCAGCCAGAAAAGCCGGCAGAAATATCACATTCGTTATAATCCCGTATTTTTCCGAGGTAAAACGGTGCAGCACACTGCCAGGCTGTACATATCAAACATGGTATCTCCTCCTGCGCCGAAGATTCCATTGATGGTCACATCATTGATGGCACGGCCGATCATATGGATATAAAATCCTGATTTCCAATGGAAATTACTGATTTCATGAATTTGTTTTCCTTTCTGATTGAATCAACAATGCCTGTATGGAATTTCTTTTCCAAATTCAAATACCTATCATAATGAAAACAGATACAGAGCATATCGGTTAACATGGCTACTTCAAGTATTACTCATAATTTTGTCGTATCCAATCCCAATAGCGTAAAACGTTTTGTTGCAGCAATTGACGAAGCTGATCATGACCGCACACCAAAGCAGACACTTCCCGGACGTCAATTAACAAACCCACAGGAGATTTTAGCCTTAATGTCAAAAAGGAAGAAACACAGTTTTACACCACAGTAGCTCACCTGATTGCCCAATTAGGTAATAACTATTCTCTTCCAAAAGAAAACGGATTCCTTGGAACACTCGAGTATCTACTTCCTTGTCCTTTCACACAAAAAAATAAACCTGCTGCCATCTGCAGATCTCTCCACAGACAACAACAGGTTTCCCCTGATGCATTTATTTACTTTACCATCCGTTCAATACCATCGGTCATACGGATTCCCACGCACCTTCTTTGTCTCTGATGCCTTCTCAATACTCTTTTCAGTTTCTTCCCTCGTTGCAAACAGCCTGTGAGCCTTCACCTGTATTCCGCCGCCCGTATCTGTAAAACGGACCAGAAACATCCTTCATCCGCACCAGAACCGGAAGAACCTGCCCCGCAGCAAATCTCCCAGATCTTCCAGAAGTTTAATATACTGGCTTTTATCCGGATCATTCAATAAAAGGACAGACCGGATTGCCTGTATTTTGCCAGTATTCGTCAATCTTATTCACCGCCTTGCTTTAATCGAATATACGTTCTATTATGATACCATATTCCTTACCGCACTTCAAGCAATCTTTCACTATAAAAAATATAAGAAAAGATTCTGACACACACCTTTCAGTGTGTGTGCACCGCTTATTTAACATTACCCTATCAATTATTTCACCAATTTATGAATTACTTTTAACAGTAATTCCACATCAACAGGCTTAGCAATATGTTCATCCATCCCAGCTTCTTTTGCCCTTATTCTGTCCTCCGTAAACGCATTTGCTGTCATTGCAATGATCGGTATTTGCTTTGCATCCTCTCTGTCCAGAGACCTGATCATCTTTGTAGCTTCATAACCATTCATTACTGGCATCATAATGTCCATAAGAATGACATCAAATTCACCAGATTCACTATTTCTGAACAGCTCAACAGCTTCCTGACCATTCCATGCTTTTGTCACATCGACACCTTCATTCTGAAGCACAAATTCAGCGATTTCCATATTCAGCTCATTATCTTCTGCCAGAAGAATATGCAGTCCCTTTATGGATTTTTTTGATACATCCGTCTGTTCTTCACGTTTATCCAAATCTATTTTAAATGGAACCCGGATCACAAATGTCGTCCCTGCGCCTCTTTCGCTTTCAAAAGTAATGGTTCCACCCATTTTCTCGACCAGCTTCCTTGAAATAGCCATTCCAAGTCCGGTTCCGGCAAACTTTGTGCGGCTTCCTGTGTGTTCCTGTGCAAATGGTTCAAAAATATATTTCTGGAACTCCTCAGTCATTCCGATTCCTGTATCCCGGCAGACAAATTCCATTGTCGTCATTTCCGGCTGTTCGGATGGAATTTCAATGCAGCTGATATAGATCTGTCCGTTTTCCCTGTTATATTTCACTGCATTGGACAGAATATTCATCATCACACGTTTCACATACCCTGGACTTCCAATAAAATCGCGATGTGTGATTTCTTTTTTTTCCCACACAATCCGGATATTCTGTTCTGCAGCAATCTGTTCGATCACAACAAGCACTTCCTCAGAGATTTTTCTCAGATTAAATGGAACCTCTTCCAAAACGACTTCACCTGACTCAAGCTTACTCATGTCCAGAACATCATTTACCAGTTCCAGCAGCAGATTGGATGCCTCTTTCACCTTTGCTCTGTATTCTGTCTGCTTTTCTATATCATCTGCATAATGATCTGCCATATTTACCATGCCACAAATTCCATTGATCGGAGTCCGGATATCATGGCTCATTCGCTGTAGAAACTCTGTTTTTGCCTCATTGGCTGCTTCTGCCTTTTTTGCTGCTATCAGAAGTTCTGCTTTATATTTTTCATCTTTTTCCTGTTCCTGTTTCCGGTGTGCCAGATTGGTTCTGTATGTCCAGAACCAGAATATACTAAACATCAGAAAATAAAGAAAAATAACGCTTATCACACTTAATGGAAGATTATGGAACACTTCTGTATCCGGAAGATATGCATAAATATAATAATCACGCTGCTTCAGCATGATTCCATAACATCCAATTCCTTCCTTCTTCAAATGATAAATATGCTGACTGTCTGCATGCTTTTTCATTGCCTGAACAACTTCGTTGTCGGTTGTATTCTGCCCCAACAGGCTCTCGTCATTGCTGGCAACAATGATTCCCTCGTCTGCAACAATAATCGTTCCATCTTTCTGGACACTATAACCATTTAAAAGCCCTTGTATCGTCAGCGTATAGTTTCTGGCAAATTCAGGAGATGTGTAATAATAGGTCGCAACGATACCTGGTGCATCTTTTCTGGCACAGGCTGCAATGTCAATATGTGATCCGTCTTTCCTGTTAAACCGTTCTGAATAAGTTCTTTCTTCATATCCGGCAAAATCCATGATAATGTCTTTTTGCAGATACTCCGTGATCTCATTAGTCAGAGACTCATCCATACTGTATTCACAGTCCATCTTTCCCTCTGCATCCAGTATAATGATACCATCCACCCAGAGAGTCTGCAGGTTTTCTTTCAGAAAATCCCGACTTAGCTGACCGCCGTTTTCTATTTCCGTATCGATATTCGTGCTCATCTGTCTGGCACTTTCAATGGCACGGAGAAGACTTTTGGATTCCGAAGATTCATTATAATGGGTGTAGGTGGAGCACTGCACTTTCACATAGTTTACAATCTCCACCATTCTTTTCTCTGCTTCCGCTTTTTCTGCGTGGAAGAAATAAAACAGAGAGACTACTGCCACACAGATTCCAATCAAACCTCCGAGCAGCTGGATCCGTTTTTCTTTTTTCTTTCTCTTAATATCCAAGATCATCCACCTCCAGGTACTTCTGGGGATCATCCAGGTATTTTTCAATGATTTTCAGGGATGTGCCATCCTGACGCATTTCTTCCAACGTCTGCCCCATCTGCTCACAGATTCCTCTGTCATCATCTTTTGCAAAAGCGACACCTATTCCGGTGATCATCAGAGGCTCTTCCAGAATACGGAAGCTTGCATCATAATCCTTCATATACTGAACGATAGATTCCTCGTGTGCTGCAACTGCATCTACATATCCTTTTCCAAGAAACGTATAGATCAGCTCCCTGTGTCCCAGGCTGATCAGATTACCCAGCTTTGGGATTCTCTCATCCGTCCGGTTCAGAAAGATGCCTTCCGGTTTGGTTGTGGACTGAACAGCCAGGTTCTTTCCCTCCAGGTCACTTAGCTTATAAATATCGCTGCTCTCGTTTACAGCAACCACCTGACGGCTTGCTATGTATGGTCCTGCCCAGCGGTAATCGTCAAGACGTCCTTCCATAGAAAAACAGCCCATGATACAATCAATCTCGCCGCTCTCCACCAGTTCTTTTTTCTCCTCCCAGTTGATCTGGACAACCTCCACCTGATATCCCATTCTTTTAAAAGAT
>SKED01001304.1_pt1 | contig 22179 bp, 20 predicted proteins | sample 4826651 | NCBI WGS metagenome assembly SKED01 (sample SAMN11008818, study PRJNA524170) | human gut metagenome | biome: Human fecal sample; material: Feces; isolation source: fecal sample from pouch patient p19 | host: Homo sapiens | place: Israel: Tel-Aviv | collected 2016-06-28 | reverse complement strand
CTGGGCGGCTGGATCCTTGCACTGGCAGAGATCGCAAAAGTCTTTCCCGGCTTTGCCAGACGGCTGAAGCTCTCTCAGGGGCTTTCTCCGGTAATAATTTCCATTGCTGCCGGAAAAGCCCTGGGCTCCCTGTTTTATTATGCCATGAGCTGGATGTAATTCTTACTGTCACTCTACCATCTCACGAAAGGATTTTCCATATGCAAAATATCAACAAAAAAAAATATGAACAATATGTCAAGCAGCTTACTCCCACCCACAGTCTGCCGCTGAATATGGCAAAAGCTTTTCTCACAGGCGGACTGATCTGTCTTCTTGGACAGGTTATCTTAAACACAGCACAGGCTCTCGGTGTAGATGCTTCCGATTCCAGAACCTGGTGTTCTATCTTTCTCATTCTCTTAAGTGTCCTTCTCACAGGCTTTGGTATTTATCCCAAAATCGGCAAATTCGGCGGTGCAGGAAGTCTTGTTCCCATTACCGGATTCGCCAACTCAGTGGCTGCATCCGCCATTGAGTTCCGGGCAGAAGGACAGGTTTTCGGCATAGGGTGCAAGATCTTTACTATTGCAGGTCCTGTGATCCTCTACGGCATCTTAAGCGCCTGGGGACTGGGTGTGATCTATTATATCCTGAAGATCCTGGAGGTGATATCATGAGCAAAAATCTCAGACTTGGCGCAGCCAGCATTGCATTTTCACAGCCTTTGTATATCGAAAGCGCCGCATCCATCGTCAGTCAGAAAGAGGCGGACGGTCCTCTTGGAGATCTTTTTGACCTGGTCTGTGAAGATCCCATGTTTGGCTGTGACACCTGGGAATCTGCGGAAAGCACACTGCAGAAAGAAACTGCCACTCAGGCCATAAGCAAAGCCGGACTGAGCTCCGAAGATATCCATCTGATGTTCGCCGGAGATCTTCTCGCTCAGACATCAGCCACCTGTTTCGGCTCCGCTGGACTTGGAATTCCCTTTTACGGTCTTTACGGCGCCTGCTCCACCATAGGGGAAGCACTTTCTCTCGGTTCCCTTGCTCTGACCGCCGGATTCGGCACACGGGTCTTATGTGCCACCTCCAGCCATTTCGCAAGTGCGGAAAAAGAATTTCGTTTTCCTCTGGGATACGGAAACCAGCGGCCGTTTTCTGCCACCTGGACAGTAACCGGAAGCGGTGCCTGTATCCTAAGTACATCTCCTCCCGGAGAAAAAGCTCCTCTGCGCTCCGGCAAAGGCTGTGCTGCTATCACCGGCCTTACTGCCGGCCGTGTGATGGATTACGGTCTCAGGGATTCCATGAACATGGGAGGCTGTATGGCTCCTGCAGCCTGCGATACCATTGCACGAAGCTTTTCGGATTTCGGGCGGACGCCTTCGGATTATGATGCCGTCTTTACCGGGGATCTGGGGATCATCGGGCAGAAAATTCTCCTGGATCTTCTAGAGGAACAAAATATCCGGCTTTCTCCCATTCATAAAGACTGCGGTATCCTGATCTATGACAATCCTTCTCAGGACACCCACGCAGGAGGAAGCGGCTGCGGCTGTTCTGCTGTAGTCCTTGCCTCCTATATCCTTCCGAAGATTGTATCCGGAGAATGGAAGCGGATCCTTTTTGTACCAACAGGAGCGCTTCTTTCCAAAGTAAGCTTTAATGAAGGTGACAGTATTCCGGGTATTGCCCACGGAGTTGTCATCGAGCATATGGAGGTATGAGCATGGATTACTTTAACGCATTCTGGTTCGGCGGCCTTGTCTGTGCCCTGATCCAGATCCTTCTGGACAAGACAAAGCTGATGCCTGGCCGTGTGATGGTACTTCTGGTATGTAGCGGCGCCCTGTTAAGTGCCGTTGGCGTCTACCGGCCGCTGGTGGATTTTGCAGGTGCCGGGGCCTCCGTCCCGCTGATCGGTTTCGGACATGTATTATGGGAGGGTATGAAAAAAGCCATTGAAGAAGACGGCATCCTTGGGCTTTTTACAGGAGGCTTCACTGCCTGTGCTGCCGGAGTTTCCTCCGCCCTGATCTTCTCTTATCTGGCCAGTCTCTTCTTCCGTCCAAAAATGAAAAAATAATATTCCGGGAAAGGAGTTTTTTTCTCATGAGTGATACTCTTTATCTGCAGCTGGATCAGAACATTGAAGTCACCAACCCACATGTATATCTTCAGGATATCGCTGCACTTTCCATGAGTGACCCCAAAATCCTCAATCGTCTGCGGGTCATGCCTGTGATCGTTCTGGATGCGAAAAAGCCCGGACGCTATGTGATGTCTGTCTCGGATCTTCTGAAAAAGATCCAGAAGCTGGAACCCTCCATTGATATTTCTCCCATCGGGGAAACGGATTTTATCATCACCTACCGCATCAGCTCTGCCACAGGGAAAATTTTCCGGTATGTGAAAATCCTTTTTGTATGCCTGGTTTCCTTTTTCGGCGCTGCTTTTTCCATTATGACCTTTAATAATGACGTAGATATGGGCAGCCTTTTTAGCCAGTTTTACACTCTTGTTACGGGAAAAAGTTCCTCCGGCTTTACCATCCTGGAGATTTCCTACTCCATCGGGATCGGCCTCGGCGTACTGATCTTCTTTAATCATTTCGGGCATCTGAAGCTAAGCGATGATCCCACACCTATGCAGGTGCAGATGCGGACCTATGAGGATGATGTAAACCGGACACTGATCGAACAGGCTGCACGAACAGAAAATCCAGAAACTGACTCATAACCAGAGCACACTCTCATATCCGTACAATTTCGCCGCCTGTCGCAAAAAAAAGCTCCCTGCAGATTTCTCTGCAAAGAGCTTTTTTATATAATATGGGTTTACTTTTTTTCTGAAATGATATTTACAGAAGTCCTCCGATGGATAAGAACAGAGGAGCAAATACCAGTGATACAATAGTCATAAGCTTGATCAGGATGTTAATGGAAGGCCCTGATGTATCTTTGAACGGATCGCCGACTGTATCGCCGACAACGGCTGCTTTGTGCGCCTCGCTGCCTTTTCCGCCATGATGACCTGTCTCGATGTATTTTTTTGCATTATCCCATGCACCACCTGCGTTGGACATGAAGATTGCCATCAGTACACCTGTTACAAGAGCACCGGAAAGAAGTCCTCCAAGAGCCTCAACGCCAAGAACAACACCTACGATAACCGGAACAACGACCGCCATGATTCCAGGAAGCATCATCTCGTGAAGAGCTGCTGTTGTGGAGATCGCAACGCATGATTTGTAATCCGGTTTCTCGGTACCCTTCATGATACCCGGTTTCTCACGGAACTGGCGTCTTACTTCCTCGATCATCTTGTAAGCAGCCTTGGAAACGGATTCCATTGTGAAGGCCGAGAAGAGGAATGTAAGCATACCACCGATAAAGATACCGATCGTAACACGAGGAGCAAGGATATTGATCGCATCCAGATTTACTGCATTCGCATAAGATACAAACAGAGCAAGCGCTGTAAGAGCTGCGGAACCGATCGCAAAGCCTTTACCCATAGCTGCTGTTGTGTTACCTACAGAATCAAGCTTATCTGTGATCTCACGAACTGACTCATCCAGACCTGACATCTCTGCAATACCACCGGCATTGTCAGCGATGGGTCCATACGCGTCAACGGCAACTGTGATTCCTGTTGTGGAAAGCATACCAACTGCTGCAAGAGCGATTCCGTATAATCCATCCACACCGTATGCTACAAAAATACCAACACAGATCAGCAGGATCGGGAATGCTGTAGATTTCATACCTACTGCGATACCACTGATGATAGTTGTAGCTGCACCTGTCTCAGACTGCTCGCCGATTCCCTGAACCGGTTTGTAATCTGCAGATGTGTAATACTCTGTAATGTTTCCGATGATGACACCGACAACAAGACCTGCGATCACAGCGATGGCTGCCTTCATGTCTCCGAAGAGAGTCTTGCTGAGGATCAGGGACACGATGATAACAAGTGCTGCAGATACATAGCTTCCTCTTGTGAGGGCTTTCTGCGGATTGGAATTATCATCACCTTTTACAAAGAATGTTGCAATGATGGATGCGATCAGTCCACAGCCTGCAATAGCCAGCGGATAGAGAACACCGGAAACTGCTCCGGCTACCGCACCAAGTGTAAGGGCAGATACCAGAGATCCTACATAGGACTCAAAAAGGTCTGCACCCATACCGGCAACATCACCTACGTTATCACCTACGTTATCCGCGATAACAGCCGGATTACGAGGGTCATCCTCCGGGATTCCTGCCTCAACCTTACCTACAAGGTCAGCTCCTACGTCAGCTGCCTTTGTATAGATTCCACCACCAACACGTGCAAACAGTGCGATGGAAGAAGCACCAAGGCTGAATCCGGAAAGTACGTCAACGTTCTTTGTGATGATATACACAACGCTGACACCCAGTGCACCAAGACCTGCAACACACATACCCATAACAGCACCGCCGGAGAATGCAATGGAAAGAGCCTTGTTCATTCCTCCCTCTTTTGCTGCATTTGCTGTTCTTACATTAGCCTTTGTTGCAACGGTCATACCGCAGTATCCTGCGATTGTTGAAAACAGAGCACCTACTACGAAGCAGATTGCTGTTACCCAGCTTCCAACTCCGATTCCGATCAGTACAAAAAGTACGGCTACAAAAATAACCAGGATCTTGTACTCTGCTGTTAAGAAGGCGCGGGCACCTTCTGCGATCGCACCTGCGATCTCCTTCATTCTGTCTGTTCCTGCATCCTGCTTGCTGACCTTCGCTGCAAGGTATGCTGCGAACAGAAGTGCCAGTACTGCTGCCACCGGCACCAAATACATGTAGTTTTCCACTCTTTTTACCTCCGTTCATGTATTGTTAATACTTTATCACATTATTTTGCATATTTCAAATAGAATTTTCACTTAGATTTTTGTGAATGTTGTGATATAATAGAAATTTATATATTTGAAATAAACAAAATTTCAACCTGCTTATTTAATAGGAACTTTTTTTATCGCATTTTTTATGTCTTTTTACTTTGAAAGAATTTCAGATTTTCTTTCCAGAAGATTTTTTTCCAATAATTGTTTTTCTGCATTTTCGAATCCAATTCGTTCTATAGTCTCAGCAAAACGTTCTCCCTTTAATCCCTGGTCCTTAAAAAGCAGGATTGCCTTCTCAATAACATCTAGTGCCTCTTCCTCTGACGTAAAGATCCGGTTCAGGGCCTTTCCATGAGAAATTTTCTTTCCCCAGCGTCCACCGATATAGATCTTGAATCCGTAGGTACCGTCCGGGATGGAATGGAATGGACATTTTCCCACACACCTTCCGCAGTGTCTGCAAAGCTCCTCATCAATGTGCAGTTTCCCGTCAACGACTTTCGCCACTTTGTTTGGACATGCAGCTTCAATGGCACATTTTTTGCAGCCCTTGCATGCCTCGCTGTCAAAGTGCGGGATCCTCTGTCCGATGATCCCCACATCATTCAGATTTGGTTTCACACAGTTATTCGGGCATCCGCCTACTGCGATCTTAAATTTATGCGGCAGTGCAACCTGACGGTAGCCTTTATAGAATCTCCGGAAAATCTCTTCTGAAATTGCATAGGAATCCAGAAGTCCATACTGACAGGTGGTTCCCTTGCAGGATACTACCGGTCGGACCTTTGCTCCTGTTCCTCCTGTCTCCAGACCTTCCTTCGCAATAAATTCCTGAAACTCTTCGATCTTTTCGTAGGGGATTCCCTGGATCTCCACGGAGAGCCTGGTCGTGTAGGTAAGATTTCCGTTGCCGAATTTCTCTGCTGCTTCCGCCATACATCTGTGCTGTGCCGCTGTCACCTTTCCGTTTACAGTGATCACCCGTGCAGAAAATTCATCGGTTCCCCGGTTATTTAAAAACCCCTGCCCCTTCAGTCTTTTCTCTTCCTCTTTGCTTACAGTTAATGCTGACATATTTTCTCCTCCTGGTCTCACCGGCATTCCGATACTTTCCCACGGTATCGTTGCCCTGTATTTTGCAATGTTGAAATCGTTTTCACGTACTTCCTACTATACCACTTGAAGATGTATTTGAGAAATGATATTATTTTATAAAAATGATAGGTTTTACCTATATACCAATTTACAATAAAAGGAGATTCCATATGACCATCCGCCATCTCACTGTTTTTGCGGCCGTTGCGGAACAGGGCTCCATGAGTGCTGCTGCCAAACATCTTTATCTTTCCCAGCCAACAGTCAGTCAGGCCATCCGTGAGCTGGAAGCTCATTATAACGGCCTTCTCTTTGAACGTCTTGGAAAAAAGCTTTATCTCACAGAACGGGGAAAGCTTCTTCTTCCCCATGCCCGTGAAATGATCCGCCAGTTTCAGCAGCTGGAAGAGCTGATGCAGAACCAGGGACAGTCTTCCACCCTGAAGCTTGGCTCCACCCTCACTGTGGGAACCTGCCTGACCCCATCCATTATCCTGGATCTGCAGAAAAAAATCCCGGACCTTGACGTTTACTCCTTTGTCACCAACACGCAAAATATCGAACAGAAGCTTCTGCGTTCTGAGCTGGACGCTGCTGTGGTAGAAGGTGAGATCCATTCCCCGGACCTTGTCGTTCTTCCCATCATCGACGACTGCCTGGTCCTTGCCGCCGGAAAAAAGCATCCGTTTTACCGCAGAGGACGCATCCATGACCAGGAGCTGAACAACCAGAAATTTGCAGTCCGGGAATATGGAAGCGGTACCAGACAGCTTTTTGAGGATTACACCCTTCGCCATGATCTGAAGATCCGGACTGCCTGGGAAGCCAACAGTCCGCAGGCACTGCTGAACGCAGTGCTGTATAACCAGATGCTCTCTGTTATGTCCATCCGTCTTATGCATCATGAGATCCGTCACCGTTCAGTCCGGGTCTTCTGCAACGAAGCAGGGGAATGGAACCGGAAATTCAAGCTGGTCTATCACAAGAATAAGTTTCTTACCCCTGCTATCTTTGAGCTGGAAAAGATCCTTCACACCTATCAGCAGCTGGAACTACCCTCTGTCATGGGTGTTCTGGAACAGGAATAAGCAGGGGACTTACCTGATCCAGTAAAAAAACGGCCGCACATATCGCTCTTACGATATGTACAGCCGTTTTCGTTTTTTATCTCACCCGACAGGGTCGGATCTTTTTCTGAACCGGATATTTAGTTTGATTCGTTGAACACTTTTTTATCCAGTGCATTGTTCTGGTGTGCAACGATGGTTGTGCAGACTGCATCACCGGTAATGTTAACCGCTGTTCTGGTCATATCCAGGATACGGTCAATACCCATGATCAGACCAATTGCCTCAACCGGAAGTCCTACAGAGTTAAATACCATAGTCAGGGTAACAAGACCAACACTTGGTACACCGGCAGTTCCTACGGAAGCAAGGGTTGCAGTTCCGATAACTGTCACATAATCCATCGGACTTAAGTGGATACCGAAGGCCTGTGCCGCAAATACTACGGCAACACCCTGCATGATAGAGGTACCGTCCATGTTGATGGTAGCTCCAAGAGGAATGGTAAATGAAGAGATCTTCTTGGAAACACCCACTTTCTTGGACAGGGTATCAATGGACATCGGGATCGTGGCATTGGATGTAGCTGTTGAGAATGCAAATGCCATAACCGGGAAAAATTTCTTGATGAATTTTATCGGATTCAGTCCTGTGAAGATCTTCAGCAGGATCTGGTATACGCCGAAGCACTGGATTGCCAGTGCAAGGAGAACACCGATCATATATTTTGCCAGCGGGATAAATGCGCTGAAACCGATGTTTGCAAAGGTTCTGCTGATAAGGCAGAATACACCGATCGGTGCAAGTGCCATGATCATCATGGTCATCTCCATCATGATGTCATTGAACTGGCTGAAAAAGTTCGCTACTGTCTCTGCGCGCTCTCCCATTTTCGCAAGAATCACACCCACGATCAGGGCAAATACGATAACCTGAAGCATGGTTCCGCTTGCCAGGGAATTGATCGGATTGTCCGGAATGATATTCAGGATGGTATCCGTAAGAGAGGTCGCCTCCATAGTCTCCACAGAGGAAGCGGAGGACTGAATAGAGCTCATATCAAGTCCCACACCCGGATTGATCAGATTACCTACCGTCAGAGCAACCGAAACAGCCAGAGCTGTAGTCGCCAGATAAAATACCAGTGTTCTCACACCTACGGTTCCAAGCTTCTTGGTATCACCGATGGACATACTTCCGCAGACAAGGGAACAGAATACCAACGGTACAACCAGCATTTTCATCAGACGGATAAATCCCTGTCCGATCACATAAAGGATTCCCTCCACGATCACATCTTTCTTGAAGCTGCTGTCAGGAACCAGGTAACAGAGAATGATTCCCAGTATCGCACCTGCGATCAGCGCCACAAAGATCTTCGTGGTAAGGCCCATTTTCTTTTTCTGCTGTGTTTTCTCTTTTATATTTTTTTCTTTCATCCTAATCCTCCGTTCTTTCATCCATATATTCTTTCAATGATGCTTTCCAGTCCGGCATGTCATACACTTCAATAATACGGAGGATAAAATTATCAAGGACGGCATATGGCGGTCTGACAGAAGAAAGATCTGACTGCTCTGTCGGCACGGATCTCAGTTCGATCTCCTTTCCTGCAAGGCGAAGGATCTCGGTTGCAAACTCATAACGGTTGCATACACCGCTGCAGGTTACGTGATAAGTTCCATATTCGTTGGTATCGATAAGATACAGGATCATTCTTGCCAGATCCTTGGCGCTGGTCGGTGATCCGAACTGATCCGAAGCAACGGAAAGCGCCTGGCCTTTTTCTGCTGTCTCCAGCACACGGTTTACAAAATTGTTTCCGCCTTTTCCGTATACCCAGTTGCTTCGGATAATGAAATGTTTGTGTGTAAACTCTTTTACATAGTTCTCTCCGGCTCTCTTGGAACGGCCGTAAACAGTCAGCGGATTGGTATCGTCAAACTCTGTATACGGTTTTTTGCTCTTTCCGTCGAAAACATCATCTGTGGAAAGCTGGACGATCTTTGCCCCGCATTTTCTTGCCACGATGCTTAAGTTTCTTGCTCCCAGTGCGTTGACACGGTATGCATGTTCCGGATTCTTCTCACACTCATCGGTATCTGTGATACCGGTGCAGTTGATGATCACATCCGGACGGTTAATGGAACCGAAGTTGATCACTTCATCTGTGTCTGTGATATCCAGCTCATCAAGATCTGTGTTCAGAGTCTCGATCTGCATTGGATCCAGAACATCATTCAGTGCCCGTCCGATCTGTCCGTTGGCACCTGCGATCCATACTTTTAACATCTTTCTACCTCCCTGGTGTAATATGTGTGATACATAAAATAAAGAGACATTGATTTAGATCAAAACCAATGCCCCTTTAACCTATATACTGTAATATATTTTATCAATATCACAAAAAACTGTCAAGAAAAAAGCCCCTGTTTCCATAAGGTTCCTGCTGCTGATGTTACTGCCCACCAGCAGTATTTCCTCAAGATGTTTTTGTGAACAGAATTTACAGAAATCCTGAGGATCGGGAGTTCCATAACTCCCGATTTTGTATTGTAAATTCTGTCCCATGAATTATAATCTAAACAGGAGATCATCTAAAAACACATACAAAGGAGAAACTTATGAAAAAGCTAAAAAAATTAACATCTCTGCTATTTCTGTTCTGCTGTCTTTGCTTCTGTCTGATCCTGTTTCCACAGACAGCCCGGGCAGGCTCTCTTACGCCAACCGCACAGGACAATCTCAATGTCAGGTTACGCCGTACCTCTGATCTTATTCCTGTTTCCGGCGGATACATGAGGGTCTTCCACCAGAAAAATTCTGTCGGCGTTGAATATTACGATAATGATCTGAAGATCAGAAGCAAGCGCAAGATCAACATGGAGCTTCCACTGTGGGGTGGCTTTTATGCCGGATCTGACGGATATTATCTGGTAGAAGGCCAGACAAACAACAAAGAAAACGATTCCGCTGAGGTCATCCGCGTTATCCGCTACGATACAAGCTGGAACCGGAACGGTGCAGCAGCAATTACCAGTAACCCGGAGCTTTTTGGCGGTGAGGTCCGCACGCCCTTTGACTATGGCTGTGTGGAAATGACAGAAAGCAACGGCAAACTCTATGTTGTTACCGGTCACGAAGGATATGTGGATCCCTCTGTCGGTCAGGGACATCAGGGCTTCCTTATGGTCGAGATCGACCAGGCAACCATGAAAGGAAAGATCGTTTCCTGCGATCTGTGGCATTCCTTTGCACAGTATATCAAATCACAAGGTTCTTATCTCTACGTACTGGAGCAGAGTGAGGGTTCACGATGTACAATTCTTTCCAGATACGACAGCACTACACTTGCCTGCACCACCATAGAGCTTTTGCCATACGGAGGCTCACATACTTCTGTGTGGGCACTGGCCTGCTACGCAAGCGTTGACGGCATGGCTGTTTCCTCTGACAGTGTATTATGCGTTGGCACTTCCATCGATCAGTCCAAATATGATAAGGTATCTGAAAACACGCCTCATAACCTTTATCTGTCCGTCACACCAATGTCTGACTTTTCCGAAAAAGCAACCACTACCAGGAAGCTTACCAACTTTACAGGCGGAGGAAAAAGCTTTGCGGGCGTAAAGATCACCAAAATAAATGACAACCGTTTTATGATTTCCTGGGAAGAATACGTCTCCGACGATAACAAGAAAAACTCTTCCGCTAACGATCCGCTCTCTTCCAGCACCCTTCATTATCTTTTTGTGGACGGAAAGGGAAAGAGTCTCAGCAAAGAGTTTACAACAGCTGCTCCGATTTCTGACTGTCAGCCTGTGGTAAAGGATTCCAGGGTCGTTTATTATGCTTCAAACTCCAACACCTTGAACTTTTATTCCATTAATTCCGACAACGGAAAAGCTGACAAAAAAACTTACCATATCGCAGGTGACAACGCAACCTGGAATTTCAAAAACGGTATCCTTACGATCTCCGGCTACGGACCACTTTCTATTTCCACAGAGGAAAACCACCGATACCCGGTCTCTTCAACAAAAGGCTGGTTTACCTTCTACAGCGATTCCTCCTGGAAAGCTATCAAAAACCAGATCAGAAAGGTAATAATAAAGCCCGGGATCACAAGTATTTCCGAAAGGGCCTTTGTTTATCTTCCTGAGCTGAAAGAAGTGGACATCCAGAAAGGGGTCACAAAGATCGGAAAAGAAGCTTTCGCCTACTGTGACAAGCTATCCAGGATCAACATACCTGATACTGTTAAAAGCATTGGAACGGATGCTGTGTGGGGCGGCTACGGGTATGTCAACTCTCATGCATATTTTTGCAAGATCCATGCTCCGTACGGCTCTTACGCAGTTACATATGCCAAGAAAAACAATATCAGCTATGCATGCAATATTTCCGATGCAGCTGTAACAGGGATCAAAAAAACATATACCTATACAGGCTCTGACATAAAGCCCGTTCCAACCGTAACTCTTGGAAAAGCAAAGCTTTCTGGCATCAATGATTATCATGTGACATACCAGAACAATAAAAAAGCAGGAACTGCTACCCTGAAGATCATCGGTGATTACCATTTCTACGGAACCATCACCTTAAATTTCCAGATCACTCCTGCAGCCACACCAAAGCCACAGACTGCAAAAACATTCCGGGATGCTTATAATGTCTACACAGTCAATACCACCGGGACTTCCGTAGCACTGAAGGGACCACGTTCACGCAATACTGCCACTGCAAAGATTCCGGCCACTGTCAAAGCTAACGGAAAAACCTACAAAGTCACAGCCATTGCAGCCAATGCCTTCAAAAACTGTAAAAACCTGAAACAGGTAACGATTTCAGGAAATATCACAAGCATAGGTGCCGGAGCCTTCCAGAGATGCACAAGTCTTCGTACTGTAAAAATCGGTTCCCGAGTTTCTGCGATCGGCACGAAAGCTTTCTGTGACTGTAAGGCCCTTACCTCTGTCACCATACAGACAGGACGTCTTACTTCCAAAAGCTCAGGTAAATATATCTTCACAAGAGCAGGTCAGAATAATTACAAAAAACTGACTGTAAAGGTTCCGGCAAGCAGACTTTCCTCTTACAAAAAGCTGTTTCAGAGCCAGGGTCTGTCCACACAGGCCAGGGTTATCAAATAGTCAGGATCGTACCTTGCATTTCCACGCCCCTTATGCTATACTCAGTTTCGCTGCAAAAGCCCGCAAAAACCAAGGTCGTACAGGGCTTACAAGGCGGTCACCGCCTATAAATGTGCCGAGTGTTCGTGACCTTCCACTCGTAAAACAAAACTAAAGGAGAATAAAAAACATGAAAAACAAAGGTACTCATTTTCTGGTACAGGGAGCTGCCATTGCAGCTGTATATGTTGTCCTGACACTGGTATTCGCGCCACTTAGCTTCGGTGAAGTTCAGATCCGGTTTTCCGAGGCGCTGACCGTTCTTCCGTTCTTCACACCGGCTGCCATCCCGGGACTGTTCGTGGGATGTATCATCGCCAATCTTCTTGGCGGTGCGATTCCGGTTGACATCATTTTCGGAAGCATTGCCACACTTATCGGTGCATTCTTTACCTACAAGCTTCGCAATACAGGCAAATGGACAGCCCCAATCCCGCCGATCGTTTCCAACATTGTGATCGTTCCTCTTGTGCTTCGTTACGGATATGGCATTAACCTTCCTATCCCGTTTATGATGCTCACAGTAGGAGCCGGCGAATTTATCTCAGCCGGTGTGATCGGTATGATCCTTCTTGGAGCACTTTCCAAATACAAAAATGTACTTTTTCATAAAAAAGCAGCAGTCTGACAAGATCTGCTGCCCCCAAAAGAGAGCCATGAGAAAACAGCAGCATTTCTCATGGCTCCCTTTTATTTTATCTCTGCTGATTTCTGCAGACTGCGCAGAATCCTTTTTTCCATTCTGGATACCTGCACCTGGGATACCCCAAGCTCATAAGCAATTTCCGTCTGGGTCTTGTTCTGAAAATACCGCATGTAAATCAGTTTTCGCTCCTTTGCCTTCAGACTCCCCAGTATCTCTTCCAAAAAGATCCGGTTCAGTACTTTTTCCTGACGGTTTTCTTTCTCAGGAATCTTGTCCATCAGGGAGATTTCTGTTCCTTCTCCCTGATAGATCGTCTTATGGAGGGATTCCACCTCTGCTCCGGCTCCCATGCAGGCCGCCACTTCCTCACAGCTGATATCCAGTTCCTTCGCAATCTCCGAAAGTCCCGGTTCCCGCCCGGACTTTGCCGTCAGGGTTTCCCGCGCCCTGCGGACGCGAAGTCCCAGTTCCTTCATGGACCGGCTTACCCGGATCATTCCGTCATCCCGCAGAAAGCGCCGGATTTCCCCCGCAATCATTGGCACCGCATAGGTGGAAAAACGCACCTGAAATCCAAGATCAAACTTGTCTACAGCCTTTAACAGTCCAATACACCCGATCTGAAACAGATCCTCCAGCTCATGACCCCGGCCGCTGTAATGTCGGGCCACGCTCCAGACCAGCCCCACATTCCCCATGACCAGCTGCTCCCTCGCTTCCTCATCCCCGGCATGCGCGCGCCGGATCAGATCCATTGTCTCATCCATGCACATCACCTGCCGATTTGTTTTCTCATGACAACCTTCGTCCCTTTTCCAGGCTCCGATTCCACATGCACCTGATCCATAAAGGCCTCCATAAAGGAAAAGCCCATGCCGGACCTGGTTCCGGTCTTGTCGGTGGTAAACATGGGTTCCATGGCCTTCTCTATATCCCGGATTCCAACGCCGTAGTCTTCCACCACCACAGTCAGTTCTTTTCCTTCCGTCTCCACCTCCACGGTAATGGCTCCCTTCTCTCCGCCATACCCATGAATTTCCGCGTTCGTCACCGCCTCGGAAACAGCAGTCTTCACATCATCAATTTCCTCCAGCGTCGGATCCAGGCGGCTCAAGAATACCGCCACCACCACCCGGGCAAACTCCTCATTTTTTGAAAGGCTCTCCAGCTCCATCCGAAAACGCTCCATATGTTTCCCATCCTCCCGTTTTTCACCTTTTCGATTCTTTCGTCCTGCCTGTCCAGCTTCCCGGCAGTCACAGTTTTTCATACATCAGTCCGGCAATCATCCGGCAATTGCCGCTTCCTTTGTGTCAAAATATTTCATCAGCCGTCCGATACCGCCAATTGCCAGAACCCGGCCCACCTGGGCATTTACACCATAAATCGTCACGGTACCGCCGCTTCCCGCCATCTGTTTGTAGCGGTTTAACAAAATTCCAATGCCAGAGGAATCCATAAATTCCGTCCTGGAAAAATCAAAAACCACTTTGCTGATATAATTTTCTGACAGGAGCAGATCGGTCTCATATTTTAAGTTCCGGCAGTTGTGATGATCCAGCTCCTTCGGCAGATGGATCACCAGGGTCTGTCCATGAGCCTCGTAGGAAAAAGTCTGTTCGTACATAAAAATTCCCCCATTTCCTGTAAAATATAAATTTCATGTAAAATGAAAAAAGGTACGGCAGAGTGCGTTTCTCACGTTTTCTCTGTCGTACCTTCTGTTCTGTTTTTATTTGTCTTTGTACCAGGCAAATTCCGTTTTAGTACCCGCGCTGGGTCTTCGCGTCATCCACATACTCCGAATTCGGATAATTCATGATGACATCAGTAAAATACTGGGTCGCTGTTTCCTGATCCCCGGCTGTCACATAGGCCATTCCGAGCTTGTAGATTACCTCCGGGTTGTCCCCCTTGATCTGCAGGCTCTTCTGGTAATAGTCCGCTGCTCCAGCCACATCTCCGGCTGCCAGAGCCTCATCTCCCAGGTTCATCAGAAGCGTATACCCATTTTCTGACATATCCTTCTGAATCCAGGCCACCGTCTCGTTCAGTACACCATCATTTAACACCGACCAGTCCGTATCCACATAAAGAAGGGTGGCCGTTTTCTGGTCCTCATCCCGGTATGCCTGCAGGATCTTCACCAGATTCTGGTACTGGGCCAGGGTGCCGCCGCTGGAATTCTGCAGAGTCTTCAAATTCTCCTCTGCCTCACTCTGGGCGCTCTTCGCCTCTTCCATCTTCTGGTTCAGACTGTCAATCTCGATATTCTTCTGGTTCAGCTCTTCCAGTGTATTTTTCAATTCCTGATTATGCTTTGCATTCAGTGTCTCGGTGTTCGCCGGCATAACCAGAAAAAAAATGACCATAGCTCCCAGCACCAGACCAACCAGAATGTTAAGCACCGACTGCCAGCCGGTATTTTCCTTATAGCTTGGTGGCATGATGATATCATCATCCTGCAGCTTCCGGTGGGAAAAAGCATTCTGCAGCTTCCGTTTCTCCACATCAGCCTTGCCTGTATTGTGTTTGGCAATATCCATATAATGAAGTACCCACGGGTTATACCGGTCAATCTTTAATGCCTGATACAGACACCGTCCGGCCTTGATGTAATCCTCCTGATGGAGATACAGAAGTGCCAGAAGTTCCTGCGCCTTGACATACTGCGGAAACTCTTCCACCATACGCATCAGGAGCAGCGTTGCCAGATCTTCATTGTCATTCTGAGCATAGATCAGAGCCTGATTGTACTTTTTGGCTGCCTGATCGGCCAGCTCCAGATATCCTCTGGCCGCATGAACCTTCCTCAGATATTCCTCTGCCAGATTGTCCTGCTCCTGCAGGTTTAAGCTGATGACCCACTGAGTCAGCGCCGCGCCCACCTCGCCGATCTCATTGTAGATCAGGCCCAGCAGGTTTCGGGCATCCGTCTGGTATTTGTCAAACCGGAGACTTTTTTTCAGCGCAGTCACTGCGCCAGACAGATCCCGGCTCCTTGCCTTTTCCAGGCCAATGTTATAGTAGGCATTGGCAATCTGCCGGTTTTTCGTTCCTGTTTTCATAATCGTTTTCTGTTACTCCCTGTTTTTCAGCAGTTCCATCATCAGATCTGTCATGTCCGTCAGATCCTCTTTTACAATCTGCGTTTCCACATCGCCCACTTCCAGGCTCGGCTGGAACCGTGCGATCTCTTCTTCAAAATCCAGCATGATTCTCCTCGCTTCCTTAGGTCCGTCACTGTTTACATCCGGTGTAACTGTAACTTCAAATCCTCCAATATCTCTCCGATCAGGTAGAGGGAGCCTACCATATAGAGATGGTCTCCTTCTTTCTTTTCAGACAGTACATGCTTCAGTGCGTCTTTCGTGGAGTCAAAGGCCGTCACATGGCTGCATCCGGCATCCTCAAACTGCCTTGCCAGCGCATCAGCCTGAAGGCCGCGCTCACTCTTTAACTGCACCACGGTAACCCGCTCCGGGGAAAGCTCCGTGCAGAGCAAACGTATCATCTCATGGTAATCCTTATCCGAAACTGCAGCGAAGAGGAGCTGGATCTGTGGATGCATGTCCGCTGCATTCTGCTCCCCCTGGTCCGGCTGCTGCGCTGACTGTTTTTCCTGTACTGCCAGCCCATTCTGTGCCTTCACCGCCTGAATAAACGCGCGGATGCCGCCCGGATTGTGGGCACCATCCACCCAGACATCCGGTGCCACCTGCTGCATCCGGCCGGTCCAGTGGACCGAAGCCAGTGCTTTTCTGCAGACTTCAGCATTCACTCCCTCAATTTCCAGTATCTCCAGAACCTTCACCGCCAGAGCCGCGTTCATAGCCTGGTATGGTGCCGCAAAGGAAACTCCCCAGCAGGAATCTTCTGCCGTAAGTCCGTAAGCCGCACTGCCAAGCCTGTCCGCTGCTGCCGCGATGACGGCACCTGCTGCCCGGTCGTTGTTATCATACACCACCGGTATACCCGGCTTGATGATACCGGCCTTCTCCGCCGCGATCAGCTCCACCGTATCTCCAAGATACTGGGTATGGTCGAGGCTGATGGAGGTGATCACGCAGGCCAGCGGATGCCGGATCACATTGGTGGTATCCAGCCGTCCGCCCAGTCCCGTCTCCAGAACCACAAAATCCGGCTTTCTCCGCCCGTATAGGTCCATGGCCATGAGAAACACAAACTCAAAAAAGGTAGGATGCGCGTAGCCTTCTGCCGTCAGCCTGTCCGTGACTGCCTTTACCCTGGCGAAGCTCTCTGAAAATCCGGCTTCTTCCACAGGAACGCCATCCACCAGAAAACGCTCTGTCACATCGGTAAGATGTGGAGACACAAAGGTTCCCACATGATATCCGGCTTCCATGAGCATGGCGGTTAAGTCCGCGCAGACCGAACCCTTTCCGTTGGTCCCGGCCACATGGATGATGTTTAACTGCTCGTCCGGATTCCCCAGTTCTTTCAGGAAATGCCGCACCTCATCCAGCGTATTTTTCTTTTTTGTCCAAAGCGGGATTCCCAGCAGGTAATCCCGCGCTTTTTTGTCTATCATTGTTATATATGCCTGTCCATTCTCAAATATGAACGATTACCGATTACTTAAGCTGAGCCAGACGGGCTTTTACCTGCTCCATCATCTGGGTATACTTTTCCAGCTTTGCCTTCTCTTCGTTGATCTTTGCCTCCGGAGCCTTGCTTACAAATTTCTCATTGGACAGCATGCCGGTTACACGGGCAAGCTCCTTAGTGAGACGCTCTTCCTCTTTCTGCAGGCGCTCGATTTCCTTCGCAATGTCAACCAGCTCTGCAAACGGGATGTAGATGGATGCCTCCGGGATCACTACGGATACTGCGTCATCGGCAATGCCCTGCTTATCAGACTGTAAGAATACCTCGCTTGCGTAGCCCAGGGTTGCAAAGAATACCTTGCTGTGCTCGAAGATCTGGAGCAACTTCTGATTCTCGGAAACAACGTATACTTTTGCTTTCTTGCTCGGAGCTACGTTCATGGAGGTACGTACGTTACGAATTGCGCGGACTGCTTCCTTGATGGTCTCGACTGCGTACTCCTCCTGCTCGAAGTTCCACTCTGTCTTGTACTCCGGCCATGCGGATACCATAATAGAAGCTTCCTCATCCTGCAGGTTGCAGAAGATCTCCTCGGTGATGAACGGCATGTACGGATGTAAGAGCTTTAAGGAGTTGATGAGTACCGTCTTTAAGGTCCACAGTGCTGCTGCCTTGGTGCTGTCCTCGTCATTCCACAGACGCGGTTTTACCATCTCGATGTACCAGTCGCAGAACTCCTCCCAGATAAAGTCATAAACCTTCTGCAGGCCGATGCCCAGCTCAAACTTATCCAGATTCTCGGTGACATCCTTAGCCAGGGTATTTACCTTGGACAGGATCCACTTGTCTGCCATGGTCAGGTCATCTAAGGAAACCTCGTGAACCGGAGCTTTCTCCATATTCATCATGATGAAACGGGATGCGTTCCATACCTTGTTTGCGAAGTTACGGCTCGCCTCAACACGCTCCCAGTAGAAACGCATGTCGTTGCCCGGTGCATTACCGGTGATCAGGGTCATACGCAGGGCATCTGCGCCGTACTTGTCGATCACCTCCAGCGGATCGATACCGTTGCCCAGGGACTTACTCATCTTACGGCCCTGGCTGTCGCGCACCAGACCATGGATCAGTACGGTATTGAACGGGCATTTTCCGGTCTGCTCATAGCCGGAGAATACCATACGGATAACCCAGAAGAAGATGATATCATAGCCGGTTACCAGCACATCCGTCGGATAGAAATATTCCAGCTCTTTGGTCTTCTCCGGCCAGCCCAGGGTAGAAAACGGCCACAGGGCAGAGGAGAACCAGGTATCCAGGGTGTCCTCATCCTGCTTTAAGTGAGTGCAGCCGCACTTCGGGCACTTCTCCGGCATGGATTTTGCAACGGTGATCTCGCCGCACTCCTGGCAGTAGTATGCCGGAATACGATGTCCCCACCACAGCTGTCTGGAGATACACCAGTCACGGATTCCCTCTAACCAGTGCAGATAGGTCTTTCCGAAGCTCTCCGGAACGAACTTTAAGTCACCGTTCTTTAAAGCTGCGATAGCCGGTTTTGCCATTTCCTCCATGCGGACGAACCACTGCTGTTTTACCATCGGCTCAACGGTGGTCTTGCAGCGGTCATGGGTTCCTACATTATGAGAATGCGGAACAACCTTCACCAGCAGGCCCTGGGCCTTTAAGTCCTCAACCATAGACTTGCGGGCCTCGTAGCGGTCCATGCCGTCGTACTTGCTGCCCTTGCAGTCGATGGTTGCGTCATCGTGCATGATGCAGATTTCCGGCAGGTTATGGCGGCGTCCTACCTCAAAGTCATTCGGGTCATGAGCCGGAGTGATCTTCACGCAGCCAGTACCGAACTCTTTGTCAACATACTCATCCGCAATGACCGGGATCTCACGGTCAGTCAACGGCAGCTTTAACATCTTACCGATAATATCCTTGTAGCGCTCATCCTCCGGGTTCACCGCAACAGCAGTATCACCAAGCAGAGTCTCCGGACGGGTGGTTGCGATCTCAACAAAACGGCCGTCCTCGCCAACGATCGGGTAATTGATGTGCCAGAAGAAGCCGTCCTGCTCCTCATGCTCAACCTCAGCGTCGGAAATAGAGGTCTGGCAGACCGGACACCAGTTGATGATACGGGAGCCTTTGTAGATGTAGCCTTTCTCGTACAGCTTTACAAATACCTCAAGCACTGCATCGGAGCAGCCCTTGTCCATGGTAAAACGCTCTCTGTCCCAGTCAGCGGAGGAGCCCAGCTTGTGCAGCTGCTTGATGATGCGGGTGCCGTACTCCTTCTTCCAGTCCCAGCATGCTTCCAGGAATTTGTCACGGCCCAGATCATGCTTGTCCACGCCCTCTTTTCTCAGCTTGTCAATGACCTTAACCTCCGTTGCGATGGCTGCATGGTCCGTACCCGGCTGCCACAGAGCCTCGTAGCCCTGCATTCTCTTATAACGGGTCAGGATATCCTGCATGGTATTGTCCAGTGCATGGCCCATATGCAGCTGACCGGTAATGTTTGGCGGAGGCATAACAATGGTGAAAGGCTTCTTGCCCTCTCTCCTTCCACGCTCAGCGTCTGCATGGAAATACTTGTTATCCAGCCATTTCTGATACAGCTTTTCCTCAATGGCAGAAGGGTTGTAATTCTTTTCCAGTTCTTTCATGATCATTTCCTTTCCTTATGTGTGGATGTGTAGAAATCTTCTTTTTTATGGCGGGACCCTAAACAACTGCGTTTCTTTGAAAAAAAAGAAAGCCCTTCATACAGAATCTGCATTCTGCATAAAGGGCGAAAAGTTCCGCGGTACCACCTTTGTTTCTCACTTTGTCACTGCTGCCGCTTAAGGCAACAGCTGTCTCCTTAACGCGGATCAGACGGGAATCCTTACTTTGTGTTGGTCCGGATCGCAGGTTTCATTTCGAAACGCTCCGCATTCCAGACATGATTCAGGATTCCGGCTCTGAAGCTACCTTCCGTGCGTGCCCTCTGAAACCATCTTCCAGCCATGGATGGTTCTCTCTGACAGAAGCTTACGACATACTCCTCTTCTTCCCAGCCTGTTTGCATATCGTGAATATTTTAAAGCAAAGAGCGCCAAGTTGCAAGAGGTTTCAGGAAAATTTATGATTCTTTTCATTTTTGCAGCGGACAACACACTCCTTTTTATAGCAGGCAATACCATTAATGCTAAATTAATTTTAAAAAATTGTACAAAAAGTGTTGACAATTAAAACAATAAGCGTTATACTACATAAGCACTGTTGAGTGAGACATCACTCAGACAGCAGATATGGGGTCTTAGCTCAGCTGGGAGAGCATCTGCCTTACAAGCAGAGGGTCATAGGTTCGAGCCCTATAGGCCCCATACCAATTAAATATGGCGGAATAGCTCAGTTGGCTAGAGCACACGGTTCATACCCGTGGTGTCGAGAGTTCAAATCTCCCTTCCGCTACTTACCTGAAGTTCTGGAATACCAGAACTTCTTTTGTTTTACAACCTAAATTTTTTCTAAAATCCCTTGTAACCTGAAAATGGGTGTGTTATAATCCGAAAAAGCTGAATGAAACGTTTTGAAAGGAAAAGTCAAGTGAAGAACCTGTTAAAAAAATATGGACATATCTGGGTCTGCGGCTACATCCTTTTGTACCTGCCATATTTCTTCTGGCTGGAGAGTGTGATTACGGACAATTACAAGATCATGCATGTGGCCTTAGATGATATGATCCCGTTTAGTGAGTACTTTATCATTCCTTACATTATCTGGTTTTTTTATGTTTCCGGCGCGGTTCTGTATTTCTTCTTTACGGATAAGCAGGACTATTACCGGCTGTGTGCCTTCTTATTTATCGGCATGACCATCAGCATGATGATCTGCACGTTTTATCCGAATGGCACAGATCTGCGGGTGGAGGTAGATCCGCACAAAAACATTTTCTGCTATCTGGTACAGAAAATCCATGACAGTGATACACCAGCCAATGTATTTCCGAGCATTCATGTATACAATTCTGTAGGAACCCACATTGCCATCAGCAGAAGCCAGATCTTAGCAAAATATCGCTTCCTGCGGTTAGGATCACTGCTTCTCACCATTTCCATCTGTCTGGCAACCATGTTTTTAAAACAACACTCCATCATCGATGTATGCGGTGCTTTCCTGATGTCCTATGCCATCCACTACTTAGTATACGGATACGCAACCGACACCGAAGACAAGAAGATAACAGAAAAAGCGCTTGGCTAAAACACCAAGCGCCTTTTTATTTTATATTCTTGAGATAATCCCCAGATTTTTAATTTCTCGATTGTCCGTGGGGGATTAATTAAACCCATAGAACTTCTGCGTAATCTTATACCCTAAAATCAGCAACTCTCTACCGCCCTTACCCGGCAGATTGCATCCCTGTCCCAAAAATCCAAACCGCAATCTCAGCCAAAGAGCCAAATTCTGCTTCTTCAAAGACTCCCAAAGTTCCTTCTTCTTTTCCATATTTTCCTCTGTTCCTGACTTGATCGCAAGCACAGAGCAAATGGTCATCATGATCTCCAGATAAGAAGTCATATAATGCTTCAGCTTTCTGTTAGGGATCTTCGTCACATCATAATATCCCAGCATCAGCTTTGTAACCCGCAGCTGCTGGTCGATCCTTCCGATCATTACCTGCTCATTTACAGACTGGTCCGATCTTCCAATAAAATAGCGGTAGAAATTCACATCCAGGTAATACATATTC
>SKED01001301.1_pt1 | contig 22200 bp, 21 predicted proteins | sample 4826651 | NCBI WGS metagenome assembly SKED01 (sample SAMN11008818, study PRJNA524170) | human gut metagenome | biome: Human fecal sample; material: Feces; isolation source: fecal sample from pouch patient p19 | host: Homo sapiens | place: Israel: Tel-Aviv | collected 2016-06-28 | reverse complement strand
CGTCACCGCATGACCCGGACAGGCAAGAGCAGCATTTTCTCCGGTATGGTCTACTGCGCTGACTGCGGTTCCAAGATGCAATATGGTTCGTCCAATCACAGGGACTTCAGTCAAGACTTCTTTGATTGCTCTCTGCACAAGAAGAACGGGAGCAAGTGCAAGGGACACTTCATCCGGGTAAAGGTTTTGGAGGGCCGTGTGCTAAGCCATGTTCAGCGGGTGACGGACTACATCCTCTGTCATGAGGACTACTTCCGCAAGGTCATGGAGGAGCAGCTTCGGGTGGAAAGCACCGAAAAGCTGACTGTCCTGAAGAAGCAGCTTGCCCGGAATGAGAAGCGGATCGCAGACCTCAAACGGCTGTTCATGAAGATTTACGAGGACAATGTTAACGGAAAGCTTAGCGATGACCGCTTCGACATGATGAGTCAGAGCTACGATGCCGAACAGAAGCATCTGGAAGAGGAAGCCCTCTCTATCCAGCAGGAAATCGAAGTACAGGAACAGCAGAGCGAGAATATTGAGAAGTTCGTCCAGAAAGCGCACAAGTACGTTCATATTGAAGAACTCACCCCTTATGCTCTCCGTGAACTGGTGTCGGCCATCTATGTGGATGCCCCGGATAAGTCCAGCGGAAAGCGGGTGCAGCACATCCATATTAAGTATGATGGGCTGGGGTATATCCCTCTGGATGAACTGGAAGCAAAAGAAAAGGCGTGACCGGAGTCACGCCAAATCTGCCCCATTGCGGGAACTTTTGCAAATACTGTTTTATGGGAACTCTGCTCCCGGACGTACCCTGCCAAAAGCCACAGACAAGAATGATATGTACAGCAGGGAGTTCCCCAGCGGGAACTTCCTGCTTCTCTTTTCCAGCAAGATGAACCTGTTCCGCCTGCCATGCAGCAAACTCACGCTGGCCTTCCTCGCTGTTCCAGCAGGCAAGGATGGCTGGGTAGAATGCCCGTGCCAAACGATCGATGACTTCATCAGGGTAAATGAGGCACGCTTCGATGGCAGTGTATAAATCGTCAAATGCGGACAGGCTATCCATGATTTTAGCACTCCCGAACTTCGTACTTTTTATGCGACGAGAAGGCTTATGTTTTTTGCGTAGTACAGTATAATAAGCAAAAGTTTATTGTGTGAAAGTGAGGAGCGGCGGCGGATAATATTCTGAATACTATAACCGCCCACCGTAAAGAACGCAACTGGTCACTTTATGATTTAGCAACTCATACAGAGATGAAATCGACCACTATTTCCACACGGTATAATGACAATACGATCCCGTATATTCCTTCAATAGTAATGAGCATGGAGAATAGCGTTTATCTGGAGGTTGCCAAAGGATAAATAGAAGCAGTATTAAAGCCGCTCACCGTGCAGGTTTCCAGCATGGTGAGCGGCTTTTTACTACAAATATGAGGAATCAAAGAAGTCTTTTAGTGTAATTTCCAAACCCAGACAGATTCATATCACGCACTTGCATCAAATCCTGAACACGCTTGATCGTATCCACGAAAACTCCTCCCATCTTTTTAGTTCAAAACTTTTCCAACAACCTCGAATCTTTGCTCTGGAGATATAAGGATCGGCGAATATTTGGTGTTAAGAGAGACCAAAACCGGTTGGTTATGCACCACGCCATAGCTGTCGGTAAGGAACTCTGCTTGGGATTTGTCTGGGGTATGTTCGTCGTATTTTTTCAGATATCCGCAGTCATCATATACGAATATCCCGATATCCCCGCATTCAAGTTCTTCGCAGCGCTTCACCCATACGATTTGTCCGTCATGATAACGCGGCTCCATACTATCGCCACTAACGTATATCCCGAACTCAGTCCCTGCCGGAACGCTACTGGCAGGCACCTGTATCTGCTGGAACATTTCACCCTCAAGAAAAGCTCCTAGACCTGCCGATACTGGCAACTCTGATACTGGCATCATTATGCAGTCGATTTTCGCAGGCTCTTCTGTGCCTGGCTGGTAGCGCCGAGATGCAATCAAGTCCATTTCGTACTCAGCGACCTTTTTTTGCCCGATGGCATTTAGAAGGGCGGGTTTCTGAAAGGTCTTTGTAAAGTAGGAAGGTCCTTCCTTGATGTTCAATACGTGGCAGATTGCAACCAGTTGGTAGATGCTGGGAGTGGTGTATCCTTTTTCCCATTTACTGATTCCCTTGTCACTGACATCGACGCCATAGTGGCGGAGAAGTTCGGAGAAAGTTACAAGTGAATAGCCATTCCTTTTTCGTACAGCTGCGAGAATCTGACCAACCTCATTACTATCCCTTGCGGCGACTGCATCATAGCACACCGTAGATGGGGCTATGTGCATTTTGGTGAGCGCAGTTTTCTTTTTCATAGCAAGAACACTCCTTTGTGATCCGGTAGCTCTATTATAGTATAGAAAATACAGGAAATCAATAAGAAATCTCTAAAATAGCGACAAATGCGTAATTGACATCTCCATAAAGTAGGTATATAATCGAATCAAATCCACGAATAACAGCTTTTTGGTGTTGATTCTGGACCGAAATCGTGTATATTTGGCGTTTTTGAGAGGTGATAATATGAGAAAAGAAAATTTAAGATGCCCGATGTGCGGAACCATGAACTATGATGTAGATCTTGATGCAACCGACGGCTGGACAAAATGCCGTCTGTGCAAAGCAGTAAACTGCTCTATGGATGAGTGGAAAAAGCATACAGTGTCCGTTCCTCTGTTAAACAAAAAACAGCTCGTGGCACGCAGTATGATTCGCAAGTAATGCACGCTGCATTCTGATAAATCTGCAAAAAGGAGGAATTCTGATGTGTGGTGATTACAACCTTCGCCGTGAGAAAAGATACGTCGAAGTGGATGTTCGTTTTACTCCTGACGGCAAGATCCGTCCTCTTGCCATAAACTATGACAAGACTCGCACTTATGGAATTGATCGTGTCTTGGCAGTCAAGCACGGTACATCACGTTTTGGCGTGAAAGGGCATTGCTTCACCTGCCTGATTTGCGGGCAGAAGCGGAATCTTTGGCTTGAAAAGGGCAAGTGGTTCGTGGAAGCCTACTGTGCCACATCAGAAGGTAGGGCTTCATAATGGCAAGATACTTATCGCGTGCAGAACTTTCGTGCATAGCAGGCAAATATATTGAAATGTACTATGCACTCTTCGGAATAAGCAAAAATGACCCCGCTCCTATTAACCCAGAGCAGTTTGCAAATTCTGTTCTTGGACTGAATCTGAAGATGTTGCCGCTGTGTAGCGATGGTCACATCCTTGGATTAACGGTTTTCCAGAGATGTAGCTTCACCGCAACCCTTGAGGATGGAACAAAGCTTGTTGAAGTATTTATGCCGAGGGATATCGTAATCGATTCTGCTCTTGCGGCAGACAGATGCACTGGATGCCGGAATTTCACAATAGCGCATGAAGCAGCACATCAGATTTTGGCTGATCTGTTTCCGAACGACTACGGAAAAGCAGTCAAGTGCCGTGGGCACATTGCCTATCGGGAGAGAAACGGAAAGCCCTCGTGGGAAGAATGGCAGGCGGATACCCTTGCAGCAGAGCTGCTGATGCCAACATTTCTGATCAATGCCGAAATAGAACGTGTAGCGTTGACTCTGCCAAATGGGATTCTGTACAAATCAGTGTCTGACCCTAACTATGAAAAAATTCTGGAGATGGCTCGACGGATTGGGGTTTCTTGGTCTGCAATCAGGATCAGACTGCAGCAGATGCAGGTTATAAAAGGCAAACCCATCCACTGCCATCCATTGGACATCATGCGATTTGGAGAATGAATATGATTCAGTTAAAGAACCGTCCCTTTGCCGGTAAAGCACCGACTACTACACAGCAGGCAGAATTTAGCATAGGCTGGAGATTTTGCCCTGTTTGTGGAAATAAGTTATACCAAAAAATCGAGGGGTGTTCAGGTATACTACAAGTGAAGTGCAATAGATGCAAAGAAACCCTGAGACTTGATCTGGCATTTAGATGCCGGTGATTTTCCAGTCATTTTAACAAATACGGGTGCATTGCACCCTGAATATGGACTGTTCGCTCCGAGCAACGGGCCATTGCCGCAAGGCAATGTATGAAACGTGCTCCAAATAGCCGGGCAACAGCTGATTGAGAGATTTTCTTTGAAGATCTCTCAGTTGGTTGTTGTCCGGCTATTTTTTTAGCCTTCAGGAAGCCTGCTCCCGTAAAAAGGAGCAGGCTTTATGTTTGTCCATTTTTCGTGGATGCCCCAAGCGGCTAGATATCCGTAGCAACTCCGAGTTTTCGACTTCTCACGCTTTATCGAAAATTTGGAGGTCACACATGAGTTTTGATCCGAATGCTATTGGTAACCGTATTTTTACTTTGCGTACAAATGCGAAGTTATCGCAGGAAAAACTTGCTGAAAAACTTGGTGTTTCCCATCGCCACCTCGGCGATCTTGAAAGGGGAAGCTCCAATGGCTCTGTAAAAATCCTGATCGATATTGCAGAATACTTCCATGTCAGTATGGATTATCTTCTTTTGGGCCGAGATCCTTCTAGGGATCAGTTTCAAAATGAACTGCAAGCCGCTATAGATCATCTTGAAAAAATCAAAGGTCTTTTATAATCACTTCAACAAGAAACGCTCCTGCCAGTTTTACACCGGCAAGAGCGTTTCTTGTGTTATTCAAAAATATCGGCAAGGGTAAGCAGCTGTACTTCTCCGCGTTCCTGTGCCTGAAGTAGTCCGTCCGTAAATCCGCCTTTCGAGAAAATGTAGTAGTGGTAGTTTGTTCCTTTCCCAAAGACTGCTGCATATTCCCGAATCAGTTCCAGTTCGTCCAAACCGATTTTTTCATTACGGTATTTGCAGGAGCCAATGATATAGTCATTGCCCTCAACCGGCGTTCCGACAATGTCGATCTGGATCTGCTTCTTTTTTTGAGGGTCGGTTCCCCACCACTGCCCAATCTCACTCAACTCGATAGGAAGATCATTCGCATAATAGAGCAAGTAGTCTTGGCACATCTTCTCAAAAATCAGGCCCATATAGTCCGGAAAATACTGTTTCACTGCATGGGGGTAGGTCTTTGCGATCCGCCCCGAATCAATAGCACTTGCATTGACCGGCACAAAACGGTACCAAAAACGAAAAAAATTGTCCGCCAGAAGATAGATCGTTTTTTTGCTCGGTTTCTCGGTGATCGGTGTTTCCTTTTTGACGATTCCAAGGTCTATCAACGTTTTGAGGTACTTCGCCACCACAGAGTTTTCTTCACCAACCTTCGTGGTGATATCATTCAGGCGAGAAGCCCCCTCTGCAATTGCCTTGATGATTGCATTATAAATTGCCGGTTCACGCAGCTCCTGCTTTAACAGGTTGGCCGGTTCCTCATAGAGGTAGCTGGAACGGTCAAACAAGTTTTCCATCAGTGCTTCATCTACGCTGTCCCGAACATCCAATTTGTTGATATAATGCGGAACGCCGCCTGTAATGCCATAAATCAGGGCGTTGTCTTCCTCGGACAGATTCGGATGGAATACCGCAGTTTCCCTATAATCCAGCGGCATGATCTTGAATTGCGCTGTTCTGCGCCCATACAGAGGGCTTTCTTTGCCCAAGACCTGACTTTCCATAAAACTCATGGACGAGCCACACAGGATCAGGTACATTTGGGAATCTGTCCATTTATGGTCGATGATGTGCTGAAGCATTGCGGAAATAGCGGGTTTAGCCTTTGCAAGATAAGGGTACTCATCAATTACAAATACGATTCGCTGCTCCTTGGAGAGAGCTGTCAGTTCGTCCAATGTTGCATCGTAGGTTGTAAATTCCGGAGATGATTCTGCATTGGGTCGTTCAAAACTCATGATTGCCTTGGACAAGGCTTCCAGATTTTCTTTTCCGGTCGTATTCAAGGCAGAGAAGAAAATGGTCGGTTTGTCCTTGCAGAATTCATTGATCAGCGCAGTTTTTCCGACACGGCGTCTGCCGTAAATGACAACGCATTCAAACTTTCCATTCTCATATCGTTTGTTTAACTTCCGAAGTTCCTCATCGCGGCAATAAAATCGGCTCATTTTGTTCCCTCCCCAAAGTGTATTTATCAAATTTATATACTCGTAAGTTAGTTTCTTACGAGTATAATACTTCATTTCTTACATAAAGTCAGGAAATATATTTTTGACGGCTCATCGAGAAACAGGAACGATACTTCCTATTTTCCTCAAAAATTGTGAACTCTGAGTTCCTGTTCATTTCGTTCCGCATCGGTTACAATACAGCCATAGCTTCGGCAAGCGTTCAAAGCAGCCCTCAAGCTATCCCGCCCCTTGAAAATTGAACAGGCATTCTTCAGTCACGTTCCTGTGATGATGAGCCACGTCCGTAACAAATGCGATGATCTCCCACTGAGGGAATGAGCGGTAGGTTGACGGTAAATGGATGATAGCTTCCCCATAGCTAAGAGCCATCACAGAATAATGATACTTCTGCCTTCGGGCAGCTCGGTGAGAACCACGGAGAGGTGAGAACCCTATGGATTCGTTACGCTGCCGGACGGCTGAAAGATTTCCCACACGAAAACGGAGTTTTCGGTTTCCGGGGATGTCTGGGACAAATACGGAAAGATATAGAACTATAAATCACAGCAATTTTGCTGTTTGAGATAGTAGGGTGGGCTGTGCGAGCAGCCCACTGTTACATATACGGATAGAAAGGAGAAATCCAAATTGGCAACACGAGGCAAAAAAGAGAAAAAGTATCCGCCTATGCCCGCAAACTGGATGTACAAGCGCGGGGATGTCTACATGATGGATCTGAATCCTTACAGCGGTTCCGAACAAGGCGGCATCCGACCTGCCATTGTTGTCCAGAACGATGACGGTAATTTTTATTCCAATGTTCTTCTGGTCGTTCCGCTGACAACACAGATCAAAAAGCGAAATATGCCGACGCATTTTATTCTGCACAATCGCTTTTTGAGTGCGCCATCTATGGCGATTTGCGAAAGTCCGCGCCACGCAGATAAATCCAGAGTGTTAAGCTACCTTGGGCACCTGTCCAAATATGAAATGCGGCAAGTGTCAGTGTGTCTGCAATACAGCTTTGGGTTCATTGGGTATAAGTCATTCCGAAAATACCTTACGGCTCCTCCGCAGGAGGATGTTCTCGCCGCTGCAAAAGAGCTGCTCTCCCAGCAGTTTCAGAATCTTCGTGTGCTGAACAGTCAGCCCCCTGCTCTCGCCAAGCACACAAAAGGCGATTTACATAGCATTGAGCAGATATCGGAAAGGATGCTCTCCACCCCAACAGAATCTTCTGTTGAGTTCATGGTCGCAGAACTGGATGATGCACTTCAATCGCTTATGTTCCGCTGGAATATCTGTTATGAACGGTATTCCAGTTTTCACTTATCCGATAACGAAAAGAAGAAAATCGGTTTGATTATCCAATCAGGAATTGATTTTCTGCAAAAGAAGAAGGAGGTTCCTTTATGATGAACGCAGTTGTAAAACCTTACCATGAGATGTGCCTGAACAGCAGCGAACTGATCGTGCCGCGCGACACTTATCAGCGTGCTCTTCACCCCGCTCGTGTTGCCCGCATCGCAAAAGAATTTGACGAGCGGGTTGCCAATGAGCCGAAGATCAGCTTCCGGGATGGTCACTACTATGTGATGGACGGACAGAACACCATCGCTGCACGGAAATTTCTGAACGGCGGCGAAGATTTGCAGATTCGCTGCAAGGTTTATTTTGGTATGACAGAACGAGAAGAAGCCCTCCTGTTTGCACAGCAGACAGGCATTTCGGAACGGCTGAGTGCAGGACAGAAGCTCCGTGCCCTGATTTTTGCAGGGGAGCCTGCTGCCGTTGCATTCCAGCAGGCCACCGAATTGGCTGGCGTTCATCTTTCTTTTGAAGAAGGCCGGGGCAAGCAGCGGATCAGCTGCATCGCAACCGCCTATCACGAATTCATCCGGCTTGGTCCTGAACTGTATATCGAATCCCTTGATGTTTTGCTGAATGCGTGGGACGGAGAACCTGATTCCATGAGTTCTGCAAATCTGCTCGGCATCTGCCGCTTTGTAGAACTGTACCACTCCGAATACAGTAAAAGCCGTCTGATTGCCAAACTGCGGCAGGTCGATGCATTCACGATTTTTCGCCTTGCACGAACCGCAGGCGTAAGCCTTCCCGGCAAGACGAAGTACCTTCAGCAGGTCTATACTATTTATAATGGTGGCAGCCGCCGGGCTGCATTGCCGCTCAAGTTTTAACTTTAAGTATATTTAACGAGGTATTATCCAATGATTATCCATGAAGAACCTTCGCCCAACTCGGTTTCCTCCCCTGTTTCCACAGCAAAGGACAGCCGCTGCTATACCGTAGAAGACCTGATGGAAATGCTGCTCCTGAGCCGTCCCACTGTCTACCGTCTACTGAAGCAGAACGAATTCCGCTGGTTCAAGGTAAGCGGCGCTTACCGTATTTCCAAAGCCAGCTTTGAAGCATGGCTCAATGATGGCACTGTTGAACGCAATCCTGCTGTTTGACATCCTCAACATTTCACGCGAAATCTGCTATTCTTTAGCCGGGATGAGAAATCCCGGCTAAACTTTTACATAGATAGAGAGGTGTCTTTCATGGATGATATGCGGAATACTTCGGCTCCCTTATACGGAAAAGCTGAACCTGCCACTACCAAAACCACCATGTCGGTTCGTGAGATGCGGCAGCTTCTCGGCCTTGGCAAAACAGACAGCTATTGGCTGCTTCATAAGAATCTCTTTGAAGTCATTCTGATAAACGACAAAAGGCGTATCGTTATTTCCAGCTTTGAGAAATGGTATGCCAATCAGGTCAAATATCATAAGGTCAATGGTTCGCCACCGGGCGAGGAACTTTGCAAACGGTCCTATTCCGTTCCTGACGCCGCCGAGATATTGAAGGTGAAACCCGAAACGATCTATACACTCATCCGACAGGGCAAGTTGAAAACAGAAACAGCAGACTTCTGTATGAGAATTCCCAAAGAGGACTTTGAGCGGTGGTACCGATCACAAAGTCGCTACCGCACAGCAGCCGACCGTGAGCGTGACCGGGAGATTGAAGCGCAAACCATCTCCATCCCGGAAATGGCAAAACTGCTCGGTATCCCACGCAAGAATGTTTATGGGATTCTTGATTGCAAAAAATACCGAGATTGTTTCGTCATTGAGCGCGTGGCCGACAGGCCGCGCATTACCAAAAAAAGTTTTAAGGCATGGCTTAAAAGCCAATCTACATACCAACTTCAAAAACCGAAAAAAGAAACGCATGAGGAGCCGCCGCTAAAACTGCAATGTCCCAAGAATGGGAAATACTACAGTTTTCAGGAAATTCAGGCTTTTTACGGAATCAGCCGCCCAACACTTGACTCGTGGGTTTTCAAAGAAGGAATTCCAACGATGAAGTTGGGAAGGGTAAAACGCATCCAAAAAGATGCTTTCGATGAAGTTCTGAAGTCCAAACGTAAAGTAGAGGAGGATGTATAATGGCTAGCATTGTCAAACGCAATAACCGATACTGCGTTGTCTATACCTACAAACACACTAATGGAACGCTAAAGCAGAAATGGGAAACCTTTACCGACCTTGCAGATGCCAAAAACCGTAAGAAAGAGGTCGAATACAAAGAATCCGTCGGTACCTTTGTGGCACCCCAGTGCCGAACTCTAAAAGACCTGCTTAAAGAATACGTCACCCTGTACGGAAGAACCAAATGGGCACTTTCAACCTATCAATCAAACACTGCACTGATTTCAAACTACATAGAACCGCTTATCGGCTCAATGAAGCTGCAAGATCTCACCACCCGCGTAATTGAGGGATATTATCAGCGGCTGCTTAAATACGAAGCCGTTGACCCTATGTGTGGAAAGCGTCAGCATCAATACGTTTCTCCCGGCACGGTTCGTTCGGTTCACAAAATTTTGAGAAGTGCCTTTGAGCAGGCTGTAAAGTGGGAACTTATGGAAAAGAATCCCTGTATTTATGCCACCTTGCCCAAATACACTGCAAAGAAGCGTGATATCTGGACTGCCGAGACCCTGTTCCATGCCTTAGAAGTCTGTGATGATCCACGGCTCCGGCTTTGCATCAACCTCTCCTTCTCTTGTTCCCTGCGCTTAGGGGAATTGCTCGGTCTGACATGGGATTGTGTGGATATCTCCCCCGAAAGCATTGAAGCCGGGCGAGCCTCCATTTACATAAATAAGGAATTGCAGCGTGTAGATATTGCTTCGCTGAACGCCTTGGAAAATAAAAATGTCATCACTCGTTTTCCCTCGCTGAGTTCCCGCTGCACCACGGTCCAGGTTCTGAAAAGCCCTAAAACAGACAGCAGTATCCGAACCATTTTTCTCCCCAAAACAGTTGCTGAAATGCTTGTCCACTATAAAGCCGAGCAGGACATGACAAAGGACGCACTGGGTGCAGAGTATGCAGACTATAATCTCGTGGTTGCCGGCCCGCTGGGAATGCCGACCGAACAATCCACCATTAACGGTGCATTGAAGCAGCTGATTGAGGAAAACGATTTCCCCAAAGTGGTTTTCCACAGCTTCCGACACTCCAGCATTACATACAAGCTCAAGCTGAACGGCGGCGATATCAAAGCCGTGCAGGGCGATTCCGGTCATGCACAGGCTTCGATGGTCACCGAGCAGTACGCACACATTCTGGATGATGATCGGCGTTTGAACGCACAACGATTCGACGATTTCTTCTATCAGCATCATGGTGCAGAGCCTGAAGCCCTCCCTCGCGCAGAGCAATCCACTCCCAAAGCCAGTCCCGTCGATACAGATGCGGCAGCAGCTCTTGCTAAACTGCTGGCTGACCCCTCTATGGCTACACTCATTAAAAATCTTGCAAAGAACCTATAAGCCTCTATACATAAACAGCGGCAGTTTTCCGTATATGGAAAACTGCCGCTATCTGTTTTAGGATGATCCCGTTTCTTTGTGTTTTTTCGCCTTAGCTTCCTCTATGTCCATCTTCAGCTGATGTGTAAGCTGTTTTACATAATCGAGTGAAACTTCATAGCCTTCTGCGATTTTTTCTGCCGGCATCCCATCAAGGATACGGGAGATCACAATGTTCTGAGTGGCTTGTTTTCTCGACTCTGCAATCATTTCCTCAATAGAGGGGCAATGTTTATTATGCATCCAATTCAAGTAATCCAAGCGTTCAGCTTCTATCCGCGATAGAAGCCTGACTGCATAGAAATTGTCATCTACCTCGAAGCGAACTTCCTCTCCGGGTTTGACTTCAAGTTTTTCCAGAACCGCATCTGGGAGTTTTACAGTTCCATCTTCACCGACTACAATATTAAATTTCTTTTCCATCGCACACTCATAAAATCACGCAAAGTTCCTTGCATCCAGTGCCTTTACTCCCGTAAGAATACCATAAGCCCCTTCCTTTTACAAGACAATGCGCATTTCCATTCGCACTGTTACATAGACCAGAGTTTTCTCGCAGAAAGCTCTGGTCTTTTTCTATTGAAAACATTTGTCCATCACACCAGCTACGGCTGTATGGTCTGGTTCACGAATGCTAAACAAGCAAATATCCGTAGGGAAACGTACACTTCCCAGCTAATGAAAGGTGGGCATTTTACAATGAACCTTCCACTTTTCATTAGCTCTGCTAATTTTCTGCTAATGAAAAGCCTTTTACTCGTTTTATTTCGGGGTTTGTGTTCTTTACTCAGATTGACAGCGCAACAAAAAATCAATTGATAAAACGTTACTTGTTTTACCTACTTTTGCCTAGGATTTATGGCTTCAGCCCCTACTCCTAAGGGGAAGGCCGCAGGTTCGACTCCTGTCCGGGACATGATATAAAACAGCGGCAGATTTCCGTTTTCGGAAAACTGCCGCTGTTTGTTTTAAGAAGATGCCGCTATCTTGCCGGCCAGTTCTTCCATCTCATCCATCGAAAGATGCACATATCGTACATTCTTATCCTTACATCGAGATCCAGCCCAGAGCATTGGCCACAGAGCTCACCAGAATGATGGCCGCGAACACGGGGCACAGATAGCGGATCATAAAGTTGAAGATCTTTTTCCGACGGAACGGTTTCCCGTCGGCGGTGACCTCCTCTGCGATCTTTTCCACCCCGATGACCCGCGACACCAGCAGGCAGATGGCAATGGCCGCAATGGGCATCATGACCGAGTTTGTCAGGAAATCGAAGAAATCCAGGAACTGCATCCCGAACACCGTCACACCGGCCAGAGGACCATAGCCCAGGGCCGACAGACTGCCCAGTGCCACCATAATGACGCCAATGCAGCCGGTCGCTTTCTGGCGGCTCCAGCCCAATTCATCCTCAAAGGTGGAAACGGCACTCTCGGTCAGAGCAATGGAGCTTGTGACCGCAGCAAAAAGGACCAGAAGGAAGAACAGCACGCCGACAACGTGGCCGAACCCCATGCTCTCGAACACCTTGGGAATGGTGATGAACATCAGCGAGGGACCTGCCTGCAGGGTATCCGGGTCACCGCCGGAGAAGGAGAACACTGCCGGAATGATCATCAGACCTGCCATGATGGCAATGGCCGTATCAAAGACCTCGACGTTCTCGGTGGATTCCTCAATGGAAACGTCCTCTTTCATGTAGGAACCAAAGGTCACGAGAATGCCCATGGCAATGGATAGCGAGTAGAACATCTGCCCCATGGCGGTGACGACGGTCATCCAGGAAAAATTGGCCACGTTGGGCACCAGGAAGTACTTAACGCCTGCCAGTGCACCCGGACGGGTGACCGAGTAAACGGCAATGATCACCGACAGGACCACCAGAACCGGCATCATCAGCTTGGACACCCGTTCCACACCATTGCGTACCCCGGCAAAAATGATGACCAGCGTAAAAATGGTAAAGATGAGGAAGCACACCTCTGCAGACAGACCGCTGGAAATAAAGCCGGAAAAATAGCCGTCCTGTGCCAGCTCACTGCCGTGGCCGCTGACATACGCGGAAAGATACCGGATGACCCAGCCGCCAATGACCGAATAATACGGTACGATCAGAATGGGAATGACTGCATTGATCCAGCCGCCGAATTTCAGCCTGCCGCTTTTGCCGAATGTGCCAAATGCCCCCACCGGGCTCTTTTTGGTCATGCGGCCAAGCGCTGTTTCGGCCACGATCATGGTATAGCCAAACGTAACGGCCAGCACGATGTACACCAACAGAAAAATTCCACCGCCGTATTTTGCGGCGAGATACGGGAAACGCCAGATGTTGCCCAGACCCACCGAAGCGCCTGCGGCACTCAGCACAAAGCCGATCTTGCCGGAAAAGGCACTTCGTTTGCTGTGTTTTTTATCCATAAATCCTTCTTCTCCTATTCTGTGATTCGGTCGGAACGTGGTTCCAGTGTAGCACGGTTCATGAAAAAACTCAATCATTTTCCGGTCTTTATCAAAAATGTTGATATCCTTGTTCTGCAAATGAGAGAGGGCCTCCCCCGGCTTGCGCCGGAGAAGGCCCCCTCTCATTTGGCTAACGATGCATATATGGAAGAAGGAGAATCACATAACCAGATAGCCGCCATCCACAGGGATGATGGCACCGCCCAGGTAGTCGCTGGCATGAGAAGCCAGGAAGATGCAGCAGCCCTTCATGTCATCGGGGGTGCCCCAGCGGTGAGCGGGAATGCGCTGGGTCAGCTCGTCGTAACGCTGCTGGGTGAACTTGGGGTTCTTCGGGTCGGTCAGGGCCACGTTCATTTCGGTGTCCATGTAGCCCGGAGCGATGGCGTTGACGTTGATGCCGTACTGCAGCAGGTCGTTGCTGAAGGCCTTGCACAGCTGCATCACGCCGCCCTTTGCAGCGGAGTAAGCGGGCACGGTCTTGCCGCCAAACCAGGAGCACATGGAGGCGATCATGATGATCTTGCCGTAGCCCTTGGCCTTGAAGATGTTGGAAGCAGCACGGGACAGCCAGAACACAGAGTTCAGGTTGGTGTTGATCACATCATCCCAATCCTTGTCAGGGAACTCGTTGGAGGGGTGACGGCGCTGGATGCCGTGGGCAGGCACCAGGATATCCAGGTCGCCCAGCAGCTCGACGCACTTGTTGAATGCTTCGTTGCACTGGTCACGGTCGGACAGGTCCGCCTTGACGCCGTAGCACACAAAGCCGCGTGCCTTGAACTCGTCGGCAACCTGATAGACCTTGTCGGAAGTGCCGATGATCGCCACTTCTGCGCCGGACTCCATCAGGCCCTCTGCCATGCCCTTGCCCAGGCCGCGGGTGCCACCGGTAACGATTGCTTTCTTGCCGGTGATATCAAACAGACTATTAACCATTTTTATGCCTCCAAAACAAGATGTTCTTTACAGTTTCTTACGGAGTCTGTAGCGCGCCGTCCATGCGGCGGGTCTGCGTCCAGGTCGTTACGGTATTTTCGCAGGGGTACTTCTCGGCTTCCTTCTCGATCAGGTCCACGCCAAGGCCGGGCTTGTCGTTTGCGTAAACATAGCCGTCCTTGTACTCGGGCAGACCGGGGAACACCTCCAGCAGAGCACCATGGGGTCCCTTCAGCTTCTGGATGACGAAGTTGGGCGGCTCAATGCCGGACCACTCCTGCACGCCGAAGTTCGGGGCAGCCAAGTCGATGTGAACGTTGGCTGCATGAGCCAGCGGGGACATATCACCGGGGCCATGCCATGCGGTGCGCACGCCGAACTGCTCTGCAAAGATCTGCAGCTTGCGGGCGGGAGTGATGCCGCCCACCTGGGTGATGTGCACACGGATGTAGTCGATCAGGCGCTCGGTGATGAGGGTGCGGTACTCGTAGGGGTTGTTGAACAGCTCGCCTTCCGCGATGGGAATGGAAGAAGCGTTCTTGATCTGGCGGATGTACTCCACCTGTTCCAGAGAAACGGGGTCCTCCAGGAAGGTCAGGTGGTAGGGCTCCAGCTCCTTGGCCAGACGAACGGCATCGGCCGGAGCGATGCGCTCGTGCACATCGTGCACCAGGCCGATCTCATCGCCCATCTTGCTGCGGATGCCGTCGAACAGTTTGACGGTATCACGGATGTAGGCATTGCCGTCCAGATACACGCCGGGCTTTGCGCCCACCGGTGCACCGGCCGGGGTATGGCCGTACTCGCTGCCGCCGTAACCGCCGCACTGGCAGCGGATGGTCTTGACGCCGATCTCACGGTACTTGGCGATGTTCTCGCAGATCTCGGACAGGTCGCGGCCATCGACGTGGCGGTACACCGGCACGCCCTCGCGGCACTTGCCGCCGAACAGCTGGTACAGGGGCATGTTGGCCATTTTGCCTTTGATGTCCCACAGGGCCATGTCCACACCGGAGATCGCATTGTTCTCGATGGGGCCATTGCGCCAGTAGCCGTTCTGGTGCATGAGCTGCCAGATGTCGTTGATGTCCGAAACATCACGGCCGATCAGTAGCGGGCGCAGATATTCTTCCACGACCAGCTTGACGGCCAGATGCCGGTAAGCGAAGGTACCGCAGCCCAGGCCATACAGGCCCGGCTCGCTGGTTTCCACCTTCACCACCAGAAGGTTGATGCCTTCTGGGGCGGTACAGATAGTCCTGATGTCTCTGATGGTTACCATGAGCCACTCCTTATCGGATCAGGAAGGTGCAGAAGGTCTCGGAGAACACGCACAGGAAGAACACGGCCACATAGCCGATGAAGAAGGGGATCTCAGCCTTGGAGATCTCGCCGATTTTCAGTTCACGCACAGAGCGGGTGACCTGCACAGCCGAGAAGATGTTGACGGCCACGGGAGGGGTCATGGTACCGATGACGTTGGAGATGCACAGGATCATGCCAAAGTGGATGACGTTGATGCCCATGCTCTCGGCGATGGGCCACAGAACGGGGACCAGCAGAACTGCGATGGCGGTGCCTTCCATGAAGGTGCCGAAGATCAGCAGGATGATGGCCACGACCAGGCAGAACAGGGTCTTGTTCAGGTTCATGGAGACGACCAGCTGCACCAGAGCAGCGGAAGCACCGGAGAAGGTGAACACCCAGGAGAATGCGGTGGAAGCTGCGATGATGAACAGGATCATGGCAGCGCTCTTAGCAGACTTCATCAGGATGGGGATCAGGTCGGCGATCTTGATCTCCTTGTAGATGAACACACCGGCGATGAAAGCCCACACGCAGGCCACAGCAGCGGACTCGGTAGCGGTCAGCAGGCCGGAGTAGATGCCGCCCAGGATGATAACAGGGGTCATCAGAGCAGGCACAGCCTCCAGGAAGATCTTGCCGATCTCACCGGCGGTATGCTTGGTCTCAGCCTTGGGCCACTTTTCCTTGTGGGCATAGTACAGGGCTTCCAGGATCAGGACGATCATGATCAGAATGCCGATGACCATGCCCTGGCTGAACATGTTGGTGACGGACGCACCGGTCAGGGTGCAGTACAGCACCATGATGATGGACGGGGGAATGACCGGGCCCAGGCCGCCGGCGATGACCAGCAGACCGGCGGTGCGGTCCTCCGGGTAGCCCTGCTTGACCATGTCAGCGTACAGCATGGAGCCGATAGCGACGACGGTTGCGGGAGCGGAACCGGACAGAGCAGCGAAGAAGGCACAGGCGATGACCAGAGCCACGCTCATGCCGCCGCGGATATTGCCGATGAGGCAGTTTGCAAAGTTGACGATACGGCGAGAGATGCCGCCGCCTGCCATCAGATTGCCAGCCAGGATAAAGAAGGCGATGGCCATGATGGAGGTGGACTGCAGGCCGCCGAACACGCGCTGTGCGATAACGGCAGGCGAAACGCCCAGGTTGCCCAGAGCCACAGCGGCCAGAGAGCCGATGCCCAGGGACATGGAAATGGGGACTCCGATCAGAACGCAGACTGCGAAGATCAGAAACAGGATAACGCCAGCATTCATGATCACTTCGCCTCCTTCTTCTTGATGATGCCGTCGATGATGGCATCAATGTTGGTGATGTCGCTCATATCGATGTGCATCATCTCACCCACCAGCATCAGGATCTGGTTGATGACGACCAGTGCAAAGGAGATGACCAGCGAGATGTAGATGACGTACATAGGCACCTTCATGACCGGGGTGGTCTGACCGGCGCTCATCTGCTTGGCCACCAGGGCCACGCTGAAGCGCAGCATGGTGCAGGAGAACACGATCAGGGCCACTTTGGCGATGAAGTTGATGACCTTGCCGACCACGGTGCCTTTGAGCTTTTCCGTCAGGGCGGTCACGCTCACCTGCGTGCCGTCGCGCAGACCCAGCTCGGTGCCGATCAGGGCCATATAAACCATGCAGTACAGGGCCAGTTCCTCGGTCCAGGGCATGGAACCTTTGATAAAGTTGCGGTTCACCACCGAGACAAAGTAGCACACGACCATGATCACAAAGGTCAGGGCCGTTGCCCACAACTCGGCCAGGGTGACACCACGAACCACTTTCTTCAGTGCTTTCATGGAAGCTCCTCCTGTGTATGACAGCAATCCGCGGATGCAGCCTCAGAGGCTGCATCCGTGAACTGCGGCACAGATAGGCGTTCTATCTATGCGGGTTTCTTCTTATAAACGTGCAGGGTCTGGCCAGGCTTAGGCCTGAGCCGCCTTGGCGGCATCCACAGCAGCCTGCCAGGTTGCATCGTAGCTCACGCCGTTAGCACTCTTCTTGGCCTCGTAAGCAGACTTCAGCTCGTCGGTGTCGATGTCGTACATGGTGACGCCCACGCCTTCCAGCTGGCCAATGGCCTCGTCGTTGGCCTCGTTCAGGTACTGCCACTGCTTCTCGCAGCCAGCCCAGACAGCCTCCACGAAGGTATCCTTCATGTCGTCGGGGATCTTGTTCCAGGCGTTATCGCTCATGCACAGGGGGATGTAAACGAAGCAGTGATGGGTCTTGGTGACAGAGGTGACACCAGCCTCATAGAACTTGTTGACCCAGCAGTTGGACACAGCGTTCTCGCAGGCGTCGATGGTGTTCTGCTGCAGAGCGGTGAACTGGTCGCCGGCTGCCAGAGCAACGGGGTTTGCACCGAAGGAGGTGAAGGCCAGCAGCTGACCGTCGTTCTGCATGGTGCGGATCTTGACGCCGTTGAAGTCTGCCATGGTCTGGATGGGCTTCTTGCTGAACACATCACGGAAGCCGGACTCCATGTAGCCGATGACGTGGATACCCTGAGCGTTTGCCTTCTCCTGGATCAGATCGCCCAGCTCATTGCGCACAGCGTAGTTGGCCTGATCCTGGCTGTCCCACAGGAAAGCCTGGTCCAGAATGCTCATCTCGGGGATGTAGTTTGCCAGCACGGAGTTTGCGCAGCTTGCGATGTCCAGGTCGCCCTGAATGGCCATGTCCAGAGTATCAGACTCGCCGCCCAGAGTGCCGCCTGCAACGACCTTGATCTGGAACTGGCCGTTGGTGGCCTCGTTCACGCTGTCCGCGATTTCCTGAGCGCCCTTGTAGTAGTTGGACTGCTCGTTATCGACCAAGGACAGGGTGAAGGTAACGGAATCGCCGGAAGCTGCAGCGCCAGCGGTGGAGCTAGCCGTGCTGCCGGCGGTGGAGGCAGAAGAGCCGCCGCAGGCTGCCAGAGCAGCAGATGCGCCGATGATGCCGGCTGCCTTCAGGAAAGAACGACGAGAAATAACGTTTTTCATGGTAAGATCTCCTTCTTCACTTGTGTATATGCTTCGCTTTCTTCCAAGACGCACATCGTCATGTGACGTATGACGTCTTATGTTGGCTAAAATATAACACCGTCAACAGAGCTTGTCAACGGTGTCTGACCCAATTCTCCATATTTTACAAACGGAAAATTCATATTTTGTTAATTGTCACGATTCTGGTTCTGCTCCATGCTCATGCGCCGCACAATCTCGATGCTCTCGCTGTTTTCGGACACATGCTCATACATGCTATCGTAAGCTTTTTGGGGGTCGTTGGCGCAGATGGCCTCCGCGATCTGCCAGTGGGTGCGGATGGTGTCCTCCAGCAGGCGGAGTGCCTTGAACTTGGTGAACATCTCAATACTATAGGTGATCACGGGCATGATCTCGGTGATCACACTGTTGTGGGTGCAGCGGGCCACATAGGCGTGGAATTCCTTGTCGGCCGGGCCGTGGTCCTCGCCGGAACGGATCTTGTGCTCCACCTGCTCACACAGCTGGCGCAGAGTGTCCTTTTCGTTTTCCTCAATGCGCTGGGCGGCCAGCTGAGCCACCCACGGCTCCAGCTGCAGGCGCAGCTCCATCAGGTCCACCGCCAGCGTGATCTTATCCTTTACATAGGCAAAGCCCAGCGGGTCCTCGATCTGACCCGGCTTTTCCACCACAAAGGTGCCCTTGCCCCGGCGGATCTCCAGACAGTTGCGTGCCACCAGCAGCTTGACCGCTTCGCGAATGGTGCCGCGCCCCACGTTCAGGCGGGCAGCCAGCTCAAACTCGTTGGGCAGCTTTTCTCCGGTGTTGATGTTCTGGTCAATGATGACCTGATTGATCTGATCCGCCACCTGCTCTGCAAGGGAGGAAGTGCGGTTGTCCTGAATGTTGCTGAATACGCTATGATCCTGTGCCATCGTATCTGTACTCCGTTCTGCTCCGCTTGCTTACAGCTTCTATAAGGAAGCCGTATGTCTTTTGTAGACGTCATGACGTCGGACGTCGTTCCTTTACTTTATTATAGACGCATTTTGTTTGATATGCAAGTAGATTTTCCTGGTTTTTGTTGACATCTCACCGACATTCGTTTTTTCTTTTGTTTGATTGCACAAATTCCATACAGATTTTTTAGCAGAATATTCACATTCTCCTCGCTCAGTTGGATGAACCGGATTGTTCTGTGCGGTTTCAGGCATGAAAAAACAGCAGGCCGCAGCCCCTTGACGCAGAGCCTGCAAAGGGGTATACTCCGTGTCAGTGAAATATTCGGCTATGACGAGAACAAGTACCCGGGTGGAGTGCTTCAGAGAGCTGCCGGTGGATGCAAGGCAGTGCATGAACCCCGTGGGAAGATCCTCTCCGAGCTTTCGGGCTGAAACAGCGGCTGCTGTGTGTAGGCCCGGACGGCAGGCTTCCGTTATCAGAAGCCGCGCATTGTTGGATGCGCACTGAGGGGCCGGCCACCAGGAAACCGGGCTGGCAAGTAAGAGTGGTACCGCAGAGGATGTACACGCCTTTGTCTCTTATGATGGGAGACAAAGGCGTTTTTTATTGCGGCACCGGGCCATTCCGGATGTTTCATGCAAGAACAGCCTGTAAAACAGAAAGGACGAAACAACATGAAAACTCTGGAAAAAGTAAGCGATTTTGTGGGCAAGTACATGGCCGCCATCGTCATCGTGGTGGCAGCCGGTGCCCTGTTCTTCCCCGGCCCGTTCAGCGTGGTCAAAACCAGCTGGGTGAACACCCTGCTGGGCATCGTGATGTTCGGCATGGGCCTGACGCTGAAGCCCAATGACTTCAAGGTGGTGTTCAGCCGCCCGAAGGACGTCATCGTAGGCTGCGTGGCACAGTTCACCCTCATGCCCTTCCTGGCATGGGTGCTGACCATGGTGTTCCACCTGCCCACCGAGCTGGCCATCGGCGTCATTCTGGTGGGCACCTGCCCCGGCGGCACCTCTTCCAACGTGATGACCTACCTGTCCAAGGGCGATGTTGCTCTGTCCGTCGGCATGACCGCCGTTTCCACCGTGCTGGCTCCTGTGCTCACCCCGCTGCTCACCCTGCTGTACGCCGGTCAGCGCGTGGATGTGAACCCTGTGAACATGTTCCTCTCCATCGTCAAGGTGGTGCTGGTGCCCATCGCACTGGGCTTTGTGGTCAACCACTTCTTCCATGAGTTCACCCAGCAGGCCGTGCGTGTGCTGCCGCTGGTGTCCACCACCGCCATCGTGCTGATCATCTGCGCCGTGGTCTCCGCCAACAGTGCCAAGATCATGACCAGCGGCCTGCTGATCCTGGTCGTGGTCGTCCTGCACAACCTGCTGGGCTACCTGACCGGCTACGCCGTGGGCAAGGCCCTGAAGCTGGATTCCACCAAGTGCCGCGCCATCTCCATCGAGGTCGGTATGCAGAACTCCGGCCTGGCCACCAGCCTGGCTGCCGCCCACTTTGCCCAGTACCCGCTGGCCACCATCCCGGGTGCCGTGTTCTCGGTGTGGCACAACATCTCCGGTGCCGTGCTGGCAAACTTCTATGCCCGCACTGCCGATAAGCAGTAAGCCAACAGCGGTTTTATTCCAAAAGGAGCGGCTGTATGCGGAAAGTTCCGTGTACAGCCGCTCCTTTTTATGGTTTTGCAAAGCAAAAGACCAGAGCCCAGCCGTAAATGGCCTTCTGGCTCTGGTCTTTTGTCGGGGCTTTTCTATCAGCTTCTGTTGTGGGTCAATGCCTTTTCAGCAAGCTGTCTTACTTCTTGTAAACGTAGACAGTGGCAACGCCATTGACCACAGCACCGTTCACCAGGCCCTCAGTGGTGGGCATGTGAGCAGCATCGCAGATGGCCAGGGTGCTGTTTGCAGGCAGCAGGTTTGCGGTATCGATCTTGGTGGTGCCAGCATCAACGGACACCTTCAGTTTTGCGCCGTACTTCTCGCTGGCCTCAGTAGACGGCAGATCGGATACCTCACCTAAATCGACCAGCTTATACTCGACATTCACTTCGTCCTTGGGAGACTGCTTCTTGACCATGTTGATGGTAACGATGCCCTTATCATCAATTTTCCCGTCCTCGGTGCTGATGAAGTCGTAGCCCTCAGCAGCTGCAGGCTTGTTTGCCAAGATGGTGGCAAAGCTCACGGTAGTTGCCAGAGCAGGAACCTGGATGACGACATCGCCAAAGACCATACCAGCACTGGTGCTGAGATACTTCAGCTTCACATCACGCTTTGCGCCGGTATCAGGGGTCTCCTTGTCAGAGCAGCCCGCCAGAACACCAGCAGCAGCCACGGCCAGAGCCGCAACGCCTGCACCCTTCAGAAAGCTACGACGAGAGATGTTAGACATAAAAATCAACCTCACAATCTTTTTTGCAGCCCCAAACTGTATCATAGGGCCGCTTACCACTATATAATACCCCCCCCCCGGTACTGCTTTGTCAAGGGATTTTGCAAACTTCCCCGGGCAGCCCTGCGCCTTTTCTGTGCTGTCCCCCAGAGGCCCTTCCGGGCAC
>SKED01001295.1_pt1 | contig 22283 bp, 19 predicted proteins | sample 4826651 | NCBI WGS metagenome assembly SKED01 (sample SAMN11008818, study PRJNA524170) | human gut metagenome | biome: Human fecal sample; material: Feces; isolation source: fecal sample from pouch patient p19 | host: Homo sapiens | place: Israel: Tel-Aviv | collected 2016-06-28 | reverse complement strand
CCTAGTCGCGCTCGGCGTGGTGACCGACCCGACCACAAGCGGCGTGTCCGACTCAGCGCGAGCGCTCGGATACGACGAACCCTATTCGACCAAGGAGGTCAAATGACAGATTCCAAAGACGATATAGGTAGGCGCAGGGTAAGGCTCCGCAGCGTTTTCGCAATCGTCCTCGCGCTCGTCGCTGCCCTCGCCGCCCCGTGCGGAGCCGAGGCGTACCAGAGCGTCAATAAGTACGTGAGCAACGGGCACGGCTACCTCGATGCGAGCTACCTCGTCATCCACGAGACGGCGAACCCCGGCGCGAGCGCCTACAACCACACTTTGCTGTGGTCGCGTGATGACACCTACGCTGTGCATCACGTGATGGAGCTTGACGGCTCTACCGTTTACAACACGGTGCCCGAGAAACGCCTGTGCTGGCACGTGGGCAACGGAAATTACGCCACTATCGGCATCGAGCTGGCGCACGCCACCAACGCCTCCGATTTCGCAAAGCAGTGGAATGAAGCCGTCAAGTGGGCTGGCGATGAACTCCGTGCTCATGGTTGGGATACGTCCCGCCTGCTGTCCCACTACGAGGCGGCTCAGCGCTGGGGTGGCTCCGATCATACCGACCCCAACGGCTATTTCCGTCAGTACGGAAAGACGTGGGCCGAGTTCAGGCAGGCCGTGGCGGCTTACCTCGGCAGCGGCTACGTGGCTCCCATCGCGCCGACCGACGGCAACGGCGGCACCTATCAGCCCTCTTATTCCGCCACCCGTACCAGGTTCCCCAAGTCCACGGGCAAGAGTGTCAACATCCACTATGCGCTCCACAACCGCTACAGCGCGTGGAACGATGCCGTAACCAACCTCAACGACTCCAACTCCGAGGGTTTCGCGGGCATGCCCTACGGCTCCCACGACATGCTTATCGCTTGGGTTGACAGCGGAACGCTGCGCTATCGCGTCCACACCAAGGAGAGCGGTTGGCTCGACTGGGTACAGACCGCCAACTACAGCGACAGCGCGAGTGGCATGGCTGGCATCTGGGGTCAGACGATTGACGGCGTCCAGATGTACTACATCACCCCGTCTGGCGAGTACAAGCAGGTCTACTACCGTGCTCAGGACGTTGCGCACGCAAGCTGGCACGACGAGGTCTGCGATGATGGCTCTACCTATGGTGGCGATGACTACGCTGGCATCTACGGTTATGCCCTCGACCGTCTCCAGTGCTACGTGTCCGACGGCACCCGCCGATGATTGGCATCGTCGCAGCCTTTATACTCGGCTCCACCTTCGGCAGCCTGATTTTCTTCTTGACTCTGTGCCTTGTTGGTGCATTCCGAGACGATTAGATAGAGGCGCAATAAAAACCCGTCCGCGAATCGACGCGGGCGGGTTTTCTTTTGGTCCCAATTTGGTCCCTACGGTACTTCTTACACGGTCTTACGCGGCTTACGAAATGAATAATGCCTGTTGTGCATCTTGTATTGGCTTAGAAAGCCTTAAGTGGTACGCTAACGACGTTTGTTTATATTGCCCGAGCATCTGCGCTGGGCTTTAGGTCGAAACCGATAGGAGACACGTATGTCCGGACACTCTAAGTGGGCCACAACCAAGCATCGTAAGGGCGCGCAGGACGCCAAGCGTTCCGCCCTCTTCTCCAAGCTCAGCCGCAACATCACCGTTGCTGCCCGTCTCGGCGGTGACCCGCTGCCCGAGAACAACGCCAGCCTCGCCGCTGCCGTTGCCAAGGCCAAGGCTCAGTCCATGCCTAAGGACAAGATCAAGTCCGCTATCGACAAGGCTTTTGGTTCGGGTGCCGATGCCGCCGTCTACGAGAACATCGTGTACGAGGGCTACGGTCCCGCCGGTGTCGCCGTCTACGTCGACTGCCTGACCGACAACCGCAACCGTACCGCCGCTGATGTCCGTTCCGCCTTCTCCCACGCTGGTGGCAACCTGGGCACCTCCGGCTCCGTCGCCTTCCAGTTTGAGCGCAAGGGCCAGATTGTCGTCGCCAAGGAGATCCTGGACGAGAACGCCAAGAAGGAGACCATGATCGCCAACGGTGCTGCCGGTGACGAGGATGAGTTCATGATGGCCATCGCCGAGGCCGGTGGCGAGGACTACGAGGACGCCGGCGAGGAGTGGATCGTCTGGACTGCTGCCAACGACGTTATGGCTGTCTCCAAGGCGCTCGAGGAGCAGGGCGTCCAGGTCAAGGGCTCCGAGACCACCATGGTCCCGACCACCCCGACCGAGGTCTCCGGCGCCGACGCCAAGAAGGTTCAGCGCCTCATCGACCGTCTTGAGGAGCTCGACGACGTCCAGGATGTTTACAGCACCATGGACATGACCGACGAGGTCATCGCTGCCCTCGAGGAGGAGTAGCGCCCGTACGGGTTAAGCCGTGCATATCTGGGCATAATGAAGCGAGCATGCAAGCCTCGTGGAATAGATGAGCCGGATCCGCGTGCGTAGAGCACCGGACCCGGCTCTTTTATAATGATGCGAACTGTTTTGCATTTCGAGAGCCGAGATTTGAAAGGAGCGCCACGTGCGCGTACTCAAACGAGCCCTAGCGATCGTGTATCTTGCCGCCACCATCGTGGCGCTGGGTACGCTTGTCTGCCAGTTTTGGGGGCCGTATACGTATCGCTTTATGCTGCTGATGCGCGACCCCATGCCGCGCATTGTCGTGACGGCATGCGGCGGAGTTGTGGCGATCGGCGTGCTGGTAAGCTTCTTCCGCCTGATGTTTGCTCGTCGCGAGCCGTCCTGCGTGCATCCGGCGGGGGAGCGCAATATCGAGGTCACGCTCGCGGCGCTTTCTTCGTGCGCCAGGGCTGCTGCAGAGCGCGACGATCGCGTGATGATCGAGCATGTCGAGGCCCGCGTCCAAGGTCCCGACGATTCGCACGTCCGTTTTAAGGTCGAGGCTATCGCGCTTGACGATAAGGACGTGGCATCTCTGGCTACCGCGATGCAGCAGCGCATCGAGGAAGCTTGCGACACCATGCTCGGCACGCCGGGTACGACCACGCGCGTCCGTTTTTTGCCGTCCAAGACTACCGTCCAGACCGTGGAGGTTTCCGGTGAGTGATACCAATCAAGATAAGACCGCTCGTACGCCGCGCCTGACGATTGACCAGAGCGCCACGCCGGCGAGCGAACCTGTTGATTCCAAAGCAGAGGCAGCCGAGTTACAAGACGCGGCAGCCGCGGATTTTGACGAGGCTATGGGTCTCATCAAGGGTACGGGCGCTGCCATCTGGAGCTATGCTGTGCGTCATCCCAACACCACGCTCGGTGCCGTCGCTGGCTTTATCCTTGCCGTGTTGGTGCTCACGCTCGGCCTGTGGGACACGCTCGTCATTGCATTCTTCGTGCTGATCGGCGCCGTGATCGGCCAAATTCGCGACGGCGAAAACGGGATCGTCAACTTCTTCGGCCGTCTGTTTAGCGGCCGCTAATATGTATTCGACTGTCGCATCCGCGGCAGGCATAAGGAGGAACCATGGCTTTTAATACGAAGGTCGATGTGGCCGATACCGAGCTCGAGGCAGACGAGACCGTCGCCGCCGAGGCGGAGGACGTAACGCTCGAGGACGAGGCGCTCGTCGAGGCCGAGTCCGATGCTGATGAGGACGACGAGGAGGCGGACGAGGAAGCGGACGAGTCCGAGGACTCGCTGACCTATTCCAACGGCGTGATCGAGAAGATCGTTGCCATGGCCACCCGCGAGGTGCCGCACGTTCTGGGCATGAAGGGTAACCTTATGCACTTTGTGCAGGAACAGTTTGGTGCCGAGAACCTGACCAAGGGCGTGACGGTCGAGGTCACCGACGACAATCGCGTGGTCGTCAACATCTCGGTCATCATCGAGTATGGCGCCTATGCGCCTGCGATCTTTGACGACGTTAAGGCGCGCGTCACCGAGCGTCTGGCCGCGATGACCGGCCTTGAGGTGGCAGGCGTCAACCTGCGCATCGAGGATGTCATCACCCCCGAGGAGTACGAGCACCGCACCAGCCAGCACGAGTAACCTACCAAATAGGGACAGGTTTGTTTTGGCAGGTTTTATCTGCGAAAACGTTAAACGGCCGACCGCGCAAGCAAAAGCGTGGCCGGCCGTTATTTGTATGCCCCCCCGATGTAGGCATACCGCTCGTCTAACTAGGGGTTGCAATCGTCGCGTTCCGCGTTACCCTAATGGGCGCATTGTTTCCAAATTGTTAACGAGGGGTTGCCGTAATGGCCGACGAGCACGAAACAGAAAGCAAGGCATGGGCGATTGAGGCCGCCGCGGCAGAGGCGGCATCGCGTGCTGCCGAGGAGATGCATCGTCCTCCCGTGGTGCCGATGGAGCGCGTGGTTGATCGCACCGATATCGAGCGCGGCGAGCGTGCCGGTCAAAAGCGCAGCCAGGAGCCGGGCTTCCCGCGCTTTTTTGCCGAGCTCAATCTGGGCCTGATTCTTACGGCCTTTGCCATCGTTGCGTTTAAAACCCCTAATCACTTTGCTTTTGGCGGCACCTCGGGCGTGTCGGTCATTCTGTCCACGCTGTTCCCGACCCTGCCCGTCGGCGTCTTTATGTGGATTATCAACGCGGTTCTCGTCGTTTTGGGCTTTATCTTTTTGGAACGCAAGGCGATTCTTTGGAGTGTCTTCGCCTCGTTTGCGCTGTCCGCCTATGTTTCGCTGTTTGAGCTCTTTATTCCGACCGATGTCTCTCTGACGGGTGATATGTGGCTCGACCTGTGCTTTGCCGTCATCTTGCCGGCGCTCGGCAGCGCTATTGTCTTTGACATCGGCGCCTCGACGGGTGGCACGGACATTCTTGCCATGATCCTCAAGCGCCGCACCACGCTCGAGATTGGCCGTGCCCTGCTGCTGGTCGATATCGGCATCGTGACCATCGCGGCCTTTTTGTATGGCCCGCGTGTCGGTCTGTATTGCGTGCTCGGCCTGTTTGCCAAGACACTCGTGGTCGACAAAGCCATCGAGAGCATTCACCTGCGCAAAGTCTGCACGGTCATTTGCTCCGAGCCCCTTAAGGTCGAGGAGTTTATCGTCAAGCATCTCAACCGCACGGCGACCATCAGCCGCGGCTACGGTGCCTTCTCGGGCAAGTGCGTGACGGTGATTATGAGCGTGCTGAGCCGTCGCGAGGCCGTGCAGCTGCGCCGTTATGCGCGCGAGGTCGATCCGGGTGCCTTTATCACGATCGTCGACAGCTCCGAGATCGTCGGCAAGGGCTTCCGCGGAACGAACTAGCACAGACGTATTTAACGAACCGCCTGCTGGCGCCGTGTATCTTGCAAATCGGTCATCTTTGAGTATTTGATCCCACATTGGGCGATAATGATGCTAAAGACATCGTTTGCGATCCAAGTGATTCGTTCAAGATACGAAGGGATGATTCTATGTTCTGCTCGCAGTGTGGCGCCCCCATGGGCGATAACGACAAGTTCTGCGGCGTGTGTGGTGCTCCTAATGCCGGTGCCGCTGGCCCCGCTCCCCAGGGACAGCCTCAGCCCCAGCAGTTTGTTCCGCAACCGCCCGTGGCGAATGCGCCAAAGGGCTGTGTGGCTCAGGCGTTCCAAGATATGACTAAGACTCCGGGCGTGCTTCAGCGTGTATGCCAAATCGCGTTTTTGCCGGCGCTGATTTGCGTTGTGTCGGTGCTCGTGTTGTTTATTCCCGTTATTGGCGGCATTGCGGCTGCCATCGGCTTTTTGGCAGCTTGCATTGCGAGTGTGTGCGGTTCCGGCTTTGGTATCGAGTGGGGCCGTGATCTTTCGCTTAAGGTCGATGACGGCATGGACCGTCCACTCATGCGTTCCACGTCGTTTGGTCTCGGAGTCTTTTCGAGCGTTATTTCGGTCGTGCTCGAGGTTATCGCTGCCATTCCCGTTATCGGTGTAGTGCTTTCGCTGGTGGAGGGCGTGGCGCTTGGTGCCGCAGGCTCATACTCCTACTATGGCTCCTATGCGCTCGAGGCTGCGCTGTTCGGTTCGCTCGGCCTCCTTGTCCTGGCGCTAATTGCCTCGGCGATTCTGGGTGTCTTCTTTAAGATGTTCGCCGACATCGCCGTGATGCACTTTGCGGTGACCGGTCGCGTCGAGAGCGCGTTTTCGCTCGATAAGGTCTGGGCGGCCTTTAAGCACAACAAGACCAAGCTGTTCTGTGCTTCGTTCCTTCCCGAGTTTTTGACGGGCCTGGTCGCCAACGTTGTCACATGGATCTTGACGGCCGTCTTTGGCGCCATTGCCTCTGTCGGTATGTATAGCTACTACTATCGTCCTACGGGTATTGAGGCAATTGTTACCGGCGGTGGCGTCACGCTCGTGCTGTTCTTGGTGCTGGTCGCTTTCGTCACCGTATTTCTTACGGTCTTTGGCAAGATGCTCAAGCACCGTGCCGTTGGCTATTGGGCCGCACGCTATGCAAGCGAGTGGGCCGATGAGGATAAGGACGACGTCCTGACTTTTGTGTTGCCCTTCGAGAAGAAGTCCGCTGCTTCGGGTTGCAGTGCTCCGGATGTTTCGCCGGCACCCGAGCCCAAGCCTGAGCCGGCACCTGCACCCGCTCCCGCGACCGAGCCTGAGCCGGCGCCCGAGTCTGAGACGGCATCTGAGCCCGAGCTTGCGCCTGAGCCTGAGCCTGAGCTGGCACCTGCACCTGAGTCGGCGTCCGAGCCAAGCTCCGACGAGGAACCTCAGGACGAGTAGCCATGCCGTCTGCCATTTGGGGACGGGGTAGAAATAGTAGAAATAGCGCTTGAAGAATGAGCGGGGGCGGACGTGTCGAAACGTCCGCCCCCGCTTTGACATCGCGATGTGGCTATGACTGCGAGATGCCAGCGAATCGATTACTCGTCGTGCTTCTCCTCGCGGCGTGCAGCAGCGCGTGCGTCGTGGATGCCCTTGATCGCGGCATGGCGAGCCGTTCGGGCATCATGGATGGCGTCACGAGCCTCGGCGGTCGTCGCCTTGGCAGAGCGTAACTTGGCGGCCAGATCGGGGTTGGTTTCGGCGACCGCGGTAATCGCGGGGCCGTCGAGCTCCTCTTGCGTGGGCTCGGCCAAAAAGTCGATAGCATACTGGGCGGCCACCATGGAGCCCTTTGCCAGCACGGTCTCGTCAATCTTGTAAAAGCAGGAATGCTGGGCGTACGTGGCGCCAATCTTGGGGTTGCGCGTACCTACAAAGGCGAGCACGCCCGGTACGCGGCGCAGGTACTCCGAAAAATCCTCGCCCGAAAGCGTGCCGCGGTAATGGCCTTGACCGGTGGGGCCCAGGCATTTGATTACAGCCTGACGGCAGCGCTCGCTCGAGGCGACCTCGTTTTCGACCTTGTAGTTGGCGATGGTGTAGTCAGTGAGCTCTGCCTCGGCGCCCAGAGCTGCCGCGGTATGCTCCACGATGCGGCGCATAAGCTCCGGCATTTCCTCGTGGGTCGAATCTCCGTAGGTGCGCACCGTGCCGGCGAGGTAGGCCGTGCCGGCGATAACGTTGCGCGCGGTGCCGCCGTGCAGCTCGCCGACGGTGATGACAGCCGGCTCATAGGGGCTGATCTCGCGCGAGACGATGGTCTGCAGGGCGTTGACGATCTCGGCGGCAACCATAACGGCGTCGTGGCCGCGTTGGGGCATGGCGCCATGGCACGAGGTGCCGCGGACATCAATGCGGAACCAGTCGGTATTGGCCATGCGCGGACCGGGCTCGCAGCTCACGGTGCCGGCGTCGACTTCGCTCCAGATATGCGCGGCGTAGGCACCATCGACGCCGTCGAGCACGCCCGTGCCGATCATGAGCTTGGCGCCCTGGCCGTTTTCCTCACTGGGCTGGAATACGATGCGAACTTCGCCGTGGATGTCGTCGGTCATATGGCGCAGGATTTGCAGCGTGCCGAGCATCATGGCGATATGGCAGTCGTGGCCGCAGGCGTGCATGCAGCCCTCGTTGACGCTGGCGAACTCCTCGCCGGTCTGCTCGGTGACGGGCAGGGCGTCGATGTCGGCGCGCAGCAGGATGCGGCGGCGTGGCGTGCCGTCCTCGCGATAGGCGTCGGGCGCGGTGCCGCGAAGGGTCGCCACCAGGCCCGTCTTAAGGGGACGCTCGTAGGGGATATTCATGGCGTCGAGCTGGTTGGCGATGTCGGAGGTCGTGCGCTCCTCGGCGAGGCTCAGCTCCGGGTGCTTATGGAAGTGGCGGCGCTGCTTGATGATGTAGGGTTCAAACTCGGTAGCGATATCTTTGATGGCTGCGGTGACGTCGTCAGCCGCGCGAGCCTCGGTCGCCGCCATAATCTGCTGTGCCTTGGTCTTCGTCATGGTCGATTTGCTCCTTGCTGGGTTGATCGCAAAATCGTACAGGCTCTCTTCAGTATGCCACCTGCCGCTAGGGCTGGTAAAGTTGCCGTTTGCCGCTTGGGGTTTTGTTGCAAGGGCGGGGGAGTACACTCGGGGGTGTTGAATTTCCTGCCAGAGATGGGGATGCCCATGCAACATATCGATCGGATTATCCGCTCCAAGAACGTCTTTACCGCGCAAGACGGCATCGATACCGCCCGCGAGCTGGCGATTGCCATCGCAGGCGACCGTATCGTCGCAGTCGGTGCGCCCGATGACGTGATCGCCGCCGCTCCCGCCGCCACGTCGGTTATCGACTACGGCGAGCAGTTTGTCTGCCCCGGTTTCCATGACGCTCATCTGCACTTCTTCCATACCTCGGTCGGTTCCTCGCCGTACATGCTTATGGATATGGGCACGTCCGAGGCGGCGCTGGTGCAACATGCGCTCGAGTTTTCCCAGGATCTGCCTAGTGACGCTTGGGTTGTGACGCAGGGCTGGCGCGACTACCGTTGGGACCCGCCCGAGCATCCTACCAAGGCGTCGCTCGATGCGGCATTCCCCGATCGTCCCTGTGTTATGTATTCGGGCGACGGGCACACGCTTTGGCTCAACAGCCGCGCACTCGAGGCGCTCGGCGTCACACGCGACAGCGAGCCGCCAGCGGGCGGCAGCTACGACAAGGATGCAAACGGCGAGCTCACGGGCATTGCTCACGAGGCGGCTGCCATGCAGCTGCTACCGCGCTGCCTTGAGTGGCTGGGCGAGGATCGCATCGCAAGCGCTTACGCCGATCAAATGAGGCGGATGGCCGAGCAGGGCATCACCTCGATATGCGATATGTCGCTCATGCCCATGCCGGGCTGCGATTTTATCCGCGACGACGTCTATGACAAGCTGCAGGCAGCCGGCAAGTTGGGCATCCGAGCCCATCTGTTCCCCACGCTGTTGGATGACCAGTCGCGCTTGGAAGAGCTGCAGACCCGCTACGCGAACAACGCGCTGCTCTCGGCGCCAGGCTTTAAGCAGTTCTTCGACGGCGTGTCGAGCGAACACACGGCCTATCTCACCGAGCCCTATACCAATCCGCGCTTCCCGGGCGACCAGGGCCGTCTGACGGTTCCCGCCGAGCGCATGCGCAAGCTAGTTCTGGCGGCCGCGGAGCGCGGCCACACCGTGCGCATCCACGTCATCGGCGACGGTGCGATTCATGCCGCGCTCGATATCTTTGAGGAGGCCTCCGACCTGTACGGGCTGCCCCAGCACGGCCATAACACGCTCGAGCACCTGGAGAACCTTCTGCCCGAGGACATCGACCGCCTGCGCAAGCTCAACGTGGTTGCTTCGAGCCAGCCCTGCCACATTACACTCGACCCGGGTGGCCCGGAGCGCGACCTGGGCCTGGAGCGCAGCCGCATCATGTGGCCGTTCGCAACCTATAAGCAGCGCGGCATTCGCCAAGCCTTCGGTACCGACAGCCCCATCACAGCTGTTACCAGCATGAACGTGCTCTACACGGCTATCACGCGCCAGGACCCCAAAAGCCACTGGCCCGAGGGCGGCTGGCTGCCGAGCGAGCGCATCGATGCGGCAACAGCCCTGCGCAACTACACCCTGGGCAGCGCCTACGCGGCAGGCGACGAGCAAAACCTCGGCAGCCTGGAACTCGGCAAATACGCCGATCTGGTAGTCCTGGACCAAAACCCGCTCACCGTTGACCCCCAAGACCTCCAGGCCACAAAAATTCAGGCCACCTACCTGGCAGGTAACTTGATTTACGAGCGCTAAGTATTCATGCCGTACCGTTAAGCGCGGCTCGGACAGCCTATTTTGGGATAGCGCTCGAGTCGCGTTTGTTTGCCGGTGGGGATTTGTTAGGAGCGTCCCCGCTCTGATGGATTTGGGCGCAGGGCGGATGCGCCGCTGCCCTGCGCGCTCAATTTGGACATCAGCAATGCTGCCTCTTGGTGTTTTGCATACTTCCCATTACAGATTGCATAAAAAGGCTGGGATATTCTTCCTGATCCTGATGTACCCCCGCCCGTGCCGTGCAAAAAACGGAGTATTCAGCACCGCGAGCTCTGCCGGTGCCGCTGCAGTCGGGTAGCATTGTGGAGATCGACGTCATTTTGGGGTCCGACGTGGCGCGAGGCATGCTTGTTTGTCTCGACGAGGCCTGTCTGCCGACCCAAATCGCCGGTCGAAGGCTACCGTGGGACTAATTAGATGCGCCCGGTGCGTATGCATTTGTCCCGGCCTGCTGAAAACTCCCAAAAATGCACGGTGCTCCCCAGGGGACCCGTGCTCGCAACGAAAACCATGCTCATGTCGCTATCCGCATCGCCTTTTTGCTGCACTGACTTTTCTGAATGCCGGGCTCGAATTAGTTAACCTGCCTCCCGTGTGGCTCCGGAGGGGCGGGGCATAAGGTTTATCGCGAGTTCCGCACGAGCCGAAGGCCACTTAATGTGGCCTTCGTGCGAGCAGGACTGCCCGAGCAGGAAACCTTATGCCCCGCCCCTCCGGAGCCACACGGGAGCCACTGCTAAGTTATCCCCCGGCATTCAGAAAATCTAAGTGCCAAAAAATAAGATTTTTTGACTCTGTGTTGTATAACCCGCCATTCGTGGGTACCATTCAACGCGTACGCAAACAAAAAGGGTTAATTCGCGTGGTATAACCGCGCGGCCCAAAAAGGAGGAGACAAGCATGTCGTCTTTGAAGCCGCTTGCAGATCGTGTTCTGGTCAAGCCCGACGAGGCCGAGCAGAAGACCGCTTCCGGTCTGTATATCGCCAGCAACGCTCAGGAGAAGCCGCAGCGCGGCACCATCGTTGCCGTGGGCGCCGGCAAGGTCAACGACAAGGGTGAGCGCATCCCCATGGACGTCAAGGTTGGCGACGTTGTCATCTACGGTAAGTTCGGTGGCAACGAGGTCAAGGTCGACGGCGAGAAGTATCTGCTGATGCGCGCCGACGACATCTACGCCGTCGTCGAGGCCTAGTCTCGTCAGAATCTCTGATTCGTCTTTGAGCGCGCCCGCCGCATAGGACTCGGAAGCGGCGACGCGAGTCACATTTCTTTTGGAGGATTACCTACCATGGCAAAGAACATTACGTTCAACACCGATGCCCGCGCTAAGCTTGCCAAGGGCGTCAACACTCTGGCCGACGCCGTTACCGTCACCATGGGCCCCAAGGGTCGCTACGTTGCGCTGCAGCGCACGTTCGGTGCTCCGACCATCACCAACGACGGCGTTTCCGTCGCTAAGGAGATCGAGCTCGAGGACAACATCGAGAACATGGGCGCTCAGCTGGTGAAGGAGGTCGCCACCAAGACCAACGACACCGTGGGTGACGGCACCACCACCGCAACTCTGCTCGCTCAGGCCATCGTCAACGACGGCCTGCGCAACGTCGCCGCTGGCGCCAACCCGCTGGCCATCCGTCGCGGCATCGACAAGGCCGTTAACGCCGCCGTCGCCGAGATGAAGAAGCAGGCCAAGCCGGTCGAGACCAAGGAGCAGATCGCTTCCGTCGGTACCATCTCCGCCGGTGACCCCGAGGTCGGCGAGAAGATCGCCGAGGCCATGGAGGTCGTGGGCAAGGACGGCGTCATCACCGTCGAGGATTCCCAGACGTTCGACATCACCATCGACACCGTCGAGGGCATGCAGTTCGACAAGGGCTATGTCTCCGCTTACTTCGTCACGGATAACGACCGCATGGAGGCCGTGATGAAGGATCCGTACATCCTCATCACCGACCAGAAGATCTCCAGCGTTCAGGACATCATGCCCGTTCTCGAGGCTGTCCAGCGCGCTGGCCGTGGCCTGCTCATCATCGCTGAGGACATCGACGGCGAGGCTCTGCCTACCCTGGTCCTCAACAAGATCCGTGGCGCCCTCAACGTCTGCGCCGGCAAGGCCCCGGGCTACGGCGATCGCCGCAAGCGCATCCTCGAGGACATCGCCGTTCTCACCGGTGGCCAGGCTGCCCTGGACGAGCTGGGCGTGAAGGTCGCTGACATCACCGCCGATATGCTCGGTACCGCTAAGTCCGTCACCATCTCCAAGGACAACACCGTCGTCGTCGGCGGCGCTGGCTCCAAGGAGGCCATCGACGCTCGTATCGCTCAGATCAAGGGTGAGATGGAGAACACCACCTCTGACTTCGACCGTGAGAAGCTCCAGGAGCGCCTGGCCAAGCTCTCCGGTGGCGTTGCCGTCATCAAGGTCGGCGCTGCTACCGAGTCCGAGCTCAAGGAGATCAAGCATCGCGTCGAGGATGCCCTTCAGGCTACCCGCGCTGCTGTCGAGGAGGGCATTGTCGCTGGCGGCGGCGTCGCCTTCATGGACGCTGCGCCTGCGCTCGACGCCGTTGAGCTTGACGACCCCGAGGAGAAGATCGGCGTCGACATCGTCAAGAAGGCTCTGACTGCTCCGGTCGCCACCATCGCCAAGAACGCTGGCTTTGAGGGCGCTGTCGTGGTCGACAAGGTTGCCGAGCTGCCCGCCGGCCAGGGTCTCAACTCTGCCAACGGCGAGTGGGGCGACATGATCGAGATGGGCGTCCTCGACCCCGTCAAGGTCAGCCGCGTCACCCTGCAGAACGCTGCTTCTGTCGCCAGCCTGATCCTCATCACCGAGGCTACCGTCTCCGATGTGCCCAAGAACACTCAGCTTGAGGACGCTATCGCTGCTGCTACCGCTGGTCAGCAGGGCGGCGGTATGTACTAAGGCCGACAAGGTCTAGAACTCCCACCGGGAATCCGGGGGCGTGACGGGGTTTCTCTCCGGAACGTCCTCGGACATGCAAAGAGGCTCCTATTTGGCAAGGTGTTTTTTAGAATCCATTTTGCGCTCGGCCTCGAACGCCTGCCTGTCCCAATCGAGCGGGAGCCCCGCCTCGACCCATGCCTCGTAGGCCCTCCTTATGGGCTTGAGCTCCCTTTGGCCCCTCTCCAGCATCGAGATGTACTTCTCGCTGGTGCCCAGTATGGACGCCGCCCTCACCTGGCTGACCTTCGCCGCGCGCCTGGCCGCCACGAGCTCCGAGGCGTCCTCGGGCCTCCTGATCTCGTGCGGGCGCATCAGCGCCCGGTACGCCTCCCTGGCCACGTAGCGCTTGAGGCACCTCATGACCTCCCTGTCGCTTTTTCCCCGCCCCCTGGCCCTCTCGGCGTACTCGGCGGTCTCGGGGTCGCGCATGACCCTCTGCCTCGCGATCTCGTGCAGCGCGCTGTTCGCCTGCCGGTCGCCGCCCCTGTTGAGCCTGTGCCTCACGGTCTTGCCGCTCGAGGCGGGGATGGGGCAGGCGCCGCATATCGCCGCGAACGACGCCTCGGAGCGCAGCCTGCCCGGGTTGTCCCCGGCCGCGACCGCGAGCTTGGCCGCGCTCACGGGCCCGCACCCGTACATCGCCAGCAGCGCGGGGCAGTTCTCCTCCAGGGACGCCTCGATCGCGCGCTCCATGTCGAGCGCCGCGTCGCGCGCCGCCGCCCACAGGTCCGCCAGCGCGCCGAGCGCGGCGCCCAGCGCGCCCTCGGCGCGCACGGAGGGCAGCTCCTCCATCAGCCTCGGCCCTCCAATGCCGCGGAACCTCGACCTGAGCCCCTCCGGCGCGGTGGTGAGCAGCGACCTCGCGGTGTTGATCGCCGAGGTCCGCGCCTTCACCGCCCCGGAGCGCGCCGCGAGCATGCAGCGCACCCCGTCGACCCACCCGTCCTGGCTCTTGGGGGTCCCGAGCCTTGAGCCGGACATCGCCGCGCGGGCCGCCCTCTCCGCGTCCGACTCGTCGCACTTTCCCTGCCCCGGGCGCCTCCTCTGCATCCTCGCCGGGGAGAGCGCCTCGCGCACGGGCATCCCAAGCGACGCGAGGTGCCTGGTGAGGCCCGCCCCGTAGGACGACGTCCCCTCCATCGCGACGCAGGCCGGCTCCCCGGCCGCCGCGATCGCCCCGGCGAGCGCCTCGTAGCCCGCCGCGTCGGCGGGGAACCGGCGGGACAGGACCCTGCGGCCCCTCCAGTCCAGGACGCACAGCCAGTGCGAGTCGGCGTGGGTGTCGACCCCGCAGAAGACCGGCCCGCGGGCGCCGGGTGTCGATTCGTTTTGCATGTCTCGCTCCGTTCTTTCCGTGCTCGCCTGGACCGGGCAGACGGCACACTGACGGGGCGCGATAGAATGCGGTTGTTCGGGTCCGCGGTATCGCTCCATGCTCCTATTAGGTCATGCGGCGGTCTCGGCTCGCCGCGGCCCGCGCGGGACATGTCAGGAAACGAGGGCAGCCCTGTGGGCGCCAGCGGAATGTGGGGTCACCGCGCGGTCCGCATCTGATGGTGTCGACGTCAATGGTATACGGGTGCACCATCGACGTCTTCAATACAGAAGATATCAGTGCGGAATGTTTTCAAAACCAAGCCCGGTCCCGGCCTGCGGTGACACAGCTGGCGGTTCTTGGGCATCGCTTGCTGGCAGGGTTCCTTGTCTGAGTTGGACTTTGTTGGGCGGGCCTTTGGTCCCGCTCGCTGGTTCGCGCTTTGCGTGAACTCCGCGCTACTGTGGGACAGTTAGGCTTCTGTTGTTGGACCCGCTACATCTTCCCGTCCCAACATCGCCCTCAGCTTCTCAAAGCTTTCCTCGCTCAGGCAGTGCTCCATGTGGCAGCCCTCTAGCGACGCGACCTCAGCCGAAACACCCGCATCCTCCAGCAGCCCCACGAAAAAGCAGTGACGCTCCCACATTTGGCGAGCGACCTCCAGACCACGCTCCGTCAGATGAACGTCGCGCTTGCCCATTTCGACATAGCCGTTGCTTTCCAGCGTCGCCATGGCCTTGGAAACGCTCGCCTTGGTTACGCCGAGGTACTCCGCAACGTCGATCGAGCGCACGATGCCCTGACGTTCCGACAGAACGTAGATCGATTCGAGATAGTCTTCTCCGGATTCACGTAGGGCCATGGGCCGCCTTTCGCGATGATTGCTAGTTAGCCTTTGGATACTTTCCACGGCTAACTTTACCGCAAAAGTTGCCCATGTCTTACTACTTTGTCTAAAAGTTAGCCGTGTTTCACAAAACGTGCGGGACGAAAACAAAATGGGGACGCCCCGCAAGGAGTGTCCCCAGGCGCCGGGTGCCGGCCCGCAGTTACATCAATCCAAAGTGCTTCGCGGCGTTGTAGATGCCGTCGTCGTCCACGGCAGTCGTCACATAGGTCGCCGCAGCCTTCACCGTGTCCTGTGCGTTACCCATGGCCACGCTCGTGCCCACGGCGGCAAACATCGACAGGTCGTTCTCGCCGTCGCCAAAGGCAATCGCCTCGCTCGCGTCGATACCAAGCCGCTCCAGCGTCGCCGCCACGCCCAGGTCCTTGCCGCCGTTAGCGGGAATAATGTCACAGAACAGGTCGCACCAGCGCGTGGTGAGCGAATGCGACACGGCATCGGTCACGATATGCTCGTCGTCAGGGTCCACAAAGGCGCAAAACTGGTAGACCGGCGCGTCAAAGGCGTGCTCAAACGGCTCCTCGTGGTAGACGATTCCCGCATTGCTGCCAGCCGTCACCACGCGCTCGGACAGGCGGTTCACAAACGAATTCTCGCCCTGCATGCACAGCGAGTCGTAGCGTCCCTGCGCCACCTGGTCCACAATCACCGCGACGTCGTCCGGATCGATCGGGCAGCTGCGGTAAACCCCCTCGGCATCAAAACAGTGCTGGCCCGAAAGCGTAATGTACGCATCCCAACCAAGATCGAGCAGCCAATCCGGCATCTGGTAGGTCGGACGGCCCGTGGCGATCACGCACGCAATCCCCTGCTCGCGAAAGCTGTCGAGCACCTGCTGCGCCGACGCCGGAATCCGGTGGGTCTTAAAGCTCAACAGCGTACCGTCGATATCGAAAAACGCGGCTTTGATCATCCTCGTCTACTCCTCGCCCTCGAGCTTTTCGCTCGCCTCGAGCCACGCCATCTCCAGCTCGTCCATGGCGGCGTGAGCCTCGTCGATCTTTGCCTGCTGCTCGCCGAGCGCCGTGTAGTTGGTGGGATCGACTTGGGCCATTGCTGCCTCGGCCTCCTCAACGCGGGTGCGCTGCGTCTCCATCTTGCGCTCGAGCGAACTCACCTCGCGGCGGAGCTTCTGGCGCTCGGCGTTGGACAGGCCGTTGGGCTGACCGCTCGACTTGGGCTTTTCGGCCGCAGCTGCCGCGGCACCGGTGTCAAACGTGCCGGTCTTGGCGCTCGGCGCGCCCACGGGCTCGCCCTCGGCGGTAGCGTTGCACAGGCGAAGGTACTGGTCCACGCCACCGGGCATATGCGTCAGGTGGCCGTCGAGCAGCGCCCACTGCTGGTCGGTCACGCGCTCCATCAAGAAGCGGTCGTGCGTCACCAGGATCAGCGTGCCGGGCCAACCGTCCAGCAGATCCTCGACAATCGCGAGCATGTCGGTATCCAGGTCGTTGCCCGGCTCGTCCAGGATGAGCACGTTGGGCTCGTCCAGAATCGTCAGCAGCAGCGACAGACGACGGCGCTGGCCGCCCGAAAGATCGCCGATACGACTCCAGAGCTGCTGCGTCGTAAAGCCCAGACGCTCGCAGAGCTTCTCGGGCGAAGTCTCCTTGCCATCGATGACGTAGTACTTCTTATAGTTGCCGAGCACCTCGCGGATCGTGTCGCCCATGTAGGGTTCGAGCTCCTCGAGCTGCTGTGACAGCACGCCAAAGCGCACCGTCTGGCCGATCTTCACGCGGCCGCGCAGGGGCGCAATCTTGCCTTGAATCACGTCAAGCAGCGTGGACTTGCCGGCGCCGTTCTCGCCCAAAAGACCATAGCGGTCGCCCGCACCGATGAGCCAGGTCACATCGGAGAGCACCTGCTTGGGCGCGCCATCGGTATCCGCATAGCCGGCATCCACGTCGATGACATCGATGACCTGCTTGCCCAGGCGGCTCACGGCGAGGCGCTTGAGCTCCAGCTCGTCACGCACGGGCGGCACGTCGGCGATCAGCTCGCGGGCGGCCTCAACGCGAAACTTGGGCTTGGTGGAGCGGGCCTGGGCACCGCGGCTCAGCCACGCGAGCTCCTTGCGTGCCATGTTGCGACGGCGCTCCTCGGTAACCGCGGCCATGCGGTCGCGCTCCACGCGCTGCAGGATATATGCGGAGTAACCGCCCTCGAAGGGGTCGACCTGGCCGTCGTGGACCTCCCACATACTGGTGCAGACCTCGTCCAAGAACCAGCGGTCGTGCGTGACCACGAGCATGGCGCCCTGACCGCGCTGCCAGCGGGCCTTTAAGTGACGCGCAAGCCAGTTGATGGTGCGCATGTCCAGGTGGTTGGTGGGCTCGTCGAGCATGAGCACGTCGTAGTCGCCGATCAGCAGGCGCGCGAGGTCCACGCGGCGGCGCTGACCGCCCGAAAGCTCGCCCACCGTGCCCTCCCAAGGCACATCGCTAATGAGGCCGGCCAGAATCTGGCGCGTACGCGGACTCGACGCCCACTCGTACTCGGGCGTGTCGCCCACGACGGCATGATGCACGGTATCAGTATCGGCCAGCTGGTCCTTTTGGCCGAGCAGGCCGATCGTGGTGCCGCGGCGGTGCGTCACGCGGCCGTCGTCGGGCTCCAGCATGCCGGCGAGCACGCTCAGCAGCGTCGACTTGCCGTCGCCGTTTTTACCGACAATACCAATGCGGTCGCCCTCGCCCACGCCGAGGGTCACGCTATCGAAAATATGCTTGGTGGGAAACTCTAGGCTGACGGAATCGCATCCCAAAAGAATCGCCATATGCCCTGCTCCTTCGTAGAAATTCAACGTTGTCCATGATAGCAGCGAAAAGGCGGGCCGCACACGACACAAAAAGGCGGGCCATCTCCCAAAAGAGATGACCCGCCTCTCCAATCAGTCCCGTGGCAACCGTGGCCGCCGCGGGCCTCAAGCATGTCCCGGACTAGGAGAACATGCCGGTGAGGTAATCATTCAGCCGCTTGTCCTTGGGCCGTTGGAAAATCTCGTCAGTCTCGTCATACTCGACCATATCGCCCATGTAGAAGAACGCCGTGCGGTTGGACACGCGCGACGCCTGCTCCATGTTGTGCGTCACGATGACGATGGCGCGGTCGGCAACGATCGACGACATGAGGTCCTCGATCGCCAGCGTCGAGATGGGGTCGAGCGCCGAGCAGGGCTCGTCGAACAAGATCACGTCGGGGTTGAGCGCCAGCGTGCGCGCGATGCACAGGCGCTGCTGCTGACCACCCGAAAGCGCATAGGCGCTCTTGTCGAGCTTGTCCTTGACCTCGTCCCACAGCGCCGCGCCGCGCAGACTCTCCTCGACCATGCGGTCGAGCTCGTCGCGGTCGGTGATACCGTGGCGCTTGGGCGCAAACGTGATGTTGTCACGAATAGACTTGCGGAAGGGGTTGGGCTGCTGGAACACCATGCCAATGGAACGGCGCAGCTCGTAGGTGTTTTCGGTCTTGGTGTTCACGTTGCGCCCGTGATAGTTGATCTCGCCCTCCACGCGGCAGCCGCGAATCTCGCGATTCATAAGATTGAGGCTACGCAAAAAGGTCGACTTACCGCAGCCCGAAGGCCCAATGAGCGCCGTGATCTCGCCCTTGTGAAAGTCGAGCGACGTATCGTGCAGCGCATGGTGGTCGCCATAGTACACGTTGACGTCCTTGGCGGAGAGCATGACCTCGTCGCTCACGGCCTTGCCGCTCACACGCATGCGCCTCTCGCTCTCCCCCACGCTCGACAGGAAGTCTTGGGTCTCGGACGATGCCGCTTCGGTTGCGGGCATTGCATTCATCTCGCTCATTCGGCCGTCATCTTCCTTGCCAGTTGCTTGCCCACAATACGGGCGGCTACGTTAAACAGCAGTACGCAAATCATCAGCAGCGCCGCGGTGCCCCAAACGATCTGCTGGGCCTCGGGGCTGCCCTCGCCATAGATCTTGTAGATGTGCACGGCGAGCGACTCGCCGGGGCGGAACACGTTCCAGGCGCAGGTGGGACTCGACAGGTTAAAGCTCAAGAAGTTCAGACGCACCGGCGAGCTCATGCCCGAGGTAAAGAGCAGTGCTGCGGCCTCGCCAAACACACGGCCGGCCGAAAGCACGATGCCGGTCACGATGGCGGGCATGGCCTCGGGGATTAGGATGTGCAGCGTGGCCTCCCAGCGGGTGAGGCCCATGGCCAGGCACGCATCGCGCTGGGCCTGCGGCACGTCCTCGAGCGCCTGCTGGATCACGCGCACCAGAATGGGGATATTGAACATGGTGAGCGCGATGGCGCCGGAGATGATGGAGTACTTCCAGCCCAGCTGCACCGAGAACACCAGAAAACCGAACATGCCGACGACGATGGAAGGCAGCGAGGACAAGGTCTCGATGGCGGTAGAGGCGATGTCGCGGATAGGGCCGTTCGGCGCGTACTCAACCAGGAAGACCGCTCCGCCTAGGCTGATGGGCACCGAGATGATCAGGGTGATCAGCAGCAGATAGAACGAGTCGAACAGCTGGTAGAGCACGCCGCCCTGGGTTCCGTTGGCGCGCGCGGGCTGCGTGAGAAAGCCCGGCTGGAACAGCGTCGAGATGCCCTCGAACAAGATGTAGGCCACCATGGAGATGACGATGAGCATGACGATGGCGACAATCGCCGTCAGCACACCCGTGGCGATGCGGTCCTGCTTTTGGACACGCCCGAGTCTCGCCTCGTCGATATGGATGCGCGTGCTAGCCATGAGCCTTCGCCCCCTTGTGGCCGATAAGGTGGATGATCAGGATGAAGATGAGGCTCATGCCCATCAGCAGCAGACCGAGTGCCCACAGAACATCGTCCTGGGCCGAGCCCTCGGCATAGACCGCCATGGACGTGGTGAGCGTGGTGGTGATGGTCGAAGCCGGCGACAGCAGCGACGTCGGCATGGCCTCGATGCCGCCAATAACCATGCGCACGGCGAGCGTCTCGCCAAAGGCGCGCGTCATGCCGAGGATGACCGCGGTCATGAGCGACGGCATGGCGGACTTGAGCACCACGTGCCAGATGGTCTGCCAGCGGGTGTAGCCCAGCGCGAGCGAACCCTGGCGGTAGCTGTCGGGCACGGCACGCAAGCCGTCGACCGAAAGCGTGGTCATGGTCGGCAGGATCATGACGGCCAGCACGATGGCGCCGGGCAAGATGCCCAGACCCGTGCTCACATGGAAAACGCTCTTCATAAGGCCGACGACCACGTGAAAACCGATCAGGCCAAAGACGACCGAAGGAATACCAGTCAAAAGCTCAATAAGCGGCTGAAAGACCTTGGAGCCAAACTTAGGGCTAATCTCGACCGCAAAGATGGCAGAGCCGATGGCGATGGGCAGCGCGATAAGCGTGGAGAGCGCCATGACCGCAAACGAGGTGACGATCAGGGGCAGGGCGCCGGTGTAGGGCAGGCCGTTTTTGGCCGTGTTGGCCAGGTCCCACTTGGTGCCGGTAAAGAACTCGACGACCGAAACGCCGTCCTTGAAAAAAGCCGATAGGCCCTTTTGGGCGACCATAAAGATGAGCGCGGCAACGACAAGCGTCACGAGCGCTACGCACGCGCCCGTGACGCCCAGGCCCACGTTCTCAAGGTCGCGCTTTGGCAGCTGTTTTGCCATTGCAAACCTTTCCGGGGGCGATTACTTATTTAGCGGAGACCTTGCCGCTGGCGTCCTTGACGACCTTCATGGCAGAGACGGGGATGAAGCCCTGCTCCTCGACGAGCTTGCCCTGGACGTCGTCGGAGAGCATGAACTCCAGGAAGGCCTTGGTGGCCTCGTCGGCGTCCTTGGAGCAGTACATGTGCTCGGTAGCCCAGATCTTGAAGGAGTCGTCGGTGACGTTCTTGCTCTTGGGCTCGACACCCTCGACCTTGATGGCGTTGAACTTGGAGTCATCGAAGTGCGAGAAGTCGAGGTAGGAGATGGCGTTGTCGGTACTGCCCATCTGAGTCTGGACGTCGCCGGACTTGTCGAGCTCGGCGTCGCCCTTAAAGTCGACGGCCTCGTCACCAAAGACGGCGGCCTCGAAGGTGGCGCGGGTGCCGGAGCCGGCCTTGCGGTTGAGGACGACGATCTTGGCGTCGTCGCCGCCGACCTCCTTCCAGTTGGTGATCTGGCCGGAGAAGATGCCCTTGAGCTGCTCGAGGGACAGGTCGTCGACCTTGACGTTCTTGGAGACGACGGGACCCATGCCCACGACGGCGACCTCGTGGTCGACGAGGTTCTTGACCTGGTCGGCCTCGAGCTTGGTCTCGGCGAAGACGTCGGAGTTGCCGATGGTGACGGTGCCGGCGGCAACAGCGGTCAGGCCCTTGCCCGAACCGTTACCCGAGCCGGAGACGGAGACATCGGGGTTGGCGTCCATGAACTTCTCGGCAGCGGCCTCGACGAGAGCCTGGAACGAGGAGGCGCCGTCGTAGGTCACCTCGCCGGAGACGGACTCGGCAGCAGCGGCGCTACCCTTGTCGGCGGCGTCGGATGCGCCTGCGCCGCCGCAGCCAACGAGGCCGAGGCCCACGATGCTGGCAAGACCACCAGCGAGGCCGAGGAACTGACGACGAGAATAAGCCTGATCGAGCATGATCTTCCTTTCATACATGCGACTCGCGGGCACCCTGCCCGCTTTGCTGTTTGGAAAGATACGGCCCCGATCGGGTAGCGCCCGCGCCAACTGCAGTTTCTTACGGGCCATTGATAGACCTTTACCGCAAGCTCTGCCCAGCCTTTACAAACGGATAACAATCCAGCGCCGAACATGGCGCACCTTTTACACCAATAAAAACAAAGTTGGGGGTGCGGACGATTTCTTGGACCGCGCCTAGGCGTATCCAAGCTTCCTGCGGTACTCCATCGGGCTCAGCCACCCGAGGGACTTCTTGATCCGCTCCTCACGATAGTACACGAGGTAGGCCTCGA
>SKED01001289.1_pt1 | contig 22311 bp, 19 predicted proteins | sample 4826651 | NCBI WGS metagenome assembly SKED01 (sample SAMN11008818, study PRJNA524170) | human gut metagenome | biome: Human fecal sample; material: Feces; isolation source: fecal sample from pouch patient p19 | host: Homo sapiens | place: Israel: Tel-Aviv | collected 2016-06-28 | reverse complement strand
CCGATTCATCCGGAACCGGAATGACCATCAGGCGGCGTCCCAGAGGGAGAAAAGCTTCGGGCTGATGGAAATGTTCTTCGTACTTCTGCGCCAGCTCCGGGGAGAGCGACACAAAATCCTCCTCGCCTAAACCAACCACCAAAAAGGTTCCGGCAACGACGTCATACATCAGCCCGTCCTCGTCCCACAGGGCACGGTTCAGCGGCAGACCCATGAGCTTGCCGTCATCGTTATAGACGATGGCAACAGGATCTTCAAAAGGGTAGCTTGCGCCGATGGAGCCGCCCACCGCCTGCTGCAAGGCTTTCAGGTCGTTATCGATCTCGACCTGCTGCGGATACTGTCCCGGTGCAATTTTCAGCACCGACAGGGTGTTCTCTTCCATGTGAATCCTCCTTTTTTCTGTTCAGCCCGATTTCGCCGCTCCGTGCCGCCTGCATCAAAGCCGCCACGAAGAAACCGAAAAAGGCACCAGCCTCAAAAAATGCGATACCGATAAAAAAGTTCCGCATGGCACACCTCACTCCATGCAGATGCAGGGCAGCTTCTGGTCGTCTGCCATCAGGGTGGTGCTGTGGCTTTCCAGATAGGTCTGAAAGCGGTAAATATCCTCCACCGTCAGGGATACGATGGCGCTGTGCCCATCGGTGCGGTAGAAGATGACCGGACCTGTCAGGTATCGCTTGCCTGCCAGCTTGAGGACCTGCGCCGGATTGTAGCTGATAAACAGCGGCGCACCCTTCACGGAAATCAGGGCATCGTCCTCGTCAAAACAAGGCAGAATGGAAGGGGCATCCTCCTCCACGATAATGGTCAGTTCCATGTCCGGGCCGATGGCGGCAAGGTAGACATTCTCGCTTACCATTTCGGTCAGGCAGGATGCCGCCTGTTTCAGCATGGACAGGATGTTCACATCCACCGTGATCTGCGGTGCATGGGGAGCGGAGTGAAAAGGAATCGTGTTATTCATAGGCGTTACCTCCAAATTTTTGCAAACAAAAAAGACCCCATCGGGTCTTGCGTTACGAATCAGCGTTCATTGTGGCGCTGCTGCTTTTTCTGCCACGCATCCAAAAGCTGAATGATTTTTTCTTCCATTTGCCGAGGCGTATAGCTGCGTGGAAAGTATTTTCGCAGGATGTCGTTTTTGATAGTTACGGTGTCCTGCTCACTCTTCTTTTCCTGCCCCAAAATATCAAACGCCTTTTCATAGGTGAACTCACCACACTGCGCCATCTTCTTTAGTTGCTGAGCCTGCGATACAGATGGGGCATTTTGGGTACCATCCATGGCTCCTAAAAAAGCCCGCTGTTGGCTTTCGTCCAGATAGGACAGTTCCACAGCGGGATTAAAGGCAATTTTCTTTTCGTCTACCATGTCCAGCAGTTCGGGGATGAGGTTGGTCAGGCGGATGAATCGGTGCACCTGACGTTCACTTTCGTTTGCGTCTGCGCTCACTTGCGATACGCTCCACAACTTCTCGCCAACTTGGCGAGAAGTTAAATCTGACCTAGCACCTTGATTTTTTAGAGCATCCAGCTTCATTTTGTAGGCAAACGCCCTCTCGCTGGGCAAGATGTTCTCACGTTGGAGATTGCTATCCACCATGAGCAAAACTGCGGCATCATCATCCATGTTGCGGACAATGACCGGCAGGGTGTCCAGTCCAGCAAGCTGTGCAGCGTGCTGACGGCGGTGCCCGGAGATGATTTCATAGCCACCCTCCGGGCGTGGGCGGGCGATCAGCGGAGACAACACGCCGTACTGCTCTACGCTTTCTACGGTGCGCTGCATGGACTCGTCATCCAAGACCTTAAAGGGATGGTCTTTGAAGGGGAACAGTTCTCCAATGGGAATCTGCTGCACCTGCTCACGCTGCTGCTCCTGCCGGGATTCCTCGGTGGAGAAAATGTCATCTGCCCCTTTCAGCGACATGTTTAAGCTGCCTTTCGGCATTCGCCATCACCTCCTCGTATTATAAAAGAGTAGTATTTATAGACCGCTCTCCAGCGGTATGCTACACTGTATGGGATGCTGTGGATTGGTGAACACCTCCTACCGCAAAGACGGTTTGACGAAGGCTCCAACTACAGCTTCTTTGTTGAAATGTTAATCAGTTAGATACCGCCAGACGGTTTATTTAGAACGAGGTTACAAGAGCAAAGAAGTCTGTGGTCCTAAGCAGCATTGAATAATATAACGGAGGTATAAAATGGTCTGTGTCGGAATTGATGTTGCCAAAGATAAGCATGACTGTTGCATTCTCGATTCGGAAGGAACGACCCTTGTCGATTGCTTTACCATTCCCAACAACATGGATGGTTTCAAAAGTCTGCTACAAACAATCCAAGACTGTTCTCAAAAATCAGACAAAATAAAAGTAGGGCTTGAGGCTACCGGACATTATAGCTACAACATCCTTGGGTTTCTTCTTGACAATGATCTGCCCGTCTATGTCATGAATCCCTTGCATACCAACCTGTATCGAAAGAGCCTCAGTCTTCGCAAAACTAAAACCGATCGTGTGGATGCAAAAACGATTGCAACTATGCTGTTGTCCGATGTAGACCTCAAGTCCTACACAGATACAGCATATCACAACGAAGAACTAAAGTCACTCACGAGATACCGATTTGATAAAGTTCAGGAACGCGCTAAACTAAAGCAGTCGGTGTCCAGATTGGTTACAATCCTGTTTCCGGAATTGGAACAGCTTGTTTCGTCTATCCACGGCACTTCAATCTACGCACTTCTCAGTGAGTATCCCGGTGCAAAGCAGATTTCAGAAGCTCATCTGACCAGATTAGCTAATATTCTCGTGAAAACATCCAGAGGCCATTACCGAAAAGATAAAGCTACTCATATCCGAGATGCAGCCAGAACATCCATTGGTTCTGTTATGCCTGCTAAGTCTTTGGAATTAAAGCACACCATTAAGCTCATTCAAGAACTTACCTCCGAAATCAATGAAATTGAAGATGCCATTCGGAAAATCATGGATGAATTGAAACCGCCGATCCTTTCGATTCCCGGAATGGGATTTCATTCTGCTGCGATGATTCTTGCAGAGGTAGGGGATTTTTCGAATTTTAACTCTCCTGACAAAGTTTTGGCTTATGCTGGATGTTCTCCCTCCACATACCAGTCAGGAAAACTCACAAACTGCTATGCACACATGGAAAAGCGTGGCTCTCGTTATCTTCGATACGCTCTTTACACTGCAACCAAATACGTCTGTTACTGGAATCCTGTTTTTACTGAATACCTTACCAAAAAGCAAGCTGAAGGCAAGCACTACAATGTTGCCCTATCTCATGCCACAAAGAAACTCGTACGACTGATTTACGCTTTGCAGAAGTCCGGTAAAGCATATCTTGCCGTCACTTGATTTTCTCCAGAGCCTGAGTTAAACCTAAGAACAACTTAGCTGGCGCAGCGAACCCTTGACAAACCGAAGCATTCAAATGCTATTCTGTTTTTGCGAGGGTTGGCTGGGCTTGCTTTGCTGTTCTCTCCGTCACCCTCGCTACTCCAAGGCCAGCATTTGAATGATGTTTGTCATGGGCAGCGGATGGTTGGCGGATTTTTTCATTTTAGGGCTTGACTTTTAATAGTTAGTCTTCGTCAGAGATTGGTAGGCTTCTGCCACCTTGCCTTTGGGGTCGTGCTGGAAAATGCTTTTGCCCACGGCACTGATTTCCGCAGCACGGACAGACCGGGGAATGGTCTGGTCGAACACCTTGATCTTGCTGCCGTAGGCACCTCGAATCAAATTGTCGATCTGCTGCCCGTAGTTGGTGCGGTTGTCCGTCATAGTCAGCAGAATGCCCTCAATTTTTAGTTTCGGGTTGATCTGCCGCCGGACTTTTTGGACGGTCTGCAAAAGCTGTTCCAAGCCCTTCGCAGACAGGTACTGCGCCTGCACCGGAATCAGGGTGGTGTCCGCTGCTGCCAAGGCATTGACGGTCAGCATCCCAAGGGAAGGGGTGCAGTCCAACAGAATGAAATCGTAGTCGTACTTCGCACCTTCCAGCACTTGTTTGAGCATCTTTTCCCGGTTCATGCAGTTGACGAGAGACACTTCCAGCCCTGCCAGTTCGATGTTCGCCGGAATCAGGTCAACGCCCTCTGCATGGTGCAGAACGCCCTCGCCGGGCTGGATGGGCTGGTCATTCATGGCTTTTGCCATCAGGGTAGAAAGGGTGGTGGGCAGTTCATCCGGCTGCTGCCAGCCCATGCTAATGGTCAGGCTGCCCTGCGGGTCGGCATCCACCAACAGAACTTTTTTGCCCTCCATTGCCAGCCCGATGCCCAGATTTTCACAGGTGGTGGTCTTGCCGGTGCCGCCTTTTTGATTGGTGACTGCAATAATCGTAGCTTTCTTTGCGATAACATCACCCCGCCTTCGGTGAACCACGCGCAAAGTCGTGGTTCGTCTTGTTCTGATAGTAGAGGTTCATGGTGGTGGGCGCATTGTAGAGCATCGCCAGCAGATACTGCTTCATGTTCCGAACCGGGGCAGTGTTTTCTGCCAGTGAATCCAGCACAAAGCGGATATGGTCGGCATTCAGTTTTTTCAGCCGACTGCGTACCACCTCGGTAGGCTTGTCATCTCCTGCGATCCGCAACATCTTGCGTTTGGTGGAACAGGTGTCCACAAGCATGTCTACGATCTGATAGATGGTGTCCTCATCATCCGGGCAGAGCCGGAGCAGGAGGTCTATCTCCAATGCCTGACAAAAATAATCCTCAAGCTGCTCCCGGATGCCCCCGGAATAGATAGGGTCAGGATCGTTCCACTCTGTTTTATTCTTATCAGTCTTATTTGCTTGCGGTTTTGGCTGTTCCAGAATTGTGCTTTCGGCAGCACCAGAATTGCTGTTTGGGCAATTCTGTACTTGCGCTTTGGGCAAGCCGGAGGAAAAATCCTTGACGTAGATCAGGCTTGGTCTGCCCAGCCCACGACGTTTGCGCTCGATGAGGTCGAGCTGCTCCAATTCCCGGAACAGCTTGACCGCCTTGTGTTCGGCGCAACAGAGGGATTCCTGTACTTCCCGGCCTGTGTAGATGATATACACTCGCCCCTGCTCGTCCAGCCAGCCGTTCTTGACTGACAGGCTCATGCGGTCCAGCAGGATGCCGTACAGTGTCCGGGCATCGGTAGAAAGCTGCCGGAAACGGCTGTCTTGGAACAGTGCCTTGGGGATGCGGAAGTAGGAGAACAATTCGCCCGACTGACCATAGAAATAATCCAGCGTCATTTGGTGTGTCCTCGGATTTTCAACTGTGAGTGCTCCTTCATGTGGAAAACTTCCCTCCTTCTGTTTCAAGTAGTTATTCTACTAAGAATAATTACCGAAAGAATAATCTTTGCATCTAAGCAAAAAGGACTGCCTCACATACATTTCGTTGTGGAGCAGTCCTGTCTGTTTAGTATGTAATGGTCATTGCACCCTCGTGGCAGTCCTGTGCATAAGTGCGGAGCAGGTCAAGGTGCTTTGAGGATTTTCGGACAATACCCGTTGCACGGTCGCCGGACATAAACTCAACGACTGCCAGCCGAGGAATCGTCAATGTACCACGAATTTTGAATCCTACAAGGATCTTCTGATTGCACCATCGCTGGATGCTTTGTGCAGAGTAGCCGGTCAGTTCCGAAACTTCCGGGGTGGTCAGCAGATCATCATATCCAACCGTGAGCTTTTCCCACATGGTATACAGCCCTGTTTTTTCCGGCTCTGTAAAATTGAAGCGTATAATCTCTGCGGCAGACTTGTCCGGGTGCCGTTTGGAGCAGCCGTTCTTTCCGATATAAAAGCCCGTTGGCACTTTATACTTTTCGGGATGATCTTCACGGTCACACAAGTAGGTGATCACATCGTGGGTCGCAATATGGTATTTGCGTGTTTTCTTTCCTGTATTGATACACGGAACGAGACCGAAATCCAGAAGGTACTTTGCGTGTTGCTTGTTGATGCGGGCAACACGGTAGAACTGGTCTTTCGTCATTCCGTTGGGGTATTCTTCGAGAATTTTATAGCACTCTAACAGCGTTCTCATATTCATCCATCCTTTGCTGCTTTGATTTGGTCAGCGTCAGAAGGCAACATATTGTATGGATGGATTTTGGCTCCCGGAATCTCTCTCGCCCGTTCTCTCCAACGGGCATAAAATCTCTCCCAATTCTCTCCAAACGGCTGATTTTTCTGCGTTTTGGAAAGTGGGTTCAAATCCGCACAGAGCCTAGTGATTTGGGATCTTGATGAAATTTTGAGCGTAAATTCGATGGTTCGTATCTTCTGGCAAAGTGGGCTAATTCCCTCTATCTTCCACCAAGTACCATGAAGCAGGAAAAACTCGAAATCGTTTTGTCCTTAATCGGGCACGTGGGTTCGAATCCCACCATCTCCGCCAGAAGTCGCAGATTCAAACGAATTTGCGACTTTTTCTTTTGCATCAAGCAAAGAGAGACCGCTTTTCCCTCATCACAGTATGCTTTATACATGAACGATAAATCCATAATTATTTGGGGAGTTTGGATTCTCCCAGAAGGTTCGCAATGACCCCAGCAGACCCCTGTTTGCTTTTGTAATCGAGATGTGCGTAGATGTCAGCGGTGGTAGAAAAGGTGCTGTGCCCCAGCCATTCCTGAACCTGCTTCATAGATACGCCGTTCATCACCATCAGGCTGGCGCAGCTGTGGCGCAGATCGTGGAAACGGATGTGCTTCAGCCCGTACTTGGTCAGCAGCCAGTCGAAGTGCTCCGTCACGAAGTTCGGGCGGATCAGCTTGCCTTCCTGATCGGTGCAAACGAAATCCAGATACTCGGTGCTGTAACTCTTCTTGAACAGCTTGCGGTAAAGCTGCTGCTTTTCCTTCTGCTTCAGAAGTTCTTCTTCCACAGCCGGGATCAGCGGCAGGGTACGGCAGCTGGTCTTGTTCTTCATCACATCGCTGACCACAGGAACGTACTTGCCGTTCACCAACTGTTCCGTCACCTTGTGGTTGATGGTGATGGACTTCCGCTCAAAGTCGATAGACGACCACTTCAGCCCAAGCACCTCGCTGCGGCGCAGACCGTAGTAGGCTGTAATGAGGATGCACAGGTGCAGGGGGTCATCCTGCGATACTTCCAGCAGCTGCTGGACTTCATCCTTAGAGTAGAAGTTGGGCCGGAAGCTGTTCTTCTTCGGACGGTCAACTTTCAGCATCGGGTTGGTTTCCAGATAATCCTTGCGGACGGCATCCTTGAATGCCTTGCCGAAGATGGCGTGGTAGTGAATGACTGTGTTGGTGGTGTAGCCCTCCAGCAAGATCTTCTCCTGAAACTCATCCAGCACCTGCGGCGTGACCTCGCACAGCTTCAAGCCCAGCGGCTCAAAATACTGCGTGATGCGCCCGGTGATCATCCGATTGTAGCTGATAAAGGTTGCAGGCTGGATGGATGCCTTGTGGACTTGCACCCACTCGTTGAGATAGTCCAGAAACAATATCTCCGACTTGTTGACGGGCTGGAGGGGCAGTGGCAGGGGCTTGGCGGTTTTAGCATCTACTTTTTCGTAGGCTCCGCCCCGCCCTGTGGGCAGCTCCCCGGTCTCATCATAGTGGAGCAATACTTCCCGGAGCATGGATTCCGCCTTGCGCTTGTTGCCCCGGACGGTCAGACCTGTGGAGATCCACTTGATCTTCCGCTTACCGTTGGCATCATAAAGATTGACCACGAAATAGAAACGTCCATTTTTCTCTTGGACAGACCCTGTAGTTTTCATCATAAACCTCCTTTGGGTTAACAGGCGTGCTGTCCGTTGCTGCACCCACAGCATACCACATCCAGCGGCGGATTTCCAGCCGGGAAGGTGCTCTGTCCGGTGAGCAGGAACTCAATCACGCTCAGCTTCGGGATACGGTAGGTGCGGCCGATTTTAAGCGCAAACAGGCGGCGGGAACGGATCAGTTCCCCGACCGTGTGGCGGTTCAGACCAAGCATCTCCGCAGCCTGCTGAAGGCTGACGGCATCGGGGTAGCCGGGAAACATCTGGGAATAGGCATCGTTAAACTTCATAGACCCTCCTTGGATATGGCAGATGATCATGCCGTGAAAACTGATAATTTGAAAAAGCTTAGATAAAGCTTGAGGATAAAAGCGATATGTAAGAGAAGCCGGCTAACATGCTGACTTCCCGAAAAATATGTTAAGGTCTCCCATATTCGCCCTCGGCACCCTAGGAGTGGGGAATCGTCCAGCAGCGGGCTTGCACCGCACCATTGGCATTTCAGCCACCCCGTCTTCGTTATGACCGGGCTGCGAGTTACAGAAGTACCTTTTGTGAAGTACCGGACGATTGAACTATTCTGTTTTCAAAGAACAGAGTTTTATAGAAAATCTTCGAAATTTAAGGCTTCCGAAAAATTGTCCCTCTAATTGGTAGGCATCGAGAAAGGCCAAAAAGTAACCCGAAAAAGAAATTTGTTAAAAAGTTCTTGGAAAATATAGCCGAAGTAGCTTCTTGGTTAAAATAACGTCGGTCCATGGGGTAACCGATGGAGGGCGAAACTTTGCAACAATGGCGGTGCCTGAAGTTGAAAGTGGTCTTGAAAAAAGATGCCCTCAATAGGTAGCCGACGAAAAAGGCCAAAACGTAGCAATGCTTTTGAAAATTAACAAAAAAGTCACAATTTGCATTTGCAAATCGTGCGTCTGCTATTAAACGGAATTGTCATAATAATCATACGAGTACAAGCAAACCTTCGTGAAAGAAGATACTCCGAAGAAATACCCCTCTATATACGAGCCCACGAAAAGGGCTATTCTGCACCCACCACTTACAATCTGTAACCAAGATGTAATCGTTCAAATTGATACTAGCCAGAAGAATCCTTCATAGCGTCAAAAAGTGTGTCACCTGCGGATAGGTGGCAATGTAAAGAGAGCTGACAGTAGTTTCAACTCTCGCGTCGCAGATAGGCTTACAGTCCATCTGCGTCAATATGATATAGGTCTCCCATATTCGCCCTCGGCACCCTAGGGGTGGGGAATCGTCCAGCAGCGGGCTTGCACCGCTTCATTGGCATTTCAGCAACCCCGTCTTCGTTATGACCGGGCTGCGAGTTACAGAAGTACCTTTTGTGAAGTACCGGACGATTGAACTGTTCTGTTTTCATGGAGCCGCTTTTTATAGAAAATCTTCGGAATTTAGGGCTTCTGAAAAATCATCCCTCTAATTGGTAGCCGACGAAAAAGGCCATTCTGCACCCACAATTTATAACTTGTAACCAAGATGTAATCTCTCGAATCGATATTCGCCAAAAAAGAAGCCTTCATATACGAACCCAGTTGAAAGGCCAAAATACAACCACATCTTTGAAAGTTAACAAAAAAGTCACAATTGGCACTTATGAAAAAAGAAGACTGGATTTCTCCAGCCTTCCAAAAGTATGTATCAATGGTTGCAGTTCAAGATCTTCTCAAGCGTGTCCGCAAACCTGACATCCTGCTCCTTCGTCCGCTTTGGGCTCCCCTTGGGGTGCTTTCCGGCACGGAGGAGCTTTTTGTTTTCATACCGCCGCAGCATGAGAGCGTCTATGTTGTCGGCGGTGTATTCCAGACCATTCTGGTTCAGCACCCGGGCGCACTTGGCAAGGCACATACTCGCCAGCCCGTAGTCCTGTGTTACGACCACATCCCCCGGTTTGACCCGGTTGACCAGTGCAAAGTCTACGCTGTCGATACCCTTGTCGAATACCATCGTCTGTGCACCCTCACGTTCGATCTGGTGCGAGGTGTCGCGCAGGATGATGACAGGAACGCCGAACTGCTTTGCAATCTGCAATGTCAAATCGACAACCGGACAGCCATCTGCATCGATCAAAATGGTCATGCGTGTTCCTCCATCACCCACCGAAAGGCTTTCGCAGTGCGTAGGTCGGCGTCTTTGAAATGCCCGCCGCTGTTCCATTCAAGGGTGCAGTCTGCGCCACGCTCTGCAAGCCGACTGTGCAGGGTGCGGATATTATCCCCCACCGCAGCCATGACAGCGTTTTTCGTGCGCTCTTCCTTGTCGCCAAGGCTCAGATAAATGTGCTGTGCCTGTATCGGATGCTGCTGTTCAAACTCCATCCAGCCCGGAAACCAAACAGAGGGGGATGCGGCGGCGACACCATAGAACAGATCAGTCTGGGTGGATGCCCACAACGCAAACAGCCCGGCCAGTGAATAGCCGCCCAGAATGATTTTGACGTTTTCCGGGAGATGAAACTGCCGCTTCAGCGTGGGGATGACCTGTTCCATCAGAAAGCGCAGGGTGTCCATAGCATTGCCGCCAAACCCTTGCGTTCCCCACACAGCAGGGGCTTCCCACGGAGAAAGTGCATCGTTCCAGTTTTCCACCGGAATGGCTGCAAACAAAAAGTGGTGCGCACTCTGTGCAATAGCGGCAACCTCGCTTTCCATGCTTTGCAACTCGTGTTCGCCGGTCATTTGGAGCAGTAGATATTCTGCATGAGCTTCGCCGTAAATGCGGCAAGGCCTGTTCCTGATCAGCATTGTCTGTGCGCTCATTGCGGCAGCCTCCCAAAAAGATTTTGATAAGCCCAGTATAGCAACTGAAAAATCATTTTGCAATTCAAAAGGCGTTCGCATTCGTAGCAAGCAGTGTCTTCGTATATACAAAGACCATTTTGCGTTGCAAAATGCTTGTTGGGAAATCCCAAACCCTTGAACTGCATCCGACGGATGCAGACTACGCGTTTTTGCAAAACGCTTTTGCGACTTGCAATTTTGTTCATCAAACTTGTATTTCTTTGCCGGAACCGTTGCGCTTTGCCGCCCAACTTGTTATTATTAAACGTGAAAGAACTTTCACAGAGAAACGGAGAAAACACCATGCCTACTTTGGAATGGATCGGAAAAAGCAAAGTTGTCAATCATCATCAGGAAGTGCCGTTCCGTGTGTTGGAGCGTCAGTATAGCTTTGACGAAATGGGCAAGCACACCGAGGACAACGGCAGTGATAACATGATTATCCACGGCGATAATCTGGAAGCCCTGAAAGCTCTGCTGCCGCAGTATGAGGGCCGGGTAAAGTGCATCTACATCGATCCTCCTTACAACACTGGCAATGAGAAGTGGTGCTACAATGATAATGTCAATGATCCACATATTCAAAAGTGGCTGGGCGAAGTAGTCGGCAAGGAAGGCGAGGATTTGACACGCCATGACAAGTGGCTCTGCATGATGTATCCTCGGCTGATGCTGCTGCAGAAGTTGCTGGCGGATGATGGGTTTATTTTTGTTAGCATTGATGTTTTTGAATATGCTTATCTTCGATGCATTATGGATGAGATTTTTGGCTCTGCCAATTTCCGAAACTGTATTGCAGTTCGTCGTGGAATTAAAAATGTTCAGGCTCAATTTGACGAAGTTCAGTCGCTTTCGTTAGGACATGAGTATATTTATCTGTACTCAAAAAATCCTCAAGCTAAGTTGCCGAAGTTGTCAAAAGGGTTTGAAGCTGATAAGGCAGGAAAATGGGATACATTCTGGCGTGGAACGGATCGCCCTACCATGCGGTATGAAATTTTTGGCATCACGCCTGAATCGGGTCAGTGGAGATGGGAGATTGGACGAGCCACAAAAGCAATGCAAAATTATGAAAATTACTTATCGAACTATGCAGCATCAATGTCGATAGATGATTTTTATATTGACCATCTTATGGCAACTAATGAAAAGATGGATTTTGTCAGAAAGAACGAAAAGGGTACAATTCAATATTATGTACCACCACAGACAGGAAAATTATTAAGTGATAACTGGATGGATATTCTCCTTTCTGGCTCGTATGCAGGATTTGATACCGAGAAAAATGTTCTTCTTATCGAAAGAATCATCAAATGGATAACGAAGGACGGCGATGTTATTCTCGATTCTTTTGCGGGTTCGGGCACAACTGCTCATGCCGTTCTAAATGCCAATAATGAAGATAAAGGACATCGCAGGTTTGTACTCGTTGAGATGGAACGGTATGCCGATACTACGACTGCTGAACGTGTGAAGCGTGTGATCAACGGCTATGGCAAAGACAAGAACGCCGTAGAAGGCACTGGTGGCAATTTCAGTTACTACGAACTGGGCGAGCGGCTGCTTCTGCCGGATGGCAACCTGAATGAAAGCATCGGCATAGACAAAATTCGTGACTACATCTGGTATACGGAAACGAAGAAACCTGCGGTGAATCAACAGAACGGAAGCCCATATTTCCTCGGTGAGAACAACCACACCGCTTACTATTTCTACTATGAGCCAGACCAGATATGCGTGTTGGACTATGCTTTTTTGTCTACCATTCCGGAAAAAGCGGAAAACTATCTGATTTATGCTGACCGCTGTGCATTGAGTGAGAGTGACTTGCTGCGGTTTGGTATTACGTTTAAGAAAATTCCGCGCGACATTGCGCGGGTGTAAGGAGGACGGCTCTTATGGAATTGAAAAATTATCAGAAAGCCGTCATTCGGGATTTGGAACGCTATCTGGAAATCCTGATGCAGACAAAGAACATCGAAACGGCCTATACTCGGCTCTGGCAGGAGAAAGATGTAAAAGTCGGATTTGGCGGAATGCCCAAGTATCAGAATCTTCTGCCCGGTGTGCCGAATGTCTGCCTGAAAGTTCCTACGGGCGGCGGCAAAACATTTTTGGCTGCAAATGCCATCGAGCCGATTTTCTCCGCACTGGGTGTGGTAAAACGCCGTGCAGTGGTTTGGCTGGTTCCGTCAGATGCTATCCTGACCCAAACCTTGGCTGCATTGCGTGACCCTGCACATCCTTACCGCCAGAAAATTGATGTTGCCTTTGGCAGCCGTGTAGAAGTGTATACCAAAGAACAGCTTTTGATGGGGCAGCACTTCAATATCTCTGCGGTCAACGAGCAGCTTTCCATCATGGTGCTGTCTTACGATTCGTTCCGTGGCAAGAAAGAGCGACTCAAGGCCAAGCAGGAGAACAGCAGCCTTGTTGCGCTGGCAAATGCACTGGGCGAACCTGATATGCCGCTGGAAGATACCGACCCGACCGCCTTGATGCAGGTCATTAATCAGCTGCATCCGCTGGTCATTGTGGACGAAAGCCACCATGCGCGCAGTAACCCAAGCAAGCAGATGCTGCAAAACTTCAATCCCTGCTTTGTGCTGGATCTGACGGCAACGCCCACTAAGGAAAGCAACATCATCTCCATTGTGGATGCGATTCACTTGAAACGCGAGAACATGGTCAAGTTGCCTGTCATCGTGATGAATCGCAACAGCCAGCAGGATGTGCTGCATGATGCCATCGAGATGCAGCGGACACTGGAAATTCACGCAAAAGATGCCTACGAAAAGGGCGGCAGCTACATTCGCCCCATCGTGCTGTTTCAGGCGCAACCCAAGAGCACAGAAAATGCAACGACCTTTGAAAAACTGCGCCAACGCCTGACTGCAGCCAACATTCCAGCAGAGCAAATTGCCATCAAGACGGCAGAAATCAACGAGTTGAAAAATGTGGATTTGCTGTCGGAAAAGTGTTCGATTCGCTTTATCATTACAGTCAATGCCTTGAAAGAGGGTTGGGACTGCCCCTTTGCGTATATCCTTGCTTCGCTGGCGAACCGCACCAGTCAGGTGGATGTGGAGCAAATCGTGGGGCGTATTCTGCGCCTGCCCTATACCCGGAAACATTCTTCTCCGATCCTGAATACTTCGTATGTTCTGACCTCGTCTGCGGACTTCAAGCATACGCTGGACGGCATCGTCAAGGGCTTGAATAACGCAGGCTTCACTGACCACGATTACCGTGTACAGGAAGAAGCTGCCCCGGTCGAGCCGCTGCCCAAAGTGGAGCAGACCATCTTCCCGGCACAGCCGATAAACGAAGCAATGCCCGCGGCATCGGCGGAAGAGGAAGAGTTTTTTGATTTCGACCCGACACTGTTGGGCAGCACCTTGGCAAAGGCAAGTGTTTCTCCCTCGGTGCAGAATATTTTTGACCGCTCTGAAAAGGAACAGAACAATTTTGATGTTGCTATGCTGCAGCACCAGAATGACCCGTTGAGCGATTTGCCGCTGGAGGTGCAGGATAAAGTGGATACCTCTCATGTAAACCCGGAGTTTTTGGAGGATGTTCACACCCTCAAACTTCCGAAATTCTGCCTAAAAGTACAGCCATCGCTTTTCTCGCTGTACGACAGCGAAGAACTCTCAAAGGAAAACCTGCTCAGCAACTTTACGTTGAAGGGAAAACCCAGCGCAATCGACTTCGGCCATCTGGACGACGATTTGGCGCAGGTCGATTTGGAAGACCGCGATACCACGACACCGCGTATCTCCAAGCTGAAAGATGATTATCAGCAGTACATGAACAGGCAGTTTCCACTGCTTCCGGGCGAGGATAAACTGCGTATCTGTAAGGATATTATCCACAAGAGCCTTTGCAAGATGAACGCGGTGGATGATAATGAACTGCGGCGTTATGTCGATGGTATCGTGGATAATATGAACCGCGAAGAGCTGGACGCGCTGGAACGGATGCCTGTTAACTTTGCAGCAAAAATTCGTGCATACGTCATGCAGCTTCAAGAGGAAACTGCACGGGAAAACTTCTACAAGTGGCTGGAAACGGAGAAAATCGTATGTGAACCCCGCTTTCAGTTGACGGAGTATATCACCCTCCCGGATAGCACTTCTTCAATGAGCAAGAGCCTGTACCAGACTGAGGGCAAGATGGATGGTCTGGAATACAAAATGGCTCTGGCAATGACCAACATGGACAATATCCGCTGGTGGCATCGCAACCCGGAGCGTAACAAGTTTTCGTTCTGTTTGAACGGATTCCGCAACCATTACCCGGATTTTATCGTCCGCACGACCAGTGGAAAGATTATTCTGATTGAAACCAAAGGCGACCAGCTGGAAAATGCAGAGTCCAGAGAAAAAATTCGTCTGGGTCGTGCATGGCAGGATGCCGCTGGCAAGCAGGCATACCGCTATTATATGGTGTTCCAGAACAAAGACTTGCAGATGGAGGGTGCATATCGCTTTGATGAGTTTTTGACGCTGTTGAGGGCGTTGTGATAAAAAACGATTTTATAGCGTCACAAGCTTTAAGATTGAAAATATAGGTATACAAGAACAGTTTTTTGAGATTATCATAGTAAAAGTAATGCTAAATTGGTTTTTGACGATATAATGGCATTGGCGGAAAGAGTGTATATTATTCTTTTGCCCAACTTTTAGAGAAATCTTAAATGTTCACTTTTTGAAATTATTGCAAAGGATATTTTTGAAAATGAGAATAATTGACCTGTTCTCTGGAGTTGGAGGACTAACATTTGGATTTTATTATAGAAAATACAAAGACCATTTTGTCAGGAATCGAAAAAATCAATTCGTTTTTGCAAATGAATACAATCCGCTTGCAGCTAAAGCATACTCTGAAAATTATCCTGATATTCCTATGAAAAACTGCGATATAAAGTCCTTGAAAGAAAGTGACATAAGAAAATGGATTGGATCGGAACCAGTTGATTTGATAATTGGTGGACCACCATGCCAGTCTTTTAGTACCGTTGGACAACGAAATTACGACGAAAAAGCACAACTGTATACGGAATATTTGAGAGTGTTAAAAATTGCTCGTCCAAAAATGTTCTTGTTTGAAAATGTCCGAGGCATTTTATCGATGAGAGAAATATTCTATAAAAGAGATGCAGCTGGAAATATCTTGTATGAATTAAAAGATGTTGAGGGTAGAGAGTCGTTAACGCCGCGAAAAAAGCCTGTTATAGATCATTATGGTAAATCTGTTATGGAGATTTTAAATGATCAGTTTTCAAATCTTGGAAATGGTTTGGGCTATAACATTTGGACGGAACGATTGAATGCTATGGACTATGGAGTTCCTGAAAATAGAGAAAGGGTCTTCATTGTAGGCATCCGAAACGACTTGAATTTAAAATGGAACTGTCCTCCAAAAGAAAAGTCTGCGCACCTTACTATAAAGGATGCAATATCCGATCTTCCAGAAGTTTTAGAAGGACAAAGCATAAGTTCTTATCAGCAGCTACCACAGAATAAGTATCAAGAACTCATGCGACATGGGTCAAATGAACTAACGCAACACTTCTGTGGGTGTTATAGTGAAAAAATCAGAGCTGTTATACAACATGTGAAGCAGGGCGAAGGAAAAAATGAATTTAATGCATTGGTTGATTCTGGTAAAATCGATAAATCTTATAGGCTAACATCTGGCTATGCGAATACTTATGGACGTTTAATAGCGGATCAACCATCACCTACGATAACCAACAATTTGACAACTGTTTCTAGTTTGAGATGTATTCATTATAGCCAAAATCGTGCATTAACTCCACGCGAAGGAGCGAGAATACAATCATTCCCAGATTGGTACAAGTTTGAGGGATTCAAATCGGATGTTTGTACACAAATCGGGAATGCTGTTCCTCCATTGCTGGCTTTACGACTAGCATCACAATTTGAGAAAACTCTGAAATGAGGTAAAATCAATGGACAATACCAATGATAAAATCTTTTTCAATTTCTCGTACTTTGCACTTAAACTGTTAGGCAAGGGATTATACTCAAATCCATGGACAGCAATAGCGGAGCTTGTTGCTAATGGACTTGATGCTAAGGCAACCTGTGTACGAATTTTTATCGACATGAGTGACAAGAAAAACTCTGAGATAGAAATTTTCGATAATGGTACGGGAATGACATATTCAGATCTTGCAGAAAAATATGTTTTAATTGGAAAAAACAAACGAGAAGACCTTTCGCTAGATGAAGTTTCAAAGAACAAAGTTATGGGGCGAAAGGGAATCGGAAAACTCGCAGCTTTATATTTATCTAGTAAATATTATCTTATATCAAAATCTGCCGGACAAGAATCCGCATGGTATTTTGATATGAGCAACGAGCGCGAGTCTGAGATACCATCGTTAAATAGAGTTAATCTTTCTCAAGTTGAAGTTTTGTCAGCAGAATACTGGGATAAGCTTACTTCTGGAACGATGATAAAGCTTAAAAATGTTGACCTGACAAACATTGGAATTCAGTCAATTGAAGGGCTAAAGGCTAGACTTTCGGATTATTATGTTCTGGATTCTATATCCGGAAAAATCGAATTAGCTGTTAGGTATCAAAAAAATACGCCAATTGGATTTCAAGAAGTAGCAAAAAATATTGCATTTCGGAATTTCTATGCTCTTTTTGACAACAGCGAATCGAATATAAAAAGTCGAATAGCCGAAAGCGTTTATTTTCCATCTGCGGATGACACTGTTCGAAGAAAACCAAGACATACTGTTATTATTGATGAATCAGCCTATAACACCAGTGGAACACGACATTTTGTTAAAGAGGATGGTTCTCTTTCGGAAAAAGAAATTCCGTATAGCTTGACCGGATGGATTGGAATTCATGCCAGCATAAAAAAAGATGATGCACAAGTCAATGATCCATTATTTTTGAAAAATAAGGCATATAAATCCACACAATTAAGACTTTATGTGAGAAAAAAACTTGCTGTCGAAGATTTTATGCCGTATTTGAAAAACACACAGGCATTTTCGAATTATATAGAAGGCGAAATCAATTTTGATGTACTAGACGATAATTCTTTGGGAGATATTGCGACATCTAATCGACAGGGGTTTGCTGAAGATGATGAACGTGTTGCCTTGTTAATTAGTTTGGTAAAGCCGATTGTTTCCACTTTGATTGTGCAGCGTGTGAAAGTTGGACAGGAGATTCGTGAAGAAGAAGATAAAATAAAAAAAGAGCATGAGGCTGCGCTTAAAAAAGCCGAAGCGGCACGCCAAGAGTTAGAGATAAAGAATCGTGTCACCGAAAAAAAATTGGAAGTCGCTTCTGATAATATTCAAAAATATAAAGCCCAAAGCTATACTATTTTTAGCGCGATTACGGAAGACCAAAAAACATTCTCGGCAAAAACTCACTTGGTAAAGACGAACGCCCTAACGATAAGGAACAGTGTAACAACTTTGGCTAGAAAAATAGGAATTGAAAATTATAGAGAACTCGGCGCAATCTCGGTTGCCACAGATAAAATTTTAAGTTCATTGAAATATAGCGCAATTGCTAAATTTAATATTGAAGATGCTTCAATTAAGGAGGACTTGTTTGCTTTTTGTCGGGAATACTTAATGAATGTTCTCCAACAGCAGTATTTCAATATTCACATTTCTGTTGAAACTTCCGGCCAGCATATAATTAAATTTCAACCGCAAAACATTTCTCTTGTTTTGGACAATTTTTTGTCTAATTCACAAAAAAGCCATGCCAGAAACTTTAATTTATCGATGGAAGATATTTCGGGGAAAGCCTATATTGAATTATGGGATGATGGTGATGGCTTTGGAGCAGTAGATTTAAATGAAATATTTGATTTCGGGTTCAGCAACACAGGTGGAACAGGAATCGGCTTATACAATATTAAGACGGTTATCAAAAAAATGAAGGGAACCATTTGTGCGGAGAATGCAACACCCTCTGGAGCAAAGTTCATTATTGAAATGCCATAAAAGAAAGCGTGCAGAATATGGATATGACGTATAAAATTCTGTGGATTGATGATGCAGAAGACTATGTTGACTCAACAAAAGAACTTGTAGTTCAAGCTATTCAAAACCGTTTTATGGATGCAGACATTGAAAGCTATAGCGACTATGATGAGTTCAAAAGTGAAAAGCTAGAAAATTTTGATGCAACATCCTTTGATTTTTATGATTTGATTCTTATGGACTTTGCACTATCTGGTACAACTGGTGATGCTGTGATACGCGAACTTCGCAGCAAGGAAATCTATACAGATATTGTTTTTTATTCAAGCGACAAGGAAAACATGGAAAGTTCTCTAAAAAATTCTGATCAATTGAATGGTGTTTTCTTGGCCGATCGTGCAAATCTTCTGGAAATTATAGGCCGTGTTGTTCAAAAAAATCTAAAAAGAGAGTATCGTATATCAAACATAAGAGGGCTTATAATGGATAGCACCTCGGAATTTGACTATATTTGCCAATCGACAACAATAGCGTTATTTGAAAAGTTAAGTTCAGAACAACAGGATGTGATTGTCCGAAAAGCAAAGGAGTATGTTGAAAGTGCTGCATCTAAATCTGGACAAAATTTTGAGGGATTAAACAAAAAAGTAGGAAAATCATTTATAAAAAACGCGATTCAATCCGTTGAGTATGTGATGGATAATAAGGATCGTTATGCTCTTATGGGGTTGATTGTGAAATTTTTTGATGACGGACCGATTGCTCAAGAAGATTTCTCACAAAAATATAGTGATGAGTTGATTAAACCTCGAAATAAATTAGCACATGCTAAACTGGTGTACGGAAAATGCCATCAAAAATTACATCCCATAAAAAATCGAAGCATACCATCTTGTGATGGGAAATGTGACAGCTGTTCAAATGAATATGATATGGAAAAATGTGAATCTTTAAGGGCGGCGATTTATAACTATTATAAAGTGTTCCAAAATATTGAAAAGAAAACGAATGAACTTGTACCTCTCGAATGATTTATGATGTATGGTTGTCACAATTTTATATACATAATGAAGCGGAGATAATTATATAATCACAAAGAACTTTCCGAGTGAAAAGAAGTCTCTGGTTGAAAATAATAGATACTGTACCTCATAAAAAGCCCACAGGCCAGATATAAAATCCGGTCTGTGGGCTTTACTATATTTTCAAGTGATGTGGTTCAAACCTTGGAGTTCAAATACTCTACCAGTTCCCAAACCGTTGTCAACGGATTGCTCTGCCGTGAAATCGGCTCGATGCCTTGGCACTGGATTTGACAGGCACGAGCTTTCGCTCGCTGAATTGCAGTTGCCTGCAAAGGCTTCAAAACGTCAAAGTAATCCTTGTTCTTCTCATAATCGGGGATTCTATTTGTTTGTTTCAGCAAGGGAATCAGTGCTTGACAATCTTCGACCTCTGCCTGCTGATTTACAAAGTGCAGTAAGAACCACAGCTCAAAGGATGGATTGGAGTAGGCCAGATGATAGCCTTCCTTTTGAGCGGACTGTTTGGCACGCAGAAGAACCTCGTTGGAGTTATCGTCACGGTCAAATACGCACCAGATGGAGTCACCATCTTCCGGGTAGTATGGATTATTGCCCATCGTTGCTTTGGCCTTTTGCACAAGCCTGTCGGCAGACTTGTACTGAGAAGAAATCGGGATAATGTCAATATTGCATCCTCGACTGCGGAAACGCTTGAAATAGCGAATCTCCGTTTCGCTGCCCTCGCAGATAAGATACACGACCGGATTGCGCTTTCTGGTGTGGACAGATTTGCGGCTGATCTCTTTTATTCTGCCCATGCTGCATCCCCTCCAATGAACGGAATCGCACCATAGCGGCCTTGCAGATACCCTTTGGAGATATTCTCACCTTTCCGGGGAGAAAACTCGGTCAGGGCATAAATATCGGTCTGCATGGTCTTTTCGTTCTTCTCTGCAAACCAGATCTGATCCCGGCGCAGCAGGGTCAGGTCGAGAAGCCCTGTGTCATGTGTAGTAAAAATAAGCTGGGCGTGGTTTGTATTGATAGCGGCATCCTGCACCATCTCGATCAGATGCCTTGTCAGCAGCGGGTGCATACTGGATTCGATCTCGTCTACGACCAGCACAGCCCCGGATTCCAGTGCGGTGAGCCACATTCCGATGCGGGAGAAGAAACGCTGTGTGCCGACCGATTCCAGCCCAAGAGGAAGCCAGAATCCCTTGGAAGTGCCCTCCCCGGAATCCAGCGTGTGCAGTGCGGAGATGATAGGCTCTTCCTTGGAGCCTGTAATGCGGATGTCCTTGATACCGAGGTCTGCATACAGCATTTCATGCAGGATACGTCTCTTTTCAGAGCCGCCCTGCCGGATGGCAGACAAGGTGGCATCCAGCTGCATTTCGGTTCCCATAAAGCCGGTCAGTTTCTCAAAGAACCACAGATAGGCCTTCTCAGTCTGGGGACAGTTCCATTCGTTGGAGCTGGACAGGTAAAGCCGGTTTTCTGCGGTCCGTCCGGCAAGGGTAAGCTGTTCCTGAACATTCTCGCGGAACTGATAACCATTGCCTTCTCTGGAAAAAACCAGAGCCTCCCGGCCGTTGGGCCAGTGATAGAGATATTCGGTCAGGACTTTGGACTTGTCAAACGAGAACCCATAGGCATACTTGATGCCGCCATAAAAATAGATGGTTTCAAAGCTGGTCGGCTGTGTAGGCTGGTCGGTGAAAGCAAACGGCTCTTGCGGAAGGGACTCACCTTTCAGCAGCTTGGCATATCGGCCACAGACCATTTCCCGCATGAGCAGGAGAGCATGGAGAACATTGCTCTTCCCGGCTGCATTTGCGCCGTACAGTGCCAGCACAGGCACAAGCTGTTTCTTCTCGTCCGGCGAAATCAGGCAATCAGACAGACTTTTATCCGTAGATGCTTTCAAGCTGATAATAGCCGTGTCCTTGATGGAGCGGTGGTTGGTGACTGAAAATTGAAGCAGCATCGCGATTCCTCCCAGATGATTTTCTGAATCTAGTGTACTCTATTCTGGGCAGAAAGTCAAATTTTGATTTTGAAATTTGCAAATATTCCGCAAAAAATCAAGAATAAAATCTAAAATATCGGCTTTTGATACCGTTCAGATGCTATCAGGAATCATTCTGTATACACGACTTCCCTTACCACTACCTCTTCAGCCTGCGCTTTCAGCCCATTCATGTGCGCCACCCAGAGAAGCTGTGTGCGCTCTTTGTCCGGCGCGGGGTACTTGTCTAACAGAGTGGTCATTGTGCGTTCCAGCCACTCGCAGGCCGTTTTCTGGACATCCTGCAAATGCGGCCAGAGCGTACCGTTCAGCAGCATCTTGTTGTACAGCACAGGACGCTGAGTTTTGAGGTAGGCCAGCCGCATCCGGCCATATTTGCCCAGCGGTTCGGAATCATCGGTCTGCGGCAGGGTGAGCAGGGGCAGCTGATACTCCCCAACCTGTGCGTAATGGATCTCGGTGCGGACGGCGTTCGTGTTCTTCATGGAAATTCTCCTTTGCATTTTCAACAGGTGTTGCGTTCTTTGTGGAAAACAGCGCTTACTTCCTCCGATTCTGTGCGGTCAGCCAGTTGCCCTGCGCCTGATAGTAGTGCTCCATCGTGGTGGGGGCGTTCAGGATGGTGGTGCGCAGATAGGCCATGATGTTCTTGATGGGCTGGGTGGTGTTGGACATCAC
>SKED01001280.1_pt1 | contig 22421 bp, 20 predicted proteins | sample 4826651 | NCBI WGS metagenome assembly SKED01 (sample SAMN11008818, study PRJNA524170) | human gut metagenome | biome: Human fecal sample; material: Feces; isolation source: fecal sample from pouch patient p19 | host: Homo sapiens | place: Israel: Tel-Aviv | collected 2016-06-28 | reverse complement strand
CTGTGTCAGTCATAATGATAGCAGCATTTACGACAGGATCTTTAAGCAAGGTGCGGAGCAAGAGTAGGAAAGTTTTTGTGTTCGAAAATTTCCCAAAACCTATGCAATTAGTTGTAACTGCAGTTGTAGCTTTTGGTGGAGCTGCTGTGATCAAGCTGGTACTGGTGTATTTTTTCGGCTTATAAGTATTTACAAATTCGTATTACATACTATGGAAAAAGAACGTTTTGACATTTTCACAGATGCGTGATAATATGATTATAGAAAAAGAGTGCTACCGATAGACGGTTAGTCCGTTTTACTATTTAGAATATCTATCAAAGATAACCGCTTAGTTTGCAGACAGGGCGGTTATTTTTGTGGTTTATGATTATCTTTGCCTAATGTATATCCGATACTAAAGCAGGTTAAGCCGAAGCTCACTACTGCTATGAAGTCAACAATACTCATTGGCTTAGCCCTCCTTTCCAGTGGATTCCTTTACTGGTTTCTATGTAATCAGAGGGTCACAGTCCCTCTGGAGAAGGACTAACCGCCTACCGTTATGGTAGCACCCATGTTTTGATTATAACAGTCAGAGTTGGAATCTGCAATTCGAAAGTTTGCAGATTCTCAAATAGAGAAAATTATAGAAAAATAGTGAGAACTTGAGGCATGTTTTCTTAGAAGTTTAGAAAATAGAGGGATAATTAAAGTCTTAGTTAAGGCGTGTCGAAAGATAGGTTCGACGGTGTCGAACTTTTTGTTGTAGATTTAGAACAGGTTAATGAATAATTTATCATTTTCATTTATTGAAGAGATTATAGTAATCTTGTTTTTTAAGAAAGATATATAATGGAACAGAATTTTGAAGTTGAATTTTAACGGAGATTAGAAAATGGAAGATACTTTTTCACAAATCAAATGGTGCAGGGAAGATATACAGAATTTACTGGAAGAACAGGGAAAAGATAGTTCTGAACAGGCTATTGATAATTTTTTGGAAAAGTTTGATTTAAGATATTTTGAGGAAATGTGTATTCAAAGTGGTTGGGAAATATTACAATCTATGATATAGATGCGTTTAACAGTAGAATATTTAGTAGAAAATATTGAGTGTAGAACATAACTTACAATTGCGTCCAACTGTAAGTTCCCCGGAACCGTAAGGTTTCCGGGGTTTTTCTGTATGGGGAAAAGTTCTGGAATTTTCTGTTTCTTATCGTGAAGATCTGTACTATAATAGACTGGAAAAAATAAGCAGGAGAACTTAGAAATGATGAATCTAAAAACAGATTATAAAAGTATCATCAAAGAGACAAGTATATTAACGGTTGCGGTAGCCATTATTGCCGCCGCGGTTTATTTCTTTCTTGTACCGAGCCATGCTTCCGTAAGCAGCATATCAGGTCTTGGTATTGTGCTTTCGAATTTTATTCCCCTACCGTTGTCGGCGATTACGATGATTTTGAATGTGGTCTTGCTGATTATCGGATTTTTCACCTGTGGGAGAGAGTTTGGGGTGAAAACAGTATATACCAGTGTGATGCTTCCACTGTTTCTGGGTGTGTTTGAGGGGATTTTTCCGGATTTTGGCTCGATGACGAACAGCCAGGAGTTGGATGTGCTGTGTTATGTTCTGGTAGTCAGTGTGGGACTGAGTATATTATTTAATCGCAATGCATCTTCGGGCGGGTTGGATATTGTGGCGAAGATTATGAATAAATATTTGCACATGGATCTGGGAAAAGCGATGTCGTTGTCCGGGATGTGTGTGGCGCTGTCGGCGGCACTTGTGTACGATAAAAAGACAGTGGTACTGAGTTTGCTAGGAACATATTTTAACGGGTTGGTGCTGGATCACTTTATTTTTGATCATAATATCAAGCGGAGAGTTTGTATCATTACGAAAAAAGAAGAGGAACTGCGCCAGTTTATCATTCATGATCTGCACAGTGGTGCGACGATCTATGAGTCGATCGGAGCCTATAATATGGAAAAAAGAAACGAGATTATTACGATTGTAGATAAAGGCGAGTACCAGAAACTGATGAACTACATGAACCGTGAAGATCCGAAGGCATTTATTACGGTATATACGGTGTCGGATATGAGGTATCAACCGAAAAGGTGATGAAAGAAAAAAATCGTCAAAAATTTACAAAGCAAAACGGATGGTCTAATATGGAACTATACGAAAATCTATAAAAAATAAGCCGGAAAGGAAGTAACGGATAACGTAAAGATAAAAGGGAAAGAAATTGTAAAAAAAGGTTTTGCAGAAATTGGTGAGGAAACTAGAGCGTTTCATGCAAACCGTGGAGTGCCATCATGTATGTCTGGGAATAAACAAAGCGGAATGAAGGAAAAAACGGCGGAAAATACGAAGAAGAGAGGAAATACGGAAATGAAAACAGAACTGCAAAAACAGTTATTTGCATTGCAGGATCCTGGATATCGGGAATTTCATGCCAGACTGATTCCGGGAATTCCGAAAGAAGATATTATTGGAATCCGCACGCCGGTGTTGCGGAAGTTCGCCGGGAAATTTGCCAGAGATCACAGCCAGGAAGCCGAGGCGTTTTTAAAAGAACTGCCACATCGCTATTATGAAGAAAACAATCTGCATATGCTGCTGGTAACAAAGATCGAAGATTACCCGGAATGTCTGCGGAAAGTGAAGGAGTTTCTTCCATATATAAATAACTGGGCAACGTGCGATCTGCCGGCGCCCAAATGCTTCGAAGAATACCGGGAGGAATTACTTCCGGTTATTCGGGAGTGGTTGCTGACAACAGATACTTATACGATCCGGTATGGAATCGGGCTGTTGATGCGGCTGTATCTGGACGATATGTACAGACCGGAATATGCTGATCTGGTTGCAAGGGTACGGTCGGAAGAATATTATGTAAACATGATGATTGCCTGGTATTTTGCGACAGCGCTTGCGAAGCAGTGGGATACGGTGATTCCATATCTGGAAGAACGGAAACTGGATCGCTGGGTGCATCAGAAGACGATTCAGAAAGCGGTGGAGAGCTTTCGAATCACACCGGAGCAGAAAGTATATTTGAAGAGTTTACGTTATCCAAGGAAATAAAAACAGGAAGAATATCGAAAAGTATCAAAACATATAGAAAGTTACAGGAACAAAGAGAGAAATATAACTGGAAGATGCGGAAGCGGTACATAGAGATAACTGTAGAATAGCAAAACAGGGATGTAAAAAAACAGAATCCGCTAAATAATAACAGAGCAGATTCATAGGAAAGGAAGCGAAACAATGTCAACATCTATGACAAAGGGGAACCCGTTAAAACTGATGCTTCAGTTTGCACTTCCCCTTTTAATCGGAAATTTATTGCAACAGACGTATAATATTATAGATGCGGCGATCGTAGGACAGATTCTTGGGGCGAAAGCGCTGGCAAGTGTGGGAGCAAGCAGCAGTGTACAGTTTCTGGTTCTGGGATTCTGTATGGGATGCTGTACCGGATTCGGTGTACCGGTTGCCAAGTACTTTGGGGCAGACAAGATGGATACGATGAGAAATTATGTATTTAACGGTGCGGTACTGACTGGGGGAATCGGTGTGACAGTGACGGTTCTTTGTTCTGTATTCTGTCCACAGATCCTGCATCTGCTGTCAGTTCCCGAGGATATCTTCCGTGGAGCCTATCACTATCTGCTGATTATTTTTCTGGGAATTCCATTTACCTTATTATACAATTATTTATCCAGTATTCTTCGTTCGCTGGGAGACAGCCGGACACCCTTTCTCTTTCTGGCATTTTCAGCGATATTGAATATCTTTCTTGATCTGTTCTGTATCGTGGTACTGAAATGGGGATGTGCGGGAGCTGCCGCTGCGACAATTACAGCACAGGCGATCAGTGGCATACTGTGTCTTGTTTTTATTGGAAGAAAGATGGATGTACTGCATCTGACAAAAGAAAACAGAATGGTAAATATAACTGCGGTAAAAGAACTTCTGGCGATGGGGCTTCCTACCGGACTGCAGTTTTCCATCACTGCAATTGGCAGTATGGTAATGCAGTCGGCAAATAACGGACTGGGAAGTGTGTGTGTTTCCGGATTTACCGCGGGCATGAGAATCAAACAGTTTGCAATGTGCCCGTTTGATGCAATTGCCACTTCGGCATCTGTATTCTGCAGCCAGAATATGGGCGCAAGGCAGCCGGAACGGATCAAGAAGGGACTGCGGCAGGGAGTCGCGATTGCAACGATATATGGTCTGCTGATCGGGCTGGTGCTGATCTTCGGAGGACGCACGCTGTCGATGATCTTTGTGAAAAAATCAGCAGCGGATGTCTTGGATGCATCAGGAAAATATCTGCGGTGTCTTGGATATTTCTTCTGGAGTCTCGGTATCCTGAATGTGAGCCGAATGGTGACACAGGGACTTGGATATTCAGGAAGAGCAGTACTTTCCGGTGTGACGGAGATGCTGGCAAGAACGATTGTCAGTCTGGGATTTGTCGGAGCCCTGGGGTATACGGCAATCTGCTTCGCGGATCAGGCGGCATGGATCGCAGCATGCTGTTACATAGCACCGACCTGCCTGCACTGCGTCAAAAAGGTGACGGGGATACTGGAAGGTAACGGCAACCGATAAAAAGAGTGAGAAGATAAAAGCAATATTTAGTTATAGAAATAGCCTATAGCTGGATATTGCTTTTTTCTATTAGACAAAGTCAGGAAAATTGTGTATGATAATAAAACATAAAAACATAGCGAAATAATAGGAAAATAAAAACAACGAATATAGGTATGATTCAGCAGATCATATTCTGCGAAGGTACTGAACAGTTACGAAGATATTAAAAAAGAAAGAAGATGACAGAATGAAACAGATTTTGTGTTTTGGAGATTCCAATACCTGGGGATATGACGGAGAGAGCAGAGAGCGGCTGTCATTTAAAGTACGGTGGACAGGAAGATTACAGAAAGCTTATGAAGGAAAGGATGTTCGTATCATCGAAGAGGGACTCTGCGGAAGAACGACCGTGTTTGAAGATTCGTTCCGGCAGGGACGAAAAGGCACGGCGTTACTGCCGACCTTACTGGAGACACATCACCCGGTCGATCTGGTGGTGCTTATGCTGGGAACCAATGACTGCAAAACGATCTTTGGTGCGTCGGCAGAGGTGATCGGAAGAGGGATCCAGTGTCTGCTGGATCAGATTCAGACTTTTGCGCCGCAGGCAGATGTTCTGTTGATTTCGCCGATCTATCTCGGAGAAAAAGTATGGCAGGAGGGATATGATCAGGATTTCTCTCCGCAGTCGGTGCAGGTGTCGAAGAAACTGGAAACAGTATACGAACGAATTGCCGCAGAGAGACAGATCGGATATCTGCGGGCTTCTGATTATGTACAGTGCTGTGAGGCAGACCAGGAACATCTGAATGCACAGGGACATCAGATCTTTGCACAGGCAGTGTATGAGAAGACCGAGCGGATGCTGTGGCAGAGAAGTGGCTGGAGACGGGTAGTATAAAAAGCGGAAAACGGCAGGTGATCGGTGGTCAATCATGAAAACCAGGTGAACTACGTTTTATAAGTTTTGTTTGATACCGTAACGTGATATTTGTCAAGAACAGATATAATTGTAAACTTTGAAAGACGATTGGTATAAAATCAAAGCAGACGTTAATAGAAAGTCCCAGAGTTGAAATTGGTGTAAAAAGCAGATTTCAACTCTGGAACTTTCTATTAATATCAGTATTTTGTTCAGGCAAAATCTTCTGTCAGTGAATAAAGACATTTTCACAGATTTTCGTGTTTCTCAGACTGTTGCCCTCTCCTGTCCGGAATTTAAGACTTTTGCCGCAAAATTGCGCGGCGCCTCGGAAATAATATTGTGGGTCAGATAAGCCATGTGCTCCGGAGTATCGTCGGAATCACCGGTGAGCCAGCATTTGATCATACCCACGCAGCCGTTAATACAGAAAGCGTAGGCGTATTTGATATCGTTGACATTCTGTGGGAACATCGTAAAAAGTTCCGGCAAAACAGCGTCCTCGACCAGTTTTTCAATCTTTTCCACAAAAGCCATATCGCCGTTCGGCCCCATCAGTGCCGCACAGATATCCTTGTTGGCAGCCAGAATTCGGAACAGCTGGACGGCAAAAGAATAACCTGTTTCCTGCATGCCGGGATCCAGCGGATGTTCCTTGAGGGCTTCCAGAATATCCTGCATCAGTTCTCCCTCGATGCTCTGGAGCATCTGGTAGATGTCGGTGTAATGCAGGTAGAAAGTGGAACGGTTGATATCAATCTCATCAACCAGTTCTTTTACCGTGATTTCCTTGATATTTTTCTTCTGCATCAGCCTGGCAAGACCGGCTCGAAGCTGTGCACGGGTCTTTCGCACCCGGCGATCCATTTTTTCTCCTTTTTTCGTTTCCATAAAAATCCCCCTTAATGAAACTTTGTATTTCCGGAAAATCTGTGCAGCGTTCATGACAGTGCTTCGACGATAAATCAAAACAAAATCTGAATAAAATATAAACAAAAATCCGGATGTTTCATTAGAAATATTTAAGAATTTCAAATCAACAGATATAGCGATAAATATCTAGTAATAAACGATTAGAAATAAATGTGGTGGTTGTATCTGTTATCTTTCTTTAGTATAATACATTCCGAAAAGAAAATCAACACATTGTCGACTAATAGCTTTTTAATCTACTAATAGAATAAAAAGCGAATAATAGAATATACATCTATTAATAGAAAAGAGTCGGCAAATACATCAAAAAGGAAGGGATACAATGCTAAAACAAGAGTGGAAAAGTTTATTTCACAACAAGATTTTGCTTTTAGTAGTCATCGTAATTGCGCTGATCCCTGCAATCTACGCGGGGCTTTTCCTGGCATCCATGTGGGATCCCTACGGAAATGTGGATAAACTCCCAGTAGCCATCGTCAATGAAGATGAGCCAGCCGAGTACGGAGACACCACACTGACAGTTGGAGATCAACTCGTGGATAATCTGAAAGAAAATGATTCCCTGGCGTTCAACTTTGTAGACGAAGATGTGGCAAACGAAGGTCTGAAAAATGGTACGTATTATATGGTAATTACCATTCCGAAAGATTTCTCAGCCAATGCGGCAACCGTGATGGATGAGCAGCCACAGAAAATGGTTCTGAACTACGAGACGAACCCGGGAACCAACTACATCGCTTCCAAATTAAGCGAGACGGCGCTCGGTAAGATCAAAACCAGCATCCGCGAGGAAGTAACCAAGACATATGCGGAAGCAATTTTTGATCAGATCGGAACCGCCGGAGACGGTATGCAGGAAGCAGCCGACGGGGCACAGCAGATCAAAGACGGTATGGACGATGCATCTGATGGTAATAAGAAAATCACAGATAACCTGAAAGTTCTGGCAGACAGTACGCTGACTTTTAAAGAGGGATCCGAGGAACTGACCGAAGGTCTGAAATCTTACACCGACGGTGTCGCTCAGGTCAATGACGGAGCGAAACAGCTGGATGCCGGTGTCAGCACACTGACCGCAAGTCTTCCGACACTGACAAACGGTGTAGATCAGCTGAACTCCGGTGTGAAAGAATACACCGATGGCGTAGCAACCCTGAACAGCAACTCCGAAGCACTGAATTCCGGAAGCAAACAGCTGGCAGAGGGAAGTGAGCAGCTGAAAGAAGGAGCCGCAACCCTGAACAGTGGAACACAGACCTATGTAGCCGGTGTGAATCAGTTGTCCGGCGGTCTGCTTGGTGTCAATGGCGCCAACGGATATATTACCGGTGTGAATTCTCTGACCACAGGACTTCTGGGAAATGACCAGAGCACAGGTTATATCGACGGTGTGGAACAGCTGGCAGCAGGAGCCAAACAGTTGTCCGGTCTGACCGGTATCGGTCAGGTCTATGCCGGAATCGTGAACCTGAACACCGCAATATCCGGAGCTACTACAGAAGGAACACTGCAGAATGGAACCGCCGCTTTGAAAGCAGGTATCAAACAGATTCAGGATCAGGTATCTACCTTACAGAATACCACCGGTGCAGAAGGATTAAAGAAACTGAGCGCAGGACTTTCCAGTGCGAAGACCGGTATGGAAAATGCAAGCGCAGCTTCCACAAAAGCAGCTGAGATTTCCAGCCAGGTCGAAAGCAGCATCGAAGCGTTACCTGGACAGTTATCTACCGCATTGGGAAGTTACACGGATGTGGTAAATGCAGCTGTTGCAGATGGAAACAGTAAAATCGCAAAAGCGAATGAACAGATTACATCCGCAAACAGTAAACTGAAAAATGTACAGTCTGTAGCGGATCAGCTGACAGCACTCAGTGCAAATGCAGCAGCAGACGGAACCGTACAGGTATCCGCAGAGACATTAAAGAGTCTGGCAAATACATTAAGCAGTGCACAGGGAAATGCAAGTACCGTAGATTCTGTGAGTGCAGATACCTACACTGTCAAGATAGCAGCAGTCACAAAAGGAATTAACGATCAGCTGAGTGCAAGTCAGACATCACTGAACACTGCAAAAGCCGGACTGGAAAAAATTGCTTCCGGACTGAGCGACGGAGCAAAACAGCTTGCGGACGGAGCTTCTGCAATCCCATCCGATATCCCGTCGGATCCGGTGCAGGCACTTTCTGACGGGCTGGCTCAGGTATATGCAGGAGCCACAAAGGTAGATGCAGGTGTCGGTCAGGTGGCAGCAGGTCTGACACAGCTGCAGACAGCTACAACATCCTTCCCGGCAGCAGCCAAGGGTGTTGAGGCACTGAATGCAGGATTTGAAACACTGACAGCAAATGATGCGACACTGAAAGCCGGAGCAGCACAGCTGCAGCAGGCAGGAACTACCGTAGCAGCCGGAGCAACACAGCTTCTTGCAAATGGTTCAGCCCTGACAGCCGGAACCGCACAGGCAGCAGCCGGAACAGAAACTCTGGCAGCCGGTGCTCAGACATTAACTACCGGACTTACTGCTTACACCGCCGGTGTATCCACCCTGAACAGTAACAGCGCAGCACTGACAGGCGGAACACAGCAGCTTGCCGATGGTGCAAAGACGCTGGGAAGCGGAGCAACCACACTGGCAAATGGTACTTCTACCTTATATAATGGAACAAAAACTTTAGTAGCAAATAATAACACCTTAAACAGCGGTGCCGCACAGCTTACCGATGGCGCCGGTCAGATCCGGGATGGATCCAGTCAGTTATATGATGGTTCCAAAGAGCTGGGTGATGGATTAAAGAAACTGGACGATGGTTCCGATACCCTCCAGAGCAGTCTGGCAGACGGAGCCGAAACCGTAAAAGAAAATAAAGCAGAAGATGTGAACTATGAGATGATCGCAGCTCCTGTAGATGATGATGAAGCAAAAATGACAGAAGTACCGAACAACGGTCATGCGATGGCACCGTATATGATGTCCGTAGGTCTGTGGGTTGGAGCACTTGCTTTCTGTCTGATGTATCCGCTGACAAAATACAACGGAAAATTAAAATCTGGATTCGCATGGTGGGGAAGCAAAGCTTCTGTATTATATCCACTGGCAATCCTGCAGGGTATCCTGGTGATCTTCCTGCTTCATGTATTTGACGGATTTACCCCGGCTGAGATGGGTAAGGCGGTAGCATTTGCCTGCCTGACCTCCGTGGCATTTACCTCAATCATGTACTTCTTCAATATCAGCCTTGGTAAAGTAGGAAGCTTCCTGATGCTGGTATTCATGGTTATCCAGCTGGCAGGTTCTGCCGGAACCTATCCGGTACAGCTTTCACCGGCATTCGTATCGAAGATTCATGCATGGGTACCGTTCACCTACTCTGTAGATGCTTTCCGAAGCGTCATCTGCGCAGGAGAAAGCATCCGGACACCAGTCATTGTTATGTGTGTGATCACAATCGTATTTACGATCCTGACCCTCATCGAATTCCAGTTCCGTACCAGACGCATCAAAGCAGGAAAACCAATTTTCCATGATTTCCTGGAAGCAAAAGGACTGGCATAAGAGAACAGTTACATAAAGACAAATAAAAAAACAGTTGTTACCGAAATCTTTCTATGAGATTCGGCAACAACTGTTTTTTGGTTGCGTAAAACTTATGGAATATTCATTGACATTATTTTTTGTGTGTACATTTTGGAAAGGTATAATAACCGGCTTTGACTCTGTCCTTAACCAATCCACACTTACTGCAACGTTTCAGGGTATACATGGTAATTGTACATCCACCGCTGGAATTGGTCAGATGCCTTTGCTGTTGTCCTTTTACAAAAGTATGTTGACAGGTCTGACGCTGCGGGGATCGTGTGGTATCGGATTCATCATAGTCGACCTGGGTGCCGTCTTCAAGGACAATAACAGAGGAAGAGGAAGAAAAATCAGCAATACCATAAGGAAAGATTTCGGAAAAAATTGCCTCCGGATCATCTGTCAGGCGGACATAAGTAACATTTTCATCTTCTGGAGGAAGAAATGAAGAATCCATTTTTTCCATCGGTGTATACGCAAACGTTGTTGTAGCACTGCACAGGAGCAGACAGAGAACCAGCAACAGGGTTGTTTTTAATCTTGAATTTGTATGTGAGTTTTTCATAATGATAAGAATTCTCCTTTTTAAAATCTGACTGGAAGAAGCAAAATTATTTTTCCAGATGAAGGGAAGCGGCGGTTGCGCAGAGGAATGTTCGATAAGCAGCTGTGCGTATGCCCGTTTCTGTTCCTGCGACATATCTTTTATCACGGCGGCATCAGAAGAACATTCGGAACAATACTGATACAGTGGTAATAACAGCCAGCTGATTGGATTATACCAGTGCAGACAAAGACAAACCGTACAGAGCAACTTAAAAAATGAATCTTTGCGGGAAATATGCTTCTTTTCATGCGTAAGCAGCCAGTTTTCTTCTGAATCGGAAAGTGACACAGACGGCAGGAAGATCCGGCAATGAAAAAAACCGACGGTACATGGGGTGGTAAGTGTCGGATTCAGATAAACGGAAGTCTTTTCGGATGCATTACCCTCTGGCAGAGGAATGGATGCCTTTAAAAGGACAGTTAAAGCACGGCGATATTGGACGGTTTCGAATATACAGAAAATAAAAAGAACACATATAATTATCACCTCCAGAAGAACCAGATAAAAAGGAAGCAAAAAAAGTCCGTCCTTGGTGTAAAAACGAAGCTTGTCATCTAGGTACCAGGTAATGGTGTCTGGAACAACAGGATGTATGAGACGAACCAGCTGCACGGGAATCAGAAAAAAGAATATGCTTAATTTCAGTAAGCCGTTTATCAAAAGAAAATTTACAGATTCTTTTCTGAATAAAATAATTAAAACACATAATAAAAGCGGTAACGAACCAGCTAACGACATAGAAAACAGTAAGGGCATATTATAAACCTTTCAGAAAATCGATGAGTTCTTCTTTTTCAGAAGCGCTGATGGTTTGGTTTCCAGTGAATGCACTGATAAAATTTGTTAAGGAACCATGAAAAGATTCATTTAGAATCTGATGTGTATAAGCATGATAATATTCATCAGCAGAAATCAGTACCTTGTAATGTGTTTTTGCCTGACTGTGATCGGATTCCAGATATCCCTTTTGAATCAGGCGGATCAAAAAAGTATTGATTGTCTGTTTTTTCCATCCGGTTTCGGCAAAATGTTCCTTTATCTGAGAAAAAGTTTGAGGAACATTTTGCTGCCAGAAATATTGCATGATTAATAATTCGGAATTGCTTAAAGCGGAAAACATGATGTCACCTCCTGTATTACGGAACATAATACCATGCGCGAAAGAGAAATGCAAGATGTGAAATGTGATAAATTTGAGTCAGCTTTTTTGTGAATAAATAGTCTGAAAAATTAATTGCCAAAAGTAAAAATGTGTGATTAAATAGGTATCATAAGATGTAGTACTACAAATGAAAATGCAGGAGGAAATTATATGAGATTAAAAAAATGTATGTTGGCAATTGTTCTTGGAACAATGGTATTGTCTGTGTCAGTTCCGGTACATGCAGAGAAAAAAGCATTTGCGTTTACCACAAACGGGACAGAAAAGAGAGTTTCGCCGGCTAAAAAAAGTGATAATGAGCAAAATGCATATGTGACAACAACATATCACTCATCAGCAAAAAAAGTTGCAATAAGTGTTGATAATGGAAGTACATATGGAGTAACAACGGCAGACTGGACTTTTACAGCGCCAGCATCAAAAAAAATGGGATATCTGGGAAAAGCGACAACGGCATATACATATTATGTCCGGTATGATCCTATGGGCGGAGTAGGAACGACAGTCAGAGGAAGATACAATCCATGAAAAATATGAAATATCTATGGAAACTCGTAATGGTTATGGCACTTGCTTTGAGCGGATGTGGGAAAAAGCAGATAGATGTATCCGGGGCAAAAAATGAAATGAATGTAGCCGAAGGAAAAGAGCAATTTGATGCATCTATGACATCGTATAAAGAAAAACTGGATAATATTACCATTGATGCGGAAGTCTTGATTCCAAGCGCAGCACAATCTGGAGAGGCGCCGATAGCGAATGGAGAATCTCTGGATCTGAAAAAAGATATAGAACAATTGAAAAGTGATTTTTTTTCAGAATGTAATCCGGATAGTCTGACATGTGACGAAATAGAAGACGGTTTTTTTTCGATAGAAAATTCTGAAGTGAGTGACGAATGGGTCGCGTTTGCATACAATAACTCCAGCAGCATTTCTATAAATTCTGCGAATGCACAACATAAATTGAATTGCATTGTAAGAGAAACTTATGATGAAGGATACAACGGAAATCTTTATCAGCAAAAAGAAAATCTTTCATTCATGTCGCAAAAAGAAGCAGCAGATAAAGCAAGAGAAGTTTTTCGGCAATATGGAATTGAACTGGGTAATCTGGTAAATGTGTATGTGATGGATTATGAGACGATGGAAGAACAGGAAGATACGACCGGTTCTGACGGTGAGAATGATGATTCTATGAAAAAGAATGGATGGTCACAGGAAGATGATACATATTATATGTTTTTTCATCAAATGTTTCAGAAATATCCGGTTATTTATCAGCCATATGCAGGAATGGGTTTTTCTGATGGTGAGGCAGCGAGTGTTATGCTGGATCAGGATGGAATTATAGAAGCAGATATAGAAGGCTGTTTTTCATGGGATGTAAAAGAAACACAGAAAATTATTTCATTGCAGGAAGCCGTAAATACATTTGAAAAAAATTATGGTGGAATTTTAGAGATTGAATATAACATTGATAAAATTTCATTACTTTTAGATATTATTCCGGAGAATCAGAGAACAGCAAAACTGCGGCCGGTATGGTATTTTCAGGGCAAAATGATAAGTGGTGCAGATCAGGTTGATACAGCGATTACCATTGATGCGGTGAATGGACAGGAAATTATGAGTTAGATGATATGTCAGAGAAGCTTTTGCAGGAAATAAAGTGCAGATTCTCTGACATATTATCATATAGGGAGAATAGATACTATGTATTCTATACTGAAAGAAGAAGGAAAAAGAGCCTTTCTTAGCTGGAGGTTTATTTTGTGTACAGTGGCGATAGGGATTTTGTGGTACGCAAACAGTCGTAGATTTGCATACAATCAGGATGTATTGACCATTTTTTTTAACAGTGTTGGAAGAAGCACGGTGACATATGTGGGAATTGCAGTGTGTAATTGTACCTACGGATTAAGTATATGCGAAGATTTGCAGGGGGGAATTATAAAAGAAATCATTGCAAGAACATCTATAAAAAGTTATGTGCTTTCAAAGGGGATTATATATATGCTGGCATCTATGCTGACGTATATTCTGGGAAATACCTTGTATTTGGGTTATGAAATAACAAAACATCCATTAGTTTTGAAAAATAGTCTGATTATAGAAAATCTGAAAGAACTGACAGTTTTTCATACGTTAGTTCCGGATCATGCTTTACTTTTTATTTTACTTCAGATTGTCATGAGTGCTGTGTGCTGTAGTTGTGTCGGTATCATAACGTTAGCATTATCGCCATATTTACAGGATGGATTTTTGATACTGGGAACTCCGGTGGTGATTTTCTTTTTGCTGATGTTTGTGACTGAATTTGCAGGAAATGGGTATTGGAATTTTGAAAGTATCTTTTGGAGTATAACTGCTGAAACATCTGCAACTGCATTTTTTATGAAAGTATTTGGAATTACAGTGACAATAGAAATGGTTTCTGGAATTACCCTATATAAGGGAGTGCAGAGGTATATATATGGGTGAAATAATCAGAATTGTAAGATATCAATTGACACAGTTGGCAAGAAATCCGAGGTTGTATATGATTGTGATACTTAACAGTATTTTTTCCGCTATGTTTCTGTTACCAATAAGAAAATTGCTGGAATCATATCATACGCTGGCAACACCCTGGGCTTTTATATTTTTATTTAGTCAGGCATCCGTTATTTTTTGCTTTATGGGAGGTATTATTATATTATTCAGCGATGCTCCGTTTTTTAACAGAACACAAATGTTTCTTGTGATTAGAGTTGGGAAAAGAAAATGGCTTACAGGGCAGCTGATCTATATGCTTATAGCGGGAATGTTGTATTATGTGTTGTTGTATGGCATAAGTCTTGTTTTTCTGTTACCATTTATAACATTAAAAAATGAATGGGGAAGTATATGGAACTCACTTGCAAGGAGTGACATAGGATTAAATTACGGAATTTATCTGGTAGTTCCGACGGAGATATTAAATTGTTTTACGCCGCGGCAGGCATTTCGATGGTTGATTTGCATGGGAACGCTGAATTCGTTTTTGATTGGTCTTGTAATGCTCTGCAGCAACCTTTTTTTCAAAAAAGAAATAGGAATATGTATAGGAATTATTATGATTTTGTTACCATACCGTCTGGAATTTATGCCGATAGCGATTCATTATATAGCTACGGTTGCATGGATAAATCCGCAGTATCGGATTGAAAATTATCTGTATCGGGGACCAGGGATGTGGGAACAGCTTGGAATTGTGACAGGGATGATTATGTTGCTTACGGTTCTTTGTTTCGCAGGAATACAAAGGAGAGATATTCCGGAGGTGTTAAAATGATTAGGGTGAAAAATGTATCAAAATCGTTTAAGAGACAGCAGATATTGAAAGATATTAATCTGGAGGTAAAAGAAGGAACTATTTGTGGAATCATAGGAAGAAATGGTTCTGGAAAAACAGTGTTATTTAAATGCATCTGCGGTTTTTTTCTGACAGACAGTGGAAAAATAGAAGTGCAGGGGAAAGAGGTGGGGAAAAATTATAAAAATAGGGAACTTGGTTTGATTATAGAGGAACCAGGGTTTCTGAAACATTACAGTGGATATAAAAATCTGGCGTTTCTGATGGGATTAAATGGAAAAGTGGACAGAAAAAAGATTTATGAAACATTAAAACTGGTGGGACTGTATGAAGAAAGAAATAAAGCAGTAGGTAAATATTCCATGGGGATGAAACAAAGGCTGGGGATTGCACAGGCGATTATGGAAGGACAAACAGTACTGATATTGGATGAACCTATGAACGGACTTGACAATGAAGGGGTCATGGCTATGCGGAAACTGTTTTTGCAGTTGAAACAACAAAAGAAAACAATACTGCTTGCGAGCCATAGTTATGAAGATATAGCTGTATTATGTGATGAAGTATATGAGATGGATAAAGGATTCTTGAAAAAAATAGAATTTCCTAAAATAGAAGAACTTATGGAACTGAGAAGCCTTTAAATACATTTAGGAGGAGTTGCATATGTGGAATAGGAAAATGATAGTAGTGGGGATGTGTATTCTGGTGCTTACGGCAGGCTGTGGGAATGTTTCGAAGGAGAGTGAAAATGGCGATATCAGTAACATAAAAAAGGAAGATATTGTTTCCATCTCACGTGGTATGGATGAATATGCAGAGAGTTTTTCGGGTATAACTGACCTGTCGGAAAACAGTGAGGCTGTTATTTACGGAGAGATTTTAAGTGTAAAGTATATTGTTGGAGAGAATGGGCTTTGTCGGACGAATCTGGAGGTTAAGGTTTTACAGTCCCTGAAAGGGGATTTTCATACCGGAGACACTGTAAAAGTGGCGAAAGATCAAGGAATCACTTCTATAAAGGATTACATAGATTCTTTTGCGGATGAGGAGATGAAGGAGGTAAATCGAGAAGATTTCAGTGAGTATTCGGATGATGAACTGGAAAAACTCTATATAGAGCAAATAGTGGAAAATGATATCATGTCTGAGGTAGGACAAAAGAGTATTCTTTTTCTCAGAAAATCAGCATTTTATGAGGAAGAACAGACCTATAGCAGACTGAACGGTCCGGAAGGGGAATACACGGAAGTATCGGAGGATCAGTTTGTTAACACACAGACACTCGGAGGTGAGCTGAAACCGCCTTATACTTTAGATGATTATGAGGATGAAGAAGCAGATGAGCCAGATGATACGTATACGCTTGAAAAAATGATGGAAGAGGTAGATGCGGCTGATTAAGTCGAATGGTATCAGGTGAAAATGGGTAGAACAGACAGATAGCAGAAGGTAAACAGAATGCCAGGGAAGTTTCAGAATAGAAATTTCTCTGGCATTAAAAATAAAATGCATTTGTATAATTTTTTGTAAGATCAGGAACAACAAGATTTTGTAATGAGATAGTAATTAATCGTGTCGCTCATCCTCATTGTCATAACACTCACAAAACCGCGCTGCAAATGCCGGCGGTTCGTCTTTGACGTACAGGTGGGAAATATCTCCGAAAGAACTCATACGGAAACATGCGATTCCCGGGCGGCGTTCTTCGGTGACGAGGGTTGTGACGGAACTTGGAGCGGCGCAGGTGCCGTGCCATAAAACCATCGGGGAAATGTGCAGCAGGTGGCTTAACAGGACACATTCCAGACCGAAATGGCAGAAAAATACAATCGTATCGTTGTTTGCATGCTCAGCGCGGTAGGTAAGACCGTCACGGACATACCCGTGACTAGCGAGCAGGGCATCGAAGTTTGTGGTTACCCAGTCGTATTCTTCTTTGACATGTCCGTCCATCATCACAGGAACTTTCCACCATTCATCCGGCAGGTAGAAATGTGGTTCCGCGGTCCAGTCCTGTGGCAGCCAGTCCCAGGAAATCATTTCTTTTTCCGGGACATCCGGGCGGTGGATATGAGCGTCAAATTCGCGAAGCCACGGTTCCTCGGTGGCGGTGCGGTTCATTTTCTTTAAGGTCAGAGATGCGGTATCTTTGGCTCTTCCGAGAGGAGAGACATAAAAGGCCTTCACATCCAGTTTTGCAAGTTTTTCGGAAAGGTAATCTACTTCTTTCCATCCTTTTGGCGTCAGGGAGTCGATGGTATAATCGGGATCTCCGTGACGGACGATCAGTAATTTCATATGATATCCTCCTGTGCGTAAAATGTATATCATGAATCGTTGGTATCTGACAGGAAATTTTCCGGGAGAATCAGATACAGAATAGATTCAGGTGTCTATGAAAACAATCATTGCTTTCTGGTGATATAGCAGATATTGGAAAACAGCGGGCAGCTTTTTCTCCATGCGAAGTTCCGATATTCTCTCCAGTTAATATACCATTCCTGTCCCCAGCTGCTGATCCGCAGCCATCCGTGTTCGATGCCGGTAACAGTGACATAGTGTGCACGGGTGGAAGAAGATTTTATGTAAACTCCATCGCCGGTCTTTTTGTACAGGGGAAGCCGGTCTTTTTTCCAGATCAGCGGGAAATTACCGCCGATGGATAAGATGACCGGGATATTCTGACGGACCAGCCGGCTGATTTCCTTTCCGGTATTCCGATACCCGATATGCCAGCAGGCACGGTAAGGAAGACGGCGAAGGAAAAAAGCCAGATTCAGTCCCGTGGAAAGCATCAGCCCGTTGATTCCGAGACGGGGAAGAATCGGAAAGAGGTGATGCAGTTTTTTTACGGATCGCTCATAGTCTTCCCAGGAGCAGAAATCACTGACGGATGGTTCTGCAGAACGACGGCGGTTTGCCTGCGCTGTCAGAGATTCTTTCCGCTCCAGATACCACAGCAGATCATGTGCCGCGATCAGACCGCAGCCGTATCCGTGAATCGATGGGGAGGAAAACCAGGATTGACTGCCGCCGTAGGAAGCGCCTTCCGGTCGCTGAACGGAAAGTTCTGAGGTGAGACTTCGTGAGCCGGTTTCGGATAAAGAAGTTCTGTGAGAAGCTCTTTGGAAGAAGCGGTTACAGAATTTTCTCAATGTACCGGTTTTACGTGGAGTATGAATTATGTTATGTGTCATAAAAAACCTCCGTATAGAATAAAAAAAGTGTGCCAGGATTTTGTAACTGTTCCGTGAGCAGTTACAAAAGATTACAGAAAAGCCATGCCCCGGCGAAGTGCACCGGAACATGACTCTCTTTCATTACATTACATAGCAATCATTGGGTTGATAAATCCATTTTCATGATGCGGGTAAACAATAGTTTATAAAGTTTCCGCGATTCTTCTTGCCACATACACGCCGCTGGCAGATGCATGGGACAGGGAGTGGGTAACACCGCTTCCGTCGCCGATGATATAGAGTCCTTTGTACGGACTTTCCAGATTCTCGTCGATATCCACTTCCATATTATAGAACTTGACTTCGACACCGTACAGCAGGGTATCGTCGTTTGCCGTACCCGGTGCGATCTTATCCAGGGCATAGATCATCTCGATGATACCATCCAGGATACGTTTTGGCAGAACCAGACTCAGATCTCCGGGAGTAGCGGACAGAGTTGGGCGGACCAGACCTTCTTCGATACGGCTGACTGTACTGCGTCGACCACGCACCAGATCACCGAAACGCTGTACGATAACACCGCCGCCCAGCATGTTGGAGAGACGGGCGATACTCTCGCCGTATCCGTTACTGTCCTTGAATGGCTCGGAGAAGTGTTTGGATACCAGCAGGGCAAAGTTCGTATTTTCCGTGTATTTTGCCGGATCTTCGTAGCTGTGGCCGTTTGCGGTTATGATACCGTTTGTATTTTCATTTACCACGATACCGTTCGGGTTCATACAGAAGGTACGGACATTATCCTCGAACTTCTCGGTGCGGTATACGATCTTGCTCTCATACAACTCATCCGTCAGATGGGAGAAGACAACAGCAGGAAGTTCGACGCGGACACCCAGGTCGACACGGTTGGATTTGGTAGGAATCTGCAGATCCTGACAGACCGTTTCCATCCATTTGCTGCCGCTTCGTCCGACAGAGATGATACACTGTTTACAGGTGGCAGTATCATCCTTGTCGTAGTGCAGGGTGTAAATGGAATCGTTATATTCGACAGAAGTTACCGGAGTCAGGAAGAAGAAATCCACCTGTTCTTTCAGCTCGTTATACAGATTTTCCAGAACGACATAGTTGATATCGGTTCCCAGATGACGAACGGAAGCATCCAGCAGTTTCAGCTTGTTCTGGATACACAGCTTTTTGAATTTGGTTCCGGCTGTGGAGAACATACGGGTATTTTCGCCGCCGTGGGAGACATTGATCTCATCCACGTATTTCATCAGATCCAGGGCGGTCTTTTTGCCGATATGCTCGTAAAGAGTTCCGCCGAAGTCGTTGGTGATATTGTATTTTCCATCGGAAAATGCACCGGCGCCGCCGAAACCGCTCATGATCGCGCAGGTCTTACAGCCGATACAGGTTTTCACTTTCTCACCGTCGATCGGACAGTGGCGTTTGCTCAACGGATTACCCGCCTCAAATACAGCAATCTTCAGTCCCGGTTTTTTCTGAACCAGTTCATAGGCAGAGAAGATTCCGCCAGGACCGGCTCCGACAATAATTACATCATACATCATAGTTGTCACCTCTGTTTTCTTAAGACTGAACGCATAAAAAAAACCCGTATCCATTGAAAGAATACGAGTTCAGCACATTTTTTATACGAAAGCCATGTGTTCGTTTGATTTCTCTTCTTTATTATATCGAAAAGACGAAGTGCTTGTCAAGGAATAACGCTGTGGTATAATAAAAAAGAAAAATGGAAAAATTGGAAAAACCTATTGACGGTAGGGGATTTCGGTGGTAATATATGTTCATAAACATACCAGAGAGGTAGGGAATAGGGAAATGAAAGAAAGATTACCCTTTTTAGTCCGCCACAATTACAGATTTGGACGAATGTGAAGCCAAAAAAGTGTGAATATCTGAGATTCCGCGGAGGATTCGCCAAAGGAAAGTCCGAAGAGCGGAAGAAAAAGTAAAAAGTACATAATTCCCCAATAGGGATCCAACCATACAGAAAGAATAAGAGGAGAAAAAACCATGAGCAAGAATTACAAATTTGAAACCTTACAGGTACATGCAGGACAGGAACATCCAGATCCGGCTACAGATGCGAGAGCAGTGCCGATCTATGCAACAACATCTTATGTATTCAAAGATTCCGCGCAGGCAGCAGGACGTTTCGGACTGACAGAAGGCGGTAACATCTATTCCCGTCTGATGAACCCGACAAGCTCTGTTTTCGAAGAGAGAGTAGCAGCACTGGAAGGCGGCGCAGCAGCTCTGGCTACAGCAACCGGTTCCGCAGCTATCACATACGCAGTACAGAACATTGCGACAGCAGGTGATCATATCGTATCTTCTGCACACGTTTATGGTGGAACATACAACCTGTTTGCAAATACTTTAAAAGAGCAGGGAATCTCCGTAACATTTGTAGATCCTTCTGATCCGGAGAACTTCCGTAAAGCCATTCAGCCAAACACCAAACTTCTGTATGGTGAGACACTGGGTAATCCAAACTCCGATGTACTGGATCTGGAAGCGGTATCTGCAGTAGCTCATGAAAACGGTATTCCGCTGATCGTAGATAGCACATTTGCTACACCGTTCCTGCTTCGTCCACTGGAGCATGGCGCAGATATCGTCGTACATTCCGCAACCAAGTTCATGGGTGGACACGGAAGCGTAATGGGTGGTGTGATCGTTGATGGCGGCAAATTCGACTGGACTCAGAACGACAAGTTCCCGGGAATCACAAAACCAAACCCATCTTACCATGGTGTTGTATTCAGTGAAGCATGCGGAAACATCGCTTATGTAATGAAGATCCGTACTACTCTGATGAGAGATCAGGGAGCTACCATTTCTCCATTTAACTCTTTCCTGCTTCTGCAGGGACTGGAGACACTGTCTCTTCGTGTAGAACGTCATGTGGAAAATGCTCTGAAGGTTGTAGAATTCCTGAAGAACCATCCACAGGTAGAAAAAGTAAACCATCCATCTCTGGCAGAAGGCCATCAGCTGGATCTGTATAACAAATATTTCCCGAACGGTGCAGCTTCCATCTTTACTTTCGAAGTAAAGGGCGGACAGGAGAAAGCACAGAAATTCACAGAATCTCTGGAATTGTTCTCACTGCTGGCTAACGTAGCAGACGTAAAATCTCTGGTCATCCATCCGGCATCCACCACTCATTCTCAGATGAATGAAGAGGAACTGCGAGAAGGCGGTATCACACCAAGCACTGTACGTCTGTCCATCGGTACAGAAAACATCGACGATATCATCGCTGATCTGGAGCATGGTTTCGAAGCAATCAAATAATATAAAATATTGAAATTTTCTGATTGACATGTGAAGCTGTCCTTTGATATTCTAATAGAAGATAACAGGGAGTAGTTCACACCAGTCAGGTGTTGGATGCCTCGTCATCACGTCGAAAGACCGGGGAATCCACTGAAAGAAGAACGAGACTTTTATCGCATTATTTGTGTGCGGTGGGAGTCTCGTTCTTTTTCTATATAAAAGAAGCGCCGACAAAGAACCGGACATTTCCAGGGCACACGGAAAGCAGGAGGAAAAGAGAATGGAAATGATTTTACAGGTGTTGTTACTGGTGTTGGGCTTTTTGATGCTGGTAAAAGGTGCTGACTGGTTTGTGGATGGAGCGTCGGGAATTGCAGAGCGATTCGGGATTCCTCAGCTGGTAGTCGGACTGACCATTGTGGCCATGGGAACAAGTATGCCGGAGGCGGCAGTGAGTATCAACTCGGCGTTAAAAGGGAACGCGGGAATTACGATCGGAAATATTGTGGGGAGCAATATTTTGAATATTCTGATCATTCTTGGTATCACTGCGGTGATCACAACGGTGGCGGTACAGAAATCTACGATATGGATCGAGATTCCTTATATGATGATAATTACAGTTCTGTTACTGGTACTGGGAAAAAGCGGAAATCAGATTACACTCAGCGAAGGGGTTATCCTCTGGGTGGCATTCTTACTTTATCTGGGATATCTGTTTTATTGTGCAAAAAAGAACAAAGAAGAAGTGGTCGAGGAGGAAGCAAAACCGATGTGGAAATTGCTC
>SKED01001272.1_pt1 | contig 22582 bp, 18 predicted proteins | sample 4826651 | NCBI WGS metagenome assembly SKED01 (sample SAMN11008818, study PRJNA524170) | human gut metagenome | biome: Human fecal sample; material: Feces; isolation source: fecal sample from pouch patient p19 | host: Homo sapiens | place: Israel: Tel-Aviv | collected 2016-06-28 | reverse complement strand
CTTTTCGGCCTGCTCTGTTTTCTTCTTGTCAAATTCCTCCTGGGTCATCGAGGCTTGTGGATTCTTTTCCTGACGTTCGGACTTCTTGCCTGAAACGAGCTTGCCGAGTGCCTTGTTCTGACGATTCGCTTTGTCAATGGCGATTCCTTTCTGGACGAGCAGTTCTTCTAATGACTTTATACGTTCAATGAGTTCGTTGACCTGTGTAGTCAGCGAACTCACTGTATCATTAGCAACTCTTAGTTGCTCCTTTAGAAGTTCTATAATTTCGTCCTTTTTCATAGTGCAAAGGTACGAAAAAATATCGAGATATGCAAATGTTCTTATATATTATTTTTAGTTATTTTGTTGATACACAACATATTATGATTATCTTGCTGCTATTATAGATTGAGTCTCTTTCTATATTTCATGCTTTTTAGGCAAATTCCGCTCATGATGGCCGATAGTGTCCTATACGGCATTTTGCATTGTTTGTTCTTGGGGTCAAAGAATGGTAATTCAAAGGTTCCTCGCTCCAATCGCTTCTGGTACAGCAAGAAACCATCGCCATCCCACTTGAGCATTTTTACCTGCTGGCGGTTCTTGGAGAAGAAGATGAATACCGCACCACCAAGTGGCGGAAGTTCCATCTCGGTTCTCACTATCTGATACAAGCCATTTATGCCCATGTTCATTCGTACGTATCTCTGGCAGACATAGTACTGGGTACTCTCATTCAATCCAAACATCCTGCATCCTCCTTCTCATAAAGTTTCATCAACGCCATAACAGACTTGGCGCATCCTTTTTTAACGGAAACCAAAGTTCCATTTGGAAAGGTTATGTTTATGCCATAAAGGAGGTCTTCCATAGGCAGATCTATGGTAGGAGGTTCCATAGGCACGAACATCATGCCTGTACTTGATGCAGATGCTTCTGCTTTTTCTCTGCGGGCTGCCTCCTGGGCTTGGCGGATTTCCTTTTTGGCACGCAAAACAGAATATCCTTTTTCGCACATCCAGTTCATCATGGTGCGATGATTTACATGTCTTTCCTTCAAGAAAGGAGTAAGTTGGGCCTTGGGGTTTCGATTCAGATAGACTAAGAAGGAATCCCAAGCCTTCTCAAAACGTTCGTTTGCTGTCATAATTTGTTTGATTTTAAAATGATGGTGCAAAGGTACGAATAAATGAGAAGACTACAATGGTATAAATGCGGAGCCGCTTACTACCATTTTAGGGAAAAAGAATATCAGGCAGGCAAAGGTTCCGTCACCTATGATGACTAAGCCCTGGCATAAATGATGACCAAGTCTTAGCATAAATGACGACCAGACCCTGGCATAAATGATGACCAGACCTAGGAAGAAAAAATAGCGGAGCCTTACGATAAGTGAAGAGTGGTGAAGAGTGGCGGTGCACTCTTCACCTCCCACACCCCCAGTGTTTATCGGGGTTTCAGCCTGTTTTGTGAAGAGTGAAGAGTAAAAGCGAGAGTAGGATATTTACGAGCAAATCGCCCCTGATTATAGGCCGAGAGGGGTGGTCGAACCGAAGTGATAGTCCTGAGGTATTCTTTCTCCCGACGTATCGTTTCTTGCCTGGCAATGGCACAAAGTTGCCCTGGCAAGGGGCAATATCTTGCCATAACCAGGCAATAAATGATAGAAGCCTACTTTCCACCTGCCAGAACCATCATGACGACCTCTCACTGACGTCTTGACACATCGTAAGTAACGATAGTAGCTACGCATTGATACGTAAAATTACGGAATAAATGTTAATAATGAGCAGATATAATGGCAGATTCAAGAAATGGCATTATCTTTGCACCCGTTATATTGTGGCACTATCAGCTTTGCCATCAAGAAACAATAAAAAATCAACTAAATTAGAAATTAGAATTATGACAGAAAAAGAAATGTACAATCTGATAAATAGTCAGAACGGACAGTCAAGCAACGGCTTCGCTGTCAACGAGAAAGAGCGTGGATTAAGCGGTGTATTCTCCGCACTGATGCGCAAGGTTTATACTTGGATGACATTGGCACTCGTCATTACTGGTGTTACTGCTTATGGTGTTGCCAGCAGTCCTACCCTATTGATGACCCTGATGACAAGCCGCGGTTTGCTCTTCGGTCTTATCATTGCAGAACTCGCTTTGGTATTCATCATCACCGGAGCCTTGAACCGCCTGTCGCTGAGTACCGCCACTCTGCTCTTCATCATCTACTCAGTACTGAATGGAGCGATGCTATCTTCGGTATTTGCAGTATATACAATGACCAGCATTGCCAAAGTCTTCTTCATCACCGCCGGCACATTCGGAGCGATGGCCTTCTACGGATACACCACCAAGAAGGATCTCACCTCTCTCGGCAAGATTCTCTTTATGGCGCTGATTGGTCTGATTATCGCCACCGTAGTCAATATGTTCCTGAAGAGTTCCGGATTTGAATACATCTTGAGCTATGCGGGTGTAGCCATCTTCGTAGGTTTGACAGCCTGGGACAGCCAGAAGATCAAGATGATGCTCCAGACTCAGTACGATATGAGCGAGGGTGCTCAGAAGCTGGCTCTCATCGGAGCCTTGACATTGTATCTCGACTTCATCAACCTCTTCCTCTACCTGCTGCGTATCTTCGGAAGCAACAAGGAATAAGAGAAGCATCACTTAAAACGCAAAAAAAGAGTTTTAAGATCATCATAAACAAAAGAAAGGTTGGCTTGCCCTCTTCGGGGTAGCCAACCTTTTTGATTTGTGTCCATCAAAAGCAAATGATAAGTAAACCTAATCTAGAAAATTCTGCTACAAAGATACAACTTTTCCTGAAACCTCGGGCGTCATTGGGTAAAAACATAGGTTCAAAAGAACAAAATCTTCCCCCACACCCCGACTCTTCAAGGAGTCATTGCGTAAATTCCAGAGAGTCATTGCATCAATTCTCCTGATTAGCTTATACTTACATTTGCGCACGATATTCATTAGGCGAACATTTGTGTGCAGCGACAAAAGCCCTGCGAAAAGTAGAAACAGAAATGAATCCAGACTTCTCAGCCACTTCCAACACCGTATAGGAGGATGTGCGAAGCAGCTGGGTAGCATGTTCCACCCGATAATTATTCACGAAATCATAGAAAGTCTGCCCATTCTCCTCATTAAAGAAGCGGCTCAGATAAGTACGATTCGTGCCTACCATACGCGCCACATCCGACAGCTTAAGCTTAGGATTGAGATAGATCTTCTCCTCTTCGAAAAGCTGCCGCACTGTCGCCGCCAGTCCTTGAACCACATTTCCATCGTCCAAGCCATCACCAATAGGTCCGGTATCAGAATCTGTCAATTCATCAATAACCGACTCATGCTTATAGACAAAATAGCATATAAACATCCATATAGCCAAAGACAGCACCATGTAGAGATCATCAAAATCTACATTGATGACAAAGCAGCTCATCGTCCAGATAATCAATATCAGGAAACAACTGCTCAGGATAGCCAGAAGCCAGTTGAGATTGATGTTCTCCTGAGAAGAAAACCGCTCCTTCAGCTGGCGATGGTAACGCCTGATGAGGAAGAACATCACGACGAAAGTGGTAAGACCATAAACAGCTCCCCACACCGAAAGGATGTAGAAATAGATATTGTTGCCCGTCACACAATAAATGGCAGGAAGCAACACAAACGGCAATTCCAACATCACCGCCTTACGCCAGGTAGTCCATCCCGGCTTCACCAATTCCATCAGCACAAAGCTGTAGAATGGTATGATAAACATATCGGCAGCCGATATGAGGAACCAGTTTTCCTCATTGTCGAAGCCTGTGAAATAGAAGGATAGAATATCCTTCAGGCACTGTGCATCTACTATCAGCATCAAGATCATAATGAGGCGAAAGAGCCTGTCACTGCCCTTACGCCAGAACATCCATGCCATCATGGAAAAAAACATCATGCTCATGCCATAAACGAATCCAGTTATTGCATCCATAAGTTACTTATCATTTATCATTTCAGTATTATAGGTCCGGCAGAATGACCGGGCATTACATTCCATCCAGTCATATCTTTGGGTTATTTCATCTGGAAATGCAATTCTCCACCAGTCAATATCTGCTGATGAGAGAGGCGATAATCACCCAAAGGCTTCCCATTGAGGGTTACCGACTGGATGAGATAATCATCCATGTGCTGGCGATCAGCAGAAAGAATGAATCTCCTGCCGTTTTCCAGATTCAGAGTCACCTTGTCAAAGCTTGGAGTACCTATATAATAATAAGGTGTACCCGGACATACAGGATAGAATCCGATAGACGAGAACACATACCACGCCGACATCTGTCCTGCATCATCATTTCCCGACAATCCTCCCGGTGTATCATTATACTCGGTCTGAAGAATATGATGCACCCGCTCCTGCGTTTTTTCCGGAGCCCCGGCAGCGTCGTAAAGATAGGCTACCTGATGACAAGGTTCATTACCATGCCAATACCATCCGTTATCAAACATCTTGTCCAGTCGGGCTATCACCTTCTCGTTGCGAACAGGAGTTTCGCCCTTCTTCTCCATCTTCCTTTCCGTCTTTTCTATCTGCTTTTCCTGCTTATCCATCGGCTTACTGTTTCTGATTACCTCAAACAGCCCTTCCGGGTTCTGCGGAACATACCAGGTATAATGACAGGTAGCACCCTCGGTGATGTAACTCTTGCGGTGCACCAGGTCTTCATTATTCTCCCACTTGCCATTCTCGTATCTGCCATCTGCCCATCCCGTAGCAGGATTGATGACATTGCGCCAGTTCTCGGAACGGCGCATCAGATCATTGTAATCCTCCAGATACTTCTGGCGCAGAGCGGCATCCTGACAGGAATCATGCAGAGCCTTCGCCATCTGTGCCACGGCATAATCATCATAGGCATATTCCAGGGTACGGGAAGTCTGCTCGTTGGTATGAAAGGCTTCCTCCACCATATCCTCCAACGGAATATAGCCATTATCCATATACGAATTGATGGCACGGCGTCCCTTTCCATCCCGATAATCCTTCGCCAGATAAGGAGTAGAGAAAGCGTTGAGACGCATTCCCTCGTAAGCCTTGGCTGCATCAAAATTGCGAATGCCCTTGACATACGCATCGGCAAGAGCCGCACCCGAATGATCGCCAATCATCGCTGCCGTATAACTGTTCCAGCATGGGAAGATAGGCATCCAGCCACCTTCCTTGTACATCTGAACCAGAGACTGCATCATCTCGCCCGACATCTTCGGAGTGATGAGACTATAGAGCGGCAACTCTGCACGATAGATGTCCCACATGGAGAAATCGCCAAATTTGCGGAGATAAGAATAGGCAGGAACGGCATATCCCTTGGAACTCAGGGTAGCATTGCCCATCTTCACGGTACCTGTAGAAAACTCCGGATAATCGCCATTCACATCACTCATCTCATGAGGGAGGAAGGATGCACGGTAGAGAGCGCCATAGAACTGGTTGACCTTGCCAGCATCCTTGCTTTCCACATCAATGGTATGAAGTCGGTCGCACCAGATTCCGGCAGCATACTCCATCATGCTGTTGAAATCCAATCCGCCATACATATAGTTTTCTGCATTGAGATTCTCCACCGCATTGTCGCGGGACGTAAAGGATGTACCCGACATCCACTCCATCGCCTTACCCGATCTGCCACGGAAGGTGAGCCAGGCGCCAATGCGTGGTTTACCCTGCACCTTCAAACCTCTTACCATCTTTCGGTCTCCCTCGAAAACACCGTAATCCACCAGGTCCTTCTCATCGTAAGCCAAGACGAAATGTCCGGAGAAACCAGCCGGTTTTCCCCATCCCTGATAGATGCGATGCACCGGATTATAACCATAGACAATATGATTGATGGTATCAATCTCGATGTATCCCTGTCCTTCATCGCTGTTCGGATTGATGACAAGATGAACCAGCTCATCCTGTTCCGGAGTAACACGGAGAAAGGAGGTATGACTCAAGGCTGTCATCTCAGCCTTCAGATGTTCATCCTTCAGGCGAACAGCATAGTAGTGAGGATGAGAGACTTCATCTTCATGGCTGAATGCCGTAGCTCTCTGTTCTGGCTGAAGGCGGAGCTTTCCACCAAGCGCAGCCACCGTGAAAGAGCCATAATCCTGCGTACATCCGCCCACCAGCCAGTGGCTGCAGCGGAAGCCCTGCAAATGGGTATCCTTATAATAATAAGGTGCGATACATTTCTGTTCTGTATCCTGCGTCTGAGGAGTCCAGAAGTTCTGACCATTCGGAACGAGAACAGCGGGGATGGTTTGTCCATGTTCCTCACTACCCTTTCCGAACATGCCGGCAGTCTGGGTATTAGCCTGTGCCGTACCCACCATCGTATTGATGGCATTGAGCTGGCGGATATGTTCCAGACGATGGATCCGGTCATGCATTTCCTGCTTCCAGGCATTCCAGGAATAGTAATGCGTCCCATAGATTACCTGTCCTACGGGAGAAAGCATGACATCCCGCTCATTGAGCATGAACTTCACCAGCACGCTATCCTTCGCATTCTTATAGAATATCATCTGGAGATTGGCAGCCATCGGAACTACGCGATCCATCTTTTCCATTTCATCTCCCAAAACTACCAGACTAGCCTCTTCACGTGCTCCTGCCGGAGGAACATTTACATCAAAGAGAAGAGACAGAAGACGGTAAAGGGCTGTATCATGACCAAAGCGAAGCGTAGCCGATGACTTGACAGAACGCAAAGCCCGATCTGCCTCCGCCTCGATATTCTGCCATAAGGAGATAGCACTACGGGCAGGAACATCCTCATTCGTCGCCACGGTACCATTATTGATAGTCATGCGAAGATTATTGGCATCATAGATGGCACGAAACTCATCATCGGTGAAAAGTGCATTCAAGCCATCTTCTATATCCTGTGGATAAGAAGAGAAATTCAAGCCTACATCCTGAATAGAAGAAGCCACCGTATGCATCTCGGTCATCAGCTTCAGGGGTTCATCCACCTTAGAGACATCCTTAAACAACTGAAGAAGGAAACGGCGAGGTGAAACCTGAGCCTGCACATGGGTACGGTTCTCCAAAGCCTTGACTTCGGGAGAGACATACGCTATCCAAGCCATATCGGCAGAATCGGTCTTGACATCCAGATTCAAGCCTGACTGGAGGGTATGCAACTCCGAAGTAAAAGCCTGCATACTCTTGGCGCATCGATCCACCACACTGGAACGAGCCTTTACCGCATTGCCCGCAGCAAAGATCTGCGGATAACGCTCAAACATACGATGAGCGATGCCCTGATGCTGAAGAGCACCCAGCTTGCTCAGTTTTCCACCATTACCTCTGGCATTCTCCCATACACGCTGCAGCATTCCCTTTACCTGCAAGCCAAGCGGAGTGAGGTTACTCTCATCTTCAAAATGCTTGCAAATCCAGACATACCGGTCATCCTTCGGCATCCAACGGGAACCATGGCGACCGTAATGGCTGATATAAAAGGGTGCATATCCCTGAGGAACATTAAGAGAATCAGACATCACATAGGTAGCCGTACCAAAAGTTCCTGTCTTGGCAGAAGGACCTTCCGGATAAGCATAATAGACACCACCCATCTGCTGGCGGGTCTGAGCCTGCAGCGAAAGCACGCAAGCCAAAGAGATATATAATAATGTTACTTTTCTGTTCATATAATATATGAAACGGAGAATACTCCCATTTATTGTTTTTCCAACATCCAATCAATACCTAAAGGATTTCCATCCATACGCAGCACCCAAGGGAAACCGAGGTCCACAGCAATCTGCATCATGGTTCCATCCTGTTCTGCCTTGACGGTAATGCTCTTTTCATCTGCTGATATTTTCCGCCATAAAATCCCATTATAGACAAAGGATCCGTTTGCCTGAAGCTGACGCAGCGCCTTTCGGGAGACAAACAGGAAGGTACCGTCACGCATACCCCTGTTGGAACTCATATCGCATACATAGAGATTCCTGCCTTTCTGCGGACTATCCCAACTGAAACCATCAGCCTCATCCACCACCTTGCGAGGAATCAGATAGAGAGATTGATTACATTTCAGTATAAGCGTATCAGCCATACTCGTTGAATCTACTCCTACCTCCCAATTACGATACTGTCGGTTGAGGATGAAGCGAGCCACATACTGCGTTGGAATAGTTATCAAATACTTATCCACAGGCTGTGCAAAAACTGTGGATTTCTCTTTTTCTTTCATTATCAGCAGTTTCTGCGTCTTATCAACACTCTTTTCCTCAGTTTTAAAATCAGGAAGAACAAGTTTTCCACCACTTATCAACACATCGTGAGTTATGAACATCTGCTTCCATTGCTCTCCTTCTCTCACCACCTTCAAGTCCTTACCATTTGATAGATGGATGGTGTATTCAGGAATCATGGGCGAACCAATGATATAGAGATTCTGACCTGCTATCGGATAGAATCCCAGCATATTGAAAACGAGCCAGGATGACATTGCACCCCCATCATCATTACCCGGCAAACCGCCAGGAGAATCATCATAGTTATCGTTCACGATCTGCTGGATTCGCTGAATGCTCAAGTCCGGGCGCCCCACCCAATGATACAGGTAAGGAGTCATGAAGCTCGGTTCATTCGCCACATTGAAATGGCCATTGGCGAAGAAGGTATCCAACCGTCGGATAAAAGCATCCTTACCTCCACAAACCTCAATCAGTCCCGGCACATCGTGCGGAATACTGAGACTATATTCTGCCGACAAAGCCTCGTAGAAGAAGGTTGACCACCATGGAAGATACCAGGGTGCCACCTTGGTATCCGGATAATAAGGAATCACAGGATGATAGACCTTCGACTTGCCCCAAGGCACAGAGTCGAGCCATCTGCCATCCACACCTCTCGGCATGATAAATCCCTTCATCCCCTGCCATTCATAATCAGAACGCCAGAGGTTGCGCCAGTTATGCGAACGCTTCATATACTTATCATAGAGTTCCGGAAAACCCAGTCCTTTTGCCACCTGGGCAATACACCAGTCATCATAGCTATACTCCACGGTACGATTGCCGGCACGGTCTATTCCATACGGAATATAGCCCAGCGTATTATATTCCATCAATCCACCTCTACCATGCTTTTCCTCAGGCACACTGCCCACAAAGCCATCATCATCCGTTGGTGGCACTTCGGCATCCTTGACCATCGCCTTCAGCGCCAGTTCATAATCGATACCCTTCATTCCTTTCGCGAAGGCATCGGCTATGACTATATCCGCATTGCTTCCTCCCTGCGTTCTGCCGTTCCAGTTGCCACTTCTGGCATCAGGCATATAACCATCATGCTTGTAGATATTGAGCAGGGAATTGACCATATCACGCTGCTGCGGTTCCTCTATCAGCGTAAGCAAAGGCATGGAAGTACGATAAGTATCCCAGATGGCATAGTAATCATCATAATAAGGTGTAGCGGCGAAATGAGGGTTTTCACCCGACTTATCCACAGGCATCAGCATCGTATGATAAAGGGCTGTATAAAACATCCGCTTCTGCTTTTCGGTGCCTGAGATTTCTATCTTTCCCAACTTTCCGTTCCAGGTTTTCCGCACATTCTTCAACTGGGCATCGAAGCCGCAGGCAGGGATATTCTTCCTTGCCTGGGCAATACTGATATGCGAAATACCAATATTCAGATTGACGGTACTTTTCGAGAAGGCAACATCCAATCTTGTCTTTGAATCCTTCACCTTATTATATAGAGGCGCTTCGCCATTAGCTAAAGGGACATCGCTATTAGATAAAGGCGTATCGCAATTAGATAAAGGCACATCACTCTGCAAATAGAAATATACAGTATAAGGGCCGCCATTGTTCCAGCCACCCCTTACAGTACTCCATCCTGAGACGGCATATTTTCCATCACAAGTAACATACGAATCCACATACTGCTGAGTTTCGCGCTTATCTGGAATCGTATCTATACCCAGGAAGGTAGCCACATCTATCAGGAGTTTTCCCTTCTGTTTCCTGCCATAATCCAATCGATAGAAGGCACAACGTTCTGAAGCGGTAATCTCCGTCCGGATTCCATTCTCAAAAGTACAGGCATAATATCCCAAGGCAATCTTCTCATCCACCCGTTTCTGGATGATGTCCCCTGCATCCAAGAAAGGTTGGATAAGAATATTGCCATACTTCTGTCCACCCCCGGTTCCGCTGACGTGCATCTGCGAGAATCCATTGAGAGGCACAGGCATCGGCGCCCATCCCGCATTCGGCATAGACACGGCATCCGGTCCCGGCTTCGCCATACCGTATGGCATACAAGGACCGGGGAAAGTTCTACCCAATCCCTCACTTCCGATACGTGGATCAACGTATCGGGAATAATCTTGCGCCATTGTCATCAAGAAGCCAAAGGCAAAAAATATAACTAAGGATACGCTTCTCTTCATACGTTTTAATTAATAATTGCGCCAAGATCTTCAAATTTACCACATTTTGGCGCAGCTATAACGCCATTTGAATGCGATTCATCAAGACCTCCACATATCCATGACTCATCACCAATGCCTTGCTGGAAGTTTTCTTGGTTCCATCTTTCTTCGCAAAAGGGAAACAAACATTCAGCGACCATGTTTCGTTCACAGTATATGGAGGATGCTTGTCGAAATCCTCATCCAGCATGGCACTCCAAATACCATCATCAACTTTCGTCACCTCATAATTTGGAACAACAATCGTCAGTTTGACCTGTTCATCTTTGATGTCGCAACGCACAAGAGGGCGAATATTGACACAATAAGAGGAATAACCACCCGAGTGATAAGCAATGCCAGGCAAATAACCCTTTGCCATGATAACCCCCAATTCCTTGTCTGCCATCTCTATCGATGAACTAGCATTGCTAAAGGTTTTCAGAAACCAATAATTCAAATCGACAAAGAGTTCATTTTTACTCTTGCCTCGCACCGAGATTGTTTTCTCAAACGTCAAAGCATTGTCCTTGTCCAACGTATCTTTTTCGCCAAGATAAAGAGCAATGTCTTTCCATCTTTTTCCATATTGATTAATCACGTAGGTCTCGACCTCTTTACGGCTCAATGTTTGAGCATTTACAGCTAGCAAGCCTGCCAACCACAGTAATAACAACAATAGATTTCTTCTCATAATCAAACAGTTTTATCAAAATGAAACAAACTTCATCTAACAATTAGAAAAAAGGAGTGGCAGAATCCACCACTCCCCCTTTATCATCATTCAACCGCATCGTACCATAACCTACCACAACCACCTCGTTGAGGGCAGTGTTATCTTCATCCAACACAATCTGACTATTGCCACTTGCCTTAATGGTCTTTGACGTAAATCCAATGTAAGAGAGCTTCAGCTTCGCTCCTGGCTTCACATTCAAGGTGTAGTTACCATTTATATCGGTAACCGCACCATTGTTAGTACCCACCTCCATGACACTTACGCCTATGAGAGGGTCGCCATTGGCATCTTTCACGGTACCGCTGACCTTACTTTGTGCAAATGTGAGTGTACTCACCAGCAGAAGGGCGGAAGAAAGCAATACTCTTTTCATGCTTCTTCCATTTGTCTTTTGTACTATTTGCATAACTACTAGATTTTGTTATTAATAATCGGATACAAAGGTAGTACTACCTTATTACACCTGTTTAAGATTTTAGTTTCAATTCTATGAAAAGATTGTTTTTCTAGTCATCTATACCGAAGGTCTTTCCTCCATAGTTTACTTTCGGTCCAACCTGCACTCTCAGATCATCAATCTCTACATCCCTGGCATTCTCTACATAGACACCATATACCTTATTATATATAAAGCCCTCGCCACGACATGGACGCTTGTCATATACGCCACCATCATAGCCTGTCAGTTTCTTCAAATTGAGATGTACATTGCTGAGATAGATATTGTTTACCTTATCAGGGGTATCTCCGCCGATAAAGCATCCGTTTTCTGAAGTAGCATAAATATGATTGAAGTAGATATGGCTCACCTCGCCACATCTGCCTACCGTCTGACCTTTAGGGAATCGCCAGTTGGCATCCTTGTGATTTCCATTGGCACGAGGGTAAGAAGTAACGTAAATAGGTTCTGCCTTGCCCCACCATACATCGCTCCATAGCTGGCAATCCAGAATGATGTTAGAGAAAACCACATTGCTCACGGTTCCCTCATCACGGTTCTGAATACCGAGACCACGGTTGCTACCCTTAATCACGCAATTGTCGATAACCACATTATAGATGGAATCCATATTCTCGCTGCCAATCTTCACAGTACAGCTGCGGCTCTCCATCACACAATTCGTTACAACGATATCGTGGCAAGAACCATATTCTTCAAACTCACGACGGTTCTTCAGGCAGATAGCATCATCGCCACTGGTGATATGACAGTTGGCAATGCGCACATTCTTGCTATGATCGATATCAATACCATCACCATTACGGATCTTGAGATTGTTGAGCAGATTGATGCCGTCAATCACAGCTCCATCGCAACCGATGAGATGCACCGTCCAGTAAGCACCTTCCCGAATGGTAATATCACGGATATTGAGATTCCTGACTCCCATCAGGGTAAGCACATGCGGACGGGGATCGAAAGTAGTGACCGGCTTGAGCTCGTAACTATCAAAAAGTTCAGCACCCATAAACCTGATACCATTGCCATGAATCGTACCATGCCCAGAGAACGAAAGATTCTCCACATCCTTCGCCCATATCCACATCATACCCTCACCCTCGTTCTTGCCGAAGGCGCTGAGATGATAGATACTCTCATCGGGATTGGCTTTCCAGACGGAATTGGTTTCCAGAACGATGTTCACATTCGATTTCAACTGTACGGGTCCTGAAAGGAATGTATGATTGGCGGAAAAGACCACATCTCCCCCTCCGGCATTCGTACAAGCATCCACAGCTTTCTGAATGGCGATAGCGTCATCACTGATTCCGTTACCTCGAGCACCGAAATCCATCACATTGAAGTTACGACCATAGAGAATACAGGGTATGGTTAGTAAAATCAATAAGTTTAGCGTTAATTTATTCATCGGCTTAAAGATTAGTTGCTGCAAAAATAAATAAAAAAAACAATAAATGCAAGTTTTCAAGTAAAAAAGATGCAAGAATCAACAAAAAATCCGTCTTTTATTCCTGCACCCCACTTTTATAATGATTTCAAACGTATATATAATGCCAAAGGAAATACCAGAAAACAAGCCAAAGCTATTCGACACAGTATCATCCCAACACTCAGTGCGCATATTTATACTGCATATTTCCTGCATATTCCTGTCATTCTACAACAATTTATCGTAAATATGCAAATTTTATACATATTCTCTTGGTGTTTTCATATATTTATTGTAATTTTGCAACCACAAACGAATAAAAATACAGCGTATGAAAGTAAAGAACAATAGATTAGAAGCATTAAAGATGCTTATCTCTAGCCAAGAGCTAAGTTCGCAGGAACAACTCTTGCAAGCTTTGCACAAAGAAGGATTTGAGATAACGCAAGCCACATTGAGCCGCGACCTCAAGCTGCTCAAGGTAGCCAAGGCTGCTTCATCCAGCGGAAAATACGCATACGTCTTACCCAATGATGCACTCTACAAACGTGTCACTCACCCTATGTCCATCAGCAAGATGGGACTGAGTACAGGATTTCAATCCATCAATTTCTCAGGCAACATGGTAGTTATCAAGACACGTCCGGGATATGCGAGCAGTATCGCCTACAACATCGACAACAGCGATATTCCTCAAATCCTTGGAACCATCGCAGGAGATGACACCATCTTCCTGGTCAAGAAGAAGGGTACTACAGAAGAGGAAATCATCGACATCTTGTCGGAAGTGATTCCGGAACTCAATCATAGATATTAATTGATGGTTGACAGGTATTAAAACAACAGATTACAAATAAGAACATTCAAAATATAAAGAGAAAATGGAAGAAGTTAAAGTAATGGTGGCTGACGAAAGTCACATCAAGTACATCGACACCATTCTGACTACAATTGCAGAAGCTGCAAAGAAGCGTGGTTCTGGTATCGCCAAGCGTTCACCAGAGTATGTTGCCACCAAGATGCGCGAAGCCAAGGCGGTCATCGCTCTCCAGGGCGAGAAGTTCGCAGGTTTCAGCTACATCGAAACATGGGGCAACAAGCACTATGTTACCACATCAGGTTTGATCGTTCACCCAGACTTCCGTGGTATGGGATTGGCTAAGCGCATCAAGAACCTTACCTTTACGCTTGCCCGACAGCGATGGCCTCATGCCAAGATTTTCTCTTTGACATCCGGTTCGGCTGTCATGAAGATGAACACCCAGCTGGGTTACCTTCCTGTTACCTTCGCCGACCTGACCGATGACGAGTCATTCTGGCGTGGTTGCGAGGGTTGCATCAACGTAGATGTCCTCCATCGCACCAACCGCAAATACTGCATCTGCACCGCCATGCTCTTCGACCCAGAGGAGCATCTGCCTATCAAGCTTCCTCAGGAAGTGATTGAGAGAATCAGAAAGATTGACGGTCCATCTGCAGAAATTTAAATCCTTACATATAATTTAAGGTATTGGCAAGAATGCCATCTAAACATTATTCATCCATATTAAACATAAAATAAAATGGCAAATAAAAAAGTTGTAGTCGCTTTCAGCGGCGGTCTCGATACATCATACACAGTAATGAAATTGACCCAGGATGGCTGGGATGTTTATGCAGCATGCGCTAACACAGGTGGTTTCTCTGCCGAGCAGTTGAAGACCAACGAGGAGAACGCATATAAGTTGGGTGCCAAGGCATACGTCACTCTCGACGTTACCCACGAATATTACGAGAAATCATTGAAATACATGATTTTCGGTAATGTGCTCCGCAACAACTGCTACCCTATTTCAGTATCTTCTGAGCGTATCTTCCAGGCTATCGCCATCGCTCGTTACGCCAAGGAGATCGGTGCTGACGCCATTGCTCACGGAAGTACAGGTGCCGGCAACGACCAGATCCGTTTCGACATGACCTTCCTGGTAATGGCTCCTGGTGTAGAGATCATCACATTGACTCGTGACAAGGCGCTTTCTCGTAAGGAGGAGGTTGATTACCTGAACGAGCACGGTTTCTATGCAGACTTCACCAAGTTGAAGTATTCTTATAACGTAGGTATCTGGGGAACCAGTATCTGCGGTGGTGAGATTCTCGACCCAACCCAGGGTCTCCCAGAGGAGGCTTATCTGAAGCACGTTACTGCCAAGGAAGAAGAGGCTGAACTGAAGATTACCTTCGAGAAGGGTGAGATTGTGGCTGTCAACGGCGAGAAGTTTGATGATAAGATTGCTGCCATCCAGAAGATTGAGGAGATAGGTGCTTCTTATGCCATTGGTCGCGACTGCAACGTGGGTGACACCATCATCGGTATCAAGGGGCGTGTAGGTTTCGAGGCTGCAGCTCCTAAGCTCATCATCGAGGCTCACCGCCTGTTGGAGAAGAGCACATTGAGCAAGTGGCAGCAGTATTGGAAGGATCAGGTAGGCAACTGGTACGGAATGTTCCTCCACGAGAGCCAGTACCTGGAGCCAGTAATGCCGGATATCGAGGCAATGTTGACTTCTTCTCAGCGCAACGTAAACGGCACTGCTATCCTGAAGCTCCGTCCATTTAGCTTCCAGACTGTTGGTGTCGATTCACCTGACGATTTGACCAAGTCTAAGCTCGGTGAGTATGGCGAGATGCAGCATGGTTGGACAGCCGAGGATGCAAAGGGCTTCATCAAGGTAAGCTCTACCCCACTCCGTGTTTATTATGGTATGCACCCTAACGAGGAAAGATAATATGGTAAAAGTAGGTATTTTAGGAGCTGCTGGTTATACAGGAGGTGAGTTGATTCGCCTCCTTATCAACCATCCTGAGGCAGAGATTGTATTCGCTAACAGCGAGAGTAACGCCGGCAACCTGGTGGCTGAGGTTCACGAGGGATTGTATGGCGAGACTGATTTGAAGTTTACCGCCGAGATGCCTTTCGACCAGGTGGATGTCATCTTCTTCTGCTTCGGTCACGGCAAGAGTGAGGCGTTCCTGAAGGAACACAATGTTCCGGAGAACGTGAAGATTATCGACCTGGCACAAGACTTCCGTCTTGCCCCAGAGACTGTGGTTGCTACCCAGCAGCCAACCCCAGCCGCTCACGATTTCGTATATGGTCTTCCAGAAATAAATGAATCAAAAATAGCCGTAGCTCAGCACGTGGCAAACCCAGGTTGTTTTGCGACCTGCATTCAACTTGGTTTGTTGCCTGCTGCTAAGATGGGCCTCATCAACAGCGATGTTTCTGTCAATGCCATTACCGGTAGCACCGGCGCAGGTCAGAAACCAGGTGCCACTACCCATTTCTCATGGCGCAACAACAACATGAGTATCTACAAGGCATTCAACCATCAGCACGTGCCAGAGATTCGTGAAAGTCTGAAGCAGACACAGGGTTATCTCGATGCTGCCATCGACTTCATCCCTTACCGTGGCGACTTCGCCCGCGGTATCTTCGCTACAGAAGTGGTAAAGACCGACAAGCCTATCGAGGAAATCGTGGCAGGTTACAAGGAGTTCTACAAGGATGCCAAGTTCACCCACTATGTGGATAAGGCAATCGACCTGAAGCAGGTGGTGAATACCAACAAGTGCCTGGTTCATGTGGATAAGTATGGCGATAAGCTCCTGATTACTTCCTGCATCGACAATCTTCTGAAGGGTGCCGTAGGTCAGGCTGTTCAGAACATGAACATCATGTTTGGTCTCGACCAGACAGCAGGTTTGAAACTCAAGCCATCAGCATTTTAGATAAAAGAATTCGGAAGAACGGATGAAAAATCATTCGTTCTTCTATCATAAAAAATAGTTTGTAATAAGATAACTCTATGAGTTGTCTTTCTTAAAACATAGATTTAACATGAAACTTTACGACGTATATCCTCTTTTCGATATTAATATTGTAAAAGGTAAGGGCTGCAAGGTATGGGACGACAAGGGTCAGGAATATCTCGACCTCTATGGCGGTCATGCCGTTATCAGCATCGGTCATTGCCATCCTCACTATGTGGAGATGCTCACCAACCAGTTGAACAACCTGGGTTTCTATTCCAACTCTGTCATCAACAAGTTGCAGGTGAAACTCGCAGAGCGTCTGGGCAAGATAAGCGGTTATGAAGATTATCAGTTCTTCCTCATCAACTCAGGTGCCGAGGCAAATGAGAATGCCTTGAAGCTGGCTTCTTTCACCAACGGAAGAACCCGCGTGCTTTCTATAGAGAAGGCTTTCCACGGCAGAACATCCCTTGCCGTAGAGGTAACAAATAATCCTAAGATCATCGCTCCTATCAATGATAATGGTCACGTAACCTATCTTCCTATCAACGATTTGGAGGCTTGGGAGAAGGAACTTGCCAAGGGCGATGTATGCGCTTGTATCATCGAAGCTATTCAGGGCGTAGGTGGTTGCAACATGGTAACTCCTGAGTTTGCTCAGGGATTACAGGCAGCCTGCAAGAAATACGGCACCTTCCTGATTTGCGATGAAATCCAGTGTGGTTATGGCAGAAGCGGTAAGTTCTTTGCACACCAGTGGTTGGGCATCAAGCCAGATCTCATCACCGTAGCCAAGGGTATCGGTAATGGTTTCCCTATGGGTGGCGTATTGATTTCTCCAGAGTTTACTCCTGTATATGGTCAGTTGGGTACAACCTTTGGTGGCAACCACCTGGCATGTACTGCCGCTCTCGCCGTTCTCGATGTTTTCGAAAAAGAGAATCTGGTAGAGAATGCGCATGAGGTTGGTGAATATCTCATCGCCCAGCTGAAGGAGTTGCAGAAGCGCAACAGCCACATCACAGAGGTTCGTGGCCGTGGTTTAATGGTAGGCGCCGTACTCGACATTCCTCACAAGGAAGTTCGCAGCAAGCTCATCCACGAGCAGCACTGCTTCACCGGTTGCGCCGGCACCAACATCCTTCGTATCCTCCCTCCATTGGTATTGACCAAGGAAAATGTAGATGACTTCATCGGAAGATTGGAAACCGTATTGAAGGAAGTATAAACCCATTGAGATAAGGATATAAAGAAAACTCAACCCATAAAAGAAATAGAAATCACTCCTATCGTGAGCAGCAAGCCCTTTGCGGTTTGCTGCTTTTTTGTTCCCCTTATAGGAAATCACCTTAAATGTCTCTACTTTCGAATAAAAGTAATAAAAGATATTTATAGTCGATTCAGCTCTGCATTACCGACACCAGTTCCTTTGTACTTGCTACGTGTGGTATTGAACTTATAGCGAAGGGTGAGTTGCAGGTCTCTCGTACCTCGCTTAGATACTTGCAAAAGTTCCATCTTTTGGTTATAGAGCAAGTCGGCATCCCAACATTTATAAAGCAGGTCGTTGCCTTTTATTTCCAAGGTAAGGGCATCCTTTAGGAATGACTTACTGATGCTGACATCCAGTACATGCTGCTCTTTGGCAAGATATACGTTCATCGTGTTACCCTTGCTCTGATAGCGATAATCCACGTTAAGGGTGATGCCGCATGGCAAGGAGAAGGCATTGTTGAAGTTGCCCATGAAGATAGGACGGTTCAAGCGATAAGATGCCACATCAGTATGGAGGGTGAACCAGGGCTTCTGCATGCCCAAGTTGATTTGTGGCGCCCAAATGCCTATCTTTGGAGCGGCACTGATGTAGGCGGTCATGCTCTTGAGCCTCTTCACGTTCTTACGACTTATCATGGTAATAGCTTCGTCCTCAGGAATTTGCTCTGCCCAATAGATGATGGCATTGCGAGAGTCCTTGTAGTTGACCATAAACTGGATGAACTTCCATACACCCGATAATTCCACTCTGTGATTGGTTTCGTTGTCGAGATAAGGATTACCAGTCTGGCGAGTAAATCGATTCATATAAGATACATTGTTGCTCAGTTGACTATATGAAGGACGAGAGGTCTTTACCGAATAGCTCAACTGTGCCATTACCTTGCCTATCTTCGCACCATAGCTGATGGTAGGAAAGAGGTTGCGGAAGGAGCGACTCTGCTCGGGTTGATAGATGCCTGCATCATAATACTTGAATCTTACATACTCGTATCGCAATCCTGCCGTGATGTTTCCTATCGGGGTGAGGTGCGCATATTGGATGAATGGACTTGCCGTCTGCTCCTCCAACTTGCTATAAGAGTTGGCGAGGAGGTCGGTGCGATTCACTTCGTAGTCATCGTTGCGACGGGTATGGATATACTCAGCTCCATAGGAGAGATTACCTCCTAAGAGAGGAGAGGTAATTACGAGTTTGGTGGCTACCATCTTATTGCTCACACGATTCTTGGAGTTGATGTTACGAGAATCGTGCTCCTGGCTCTGTTCATCGCTATAGACATAAGCCCTGTTTGTACTGAAATAGAGGTCGGTATTCAGGTCAATAGTGGTCTTGCCCCAAATGCCGTTGTAGTAGGCATTCAATTGATGGCTAGGGTTGTTCTTATCGACCGTCAGACCATCGGTTTTGATATAGTCGTAAAACTTACCGTCGGCAGTTACCTGACTATCGAAAAAATCTTTTGAGCGAGAATAGCCTGGCGAGGTCAAGGTGTATCTCGCACCAATGGAATGATTAGCATTGAAATCATAGCTAAAACCACTGATAAGACGATGCGATTCTATACGACCTGTTACTTCGTTGTTGTTATGCTGTTGCCAAAGCGTATCTACATGTACAGTCTGTTCGTAGGAGGCCTTTTGCATCCATGTTGCATCAGAGAACTTATAAGTGGCAAAGAGATTCAGTCCATTATGACGATAGTTCATGTTAACCTGTTGGATGGTATTGTCATGCTTATTGTACCAATACACAGAGCGAGTATCAAAGCCGAAGCCTTCGCCTTTCTTCTTGATGGTTTTGATTTTGATTACCGCATTTACCGAAGCATCGTAGGTGGCTCCAGGATTCTGGATGACTTCCACACTCTTGATGTCGGAAGATTTGATGTTATCCAACTCACTGATGTCTTGCATCTTCCTGCCGTTGATATATATAATAGGTGTACCCTTGCCGACCACCTCATATCCATCTTTCTTCTTCACGATACTCGGAACATGCTTCAATACATCTTCTGCCGTACCCATCTTGCCAAGCACAGTTCCTGCCACATTGGTCAGCAGTCCTTCGTGGGTCTTCTTATATTGAGGAAGATGAGCTTTCACCACCACTTCGCCAAGTTCTTTGGAGAACTTATCAAATAGGGTCGTGTCGGAAATCTGTTCGCCGTTGATGTTCTGTGCCATCATCTGTGTTATAGTAATGCCACAGAAGGATGCTACTAACACAAGTCTTTTCATTTTCTTACTATTCTTTATGTTGTTACTATTCTTATTTTGTTGCAAAATAGCAAGGCAACGGCTATGCCAAAAACATAAACGACTGATTATCAGAATATATAGAAAGAAAGTCCATAAAAGGACCTGTCTAAATACTTGACACGGCTGTCTAGTTATTAGACAGAAAACCCATCAAAAAGGTTACGATGCTACACCATCTCCTTAATATATTCATGGTATTATTATTGTATTCTAGCAGCAAAAGACAGAAAAACGATGAGATAGCAAAATATATCACATTTTTATGAGGGACTTTTTAGAAGATTAACACACTTTTATGAGGGACTTTTCGAGTTATCCATACACTTTTATGAGGGACTTCCTACTTTTTCTGTCTTTTGCTGTATCTTTTTGTATTTCAATTGGCTCTATTTCCAACTGATCAAAAATTATTTTATCTGAATTGCAAATTTCATTCTTGAATTTAGAGATATTTTTATTAGAAGCATTATTCAAATATACGACAATTCTATTTTGAATAGGTCTGATACCAACAGCAACCCACCCAATTTCGTCTCGCAATGCAGCTTTCTTAGCAAAAGATACTTGCAATTTAGCGTTTAATTCTTTTAATTCTTGAAGAGAATAAGTACAAGATACAAATGTCACATTTGAATCTGTGCCTAGTCTTTTCTTTATATCTTCTATTCCTTTTGGACTTCCATTTTTGACCATAACAATAAGTTTATTTGCCTTGACATATGAGCCTCCAAAATATTCTGGTGTTATTATGTTATCAGATGTTGTGTTGTTTTTCCTTACTGCAACATTTGCATAAGAATCATATAACTTTTCATTAAGTTGTTCTATGTTGCTTGCATAAGAAGGCCTACACTTATTACTATTCTCTGCACAAGAAGAGATAAATCCTAAAAGGATTAAAGAGAAGATTGTAAAGTATAAATTCTTACTATTCATAGTTGATAAAATTTAATAATACTACAGCATAGGTTAGTTCCACCCATCGAGTCGGACTCATTGTAAAAGCATTCGAGCCCGCTTCTTTCAGGGGGGGGCGAATTCGACCCCTTTAAAATTAGGGTTGTTCAACTGCTCTCAAAGTCCTAAGTACTCCAAGGTGTTTTTGGAACGCAACCAATTCTTTACCACATCTTTGGGCTCAACGGGATTCTTCTGCCTTGCTATATCGGTAATGCAGATGTAATCAACACCATCCTTGGTTAGCGTCTTTATCGTTTGGTTTCTTACTATAATCTTTGCCATAAGATATTTGTTTTTGCATTCATTTTTAGATTTTTGCGTTGTCGGTTTCCCGATTGCGAATGCGAATATACGAAAAATATCGCTAAAATGAGAACAAAAGAATAAAAAACGGATGAAATTTCGAAATAAGACTTGGTTTTTAACGGTTGTTATAGCATTGGCGCACGTTTATTGTAGTATTAAGATTGCAAAGACTATAAATATCCGCTTCAAGGAAAGCGAGTAGCGTATCATGACAAGACCTCACAGAAAACCCCAGGATTGACTCACAACTATCGCTTGGGACTGAGTTATGCATTTGCTGATAACCACCAACTATCCCTGGCATATACAGGAAAATGGGACAGCAGCCATCCTCATCATGAAACGATGGGAACAGGCACATCCCAGCAACAGGGCAATGAGCATACCTACCTGCACAATGTAGATGCCAGCTACAATCTGCCCTTTGGACTACAAATAGGCATATCCTATCTCAACTACCAAAACCCCAGTCAGCAATATCTGGAAGGAACAATGCTTGACGAAGAGCGTATTCTATACACAAACAGCAAGCAGGTAATAGACAAATGGCTTTTCACCGCCGATCAATCCCACACTTAATGCATCGTGGAAAGCCAATCCTGGCAACATACTCAACTTATCCTTCAGTTCCAGCTCACAGTTTCCTAGCTATTGGTCAACTATGAGCAGCATTTACTATGCCTCTACCTATATGGAGATATGGGGAAATCCTCATCTCAAGCCTTACTCTACATACGAGACCAACCTGATGTGGACAATCAAAAGTCGCCATACATTGATGGCATTTGCAGAGTTCCAACCCAACTATTCTGTGCAGTTGCCTTATCAGACTACCGACCACCTGGCAGTCATTATGAAGGAGACCAATTTCGACTATAATCATA